>Ga0206683_10002330_pt1 | contig 12885 bp, 9 predicted proteins | sample M280m12015metaG_FD_155483 | JGI IMG/M metagenome (GOLD analysis project Ga0206683, IMG submission 155483) | Ammonia-oxidizing marine archaeal communities from Monterey Bay, California, United States - M2 80m 12015 | ecosystem: Environmental > Aquatic > Marine > Intertidal zone | place: USA...
TGAGTAAAATACGGTCAGTCTAATATCTCAAATATTGTTTTTGATACCGAATTAAGGTCAAATATTCTCTTAAAGATCGGTCGTATGTTTGTCGGGACTGATAATAATTTGCTAGATCAATGGCTAAGAAATGAGGTTCGTTAAATTGGTTTCTTCCATCACGGACAAGAGATTCCATGGCTTCCGTTTGACCAAATTGAATATAGGTGTGGAACAAGAGCCGATAAGTGGTCTGATTGGTTAATTTATTTTTTCTAAAATGGCGCCAGATTTCCAACGCTTTCCCCTGCTCTTGATTGTGAAAATAAAACTCCCCAAGTGTTAATTCGGATTGGAGATCTTCGGGATGATTTTTCAGCCAATTTTTAATCAATAGAATTCCTGTAGCTGGATCCCCGGTTTTAGAATAAATATTTCTTAATTGAAAATAGGCCGGCTGGTTGTTAGGATCGCCGTTTAATATTTGATTATATATTTGGATTGCTCCATCCAAATTGCCCGACTGTTCCATAGCCATGGCTTGGACAAATGCCGCTTGTCCTTCCGGAAGTACCTCAATTTGGGCAGTTAATTTGACGATTATCAACAAAAGCCAAAGATGCTTCAAGGGTTGATTCCTTCTATTTGAATTGAGGTACTTGTATCAGGCATAATGACCACTTCTGCCTCACTAAGTGCATTGAAATAGCGTCGGATCATTTTTTGATAATCACGGGAATACCCCGATTTTAAAGCATGGTTCATGGCATTCATAATGAGCGATTGTCTCTGTCCCAAATCTTGAGGTAATCCAGAAGGCCCTACGAATACAACCTGTGTGGCTGTTTCTGATTTTCGTTCTTCTTCAAACCCCCGTTGTGTCATAGATTTTTGGCTGTCAATCATACGAGATAAAATCCGTTGCTGACGGTCTGATGTTTGGCGGTTAAACTGTTTTCGCTCTAAATCCTTGATGACTTGATTCATTTCATTGGCAATGCCTGATAAATCTCCTAATCCTTGTTCTCCAGCTTGATCCATTTCATCCATCATTTGTTGGAGCGACTTCCGGACACCTTGCTGTTGAGTTAACATTTGCTGCATCAGCCCTTCCTGCATGGAAGATGCTATTTGACCGAACGCTAATTGCATCCCCTGGTTATTAATCCCCTGTTGTTGTCCCGCCATTTCTTCCATACGTTTCAAGAATGCTTCATAACCGCTGGCAGAGCCACCTTCCTGCATTTGTTTGATCGTTTGAATAATCGTTTTTGCACCTTCATTTAACGCGGCCATTGCCTGTCCTTGATTCCCTAAAGACCCGCTACCATTTCGCTCAGCCAGTTTTCCCTTAGATGTTTCCATTTGAGCATAAGCCATCCCTATTTTCCTACCCATATTCGGAGAAACCATAAATGTTTCTCGTGATAAGGTCATCGTATTGTTCATTGTTTGGGACAGTTGGTCTTGAAGCATTTGCTGGTTTCCAGCTAAATCGCCCAATCGGGGGGAATTTCTGGGAATATCTCCTGTCTCATTTTTCAAAGATTCCTGAGCTTTCGAAAGGGTGAGGACATCACGTAAAATAGATCTGAATTTACGGGCCATGTCCCGGGTTGTTTCCCTCTGAAAATCATTTAAAATATTTTCCATGGACAATTCCATAGATTCTAATGATTGAAGGCCGGCGTAACTATGATCCATTGCCGAATAGGAGTTTTGTTTTTTTAGACTTTGAACAGTTTCATTTAAATTATTTTTAGAAGATTGAGCTTGTTCTGAATCAGATAAATCTTCCAAACTTTTGGCCGTCTTTCGGCTAAAGTCCTTTACGTCTTTTGCAGCAGCATTCATGGCATCCAGAATATCATCCAATTCATTCTGGCTCATTTTTTCCTCCAGACTTAATCGATCAAAAATCGAAGGGTCCGTTTGGGGTGTTGTCCGTCTGATTTGTTCATCAATATTATCTTGATTCTCGACCAATTGCTGAATTCGTTTTCGCAATTCATCCACTTGTTGCTCCGCTTTTACCCGTATAAATATATCTAAGAATCGATCCAACTCCTGTTCAATTTGCTCCAAATTATTTGATAGGTTTTCTAAAGCACTAAGCAAATCTTTTGAATTCATATTTTCAATTTCCTGACGCATCCAATCCATGTTCTGAATCATTTCCGGCGGAAAAATATCTTCAATTAATTTTTGCAGATCCTTGAATTTTTCCATTAAGTTTTCTGAAAATAATTGATGTTTTTCACCGGAATTATTCAATGCTTCCAATTGTTCTGACAACGCTTCATAATCAGTTAATTTATCTTGAACCGATTCCAGAGTTTCTTTCAGTGCTTGCTGGTCTTTCCAATTGGGCTTATCTGTTTTTAAAAGGGTTAATTCTGCTTTTTTCAACTGTTTCTGAAGTTTTTGTATTTCTGCTAACTCTATTTCCACAGCATCAGAAATTTCACTTCCTCTTTCATTAAATGAATGAAATAAGTCATTGAGTGATGGTAACCGGGCGATAAAAGTTCCGGATATAGTTTTTTTAGGACCAGAAATATCATCATTATCGTATAATTCAAAATGGAAATGAACTTCATCTTCCGGCATAAGGCCAAGGGGCACCAAGTTCCAAACGGTATTGATATCCTGACGGGACTGGTTTGGATTCTCTATATGTATGCTGAACATGGATATATATGGTTCCATTTGAATATAACTTGGCCGTTGGATTTCATAGGCAAGCTGAAGGTTAGAAAAACCAAAATCATCTTCAATCATCATCATAATAGGAATAGATTGGTCACCGCCTAATTCCACAATAGGCGGTGGTTGGATAATAGTCATTTCCGGTGTTAAATCAGGAATCATTTGTAGCTTAAAAGGAATGGGATTTCTGTTTGTAATGCCGCGAAGGTCTGTTAAATGAATAGAAAATTCACCATCTTCTTTGATGATAAAATTATATTGGGCGTTTTTACGTTGTACCTTCATCATTTGGGCTTCACCATTTAAAATCAATTTTGCTTGAGCTAATTGTTGATTCGATTGAAGATGAACGGAAATGCTTGATCCATTTAGTGCTTGGATTTCAGCTTGATTTGCCTTTTGAATTTGTGGGATTAATCTCGTGTATTCTGGCGGACGAATCGTAACAGAAAAATCCTCAATGGTGGGACGGTCTGTGACAGAAATAGAATAATCTTTCGATGAAATTTCATCCCATGGCTGCCAAAATTGTGTTGATGTATAGAATGAGCGGTAACGGTAATTCTGGAATACTTCTTTTAATTCTGCCGTAAAAATATTTTTATCTTTTGTGGGGTAGATTGTTTTTAAAATCAGTGAATCTCTTCCTGGAACGAAAGCCACAGGTTTGAATTCTATTTGAAGGGAATCTGGAGTGTCGCCGATTGCTGAGAATGACACGACTGTATTTTCCCCGCCTAGGACATTCATGTGTCTTGACAAACTTTTTAATTTAAAAGGCTTGGGAGCAATGAATTCTGTTTTTGGGTGGGTCCAACGGTATAAAGATGAGATGGAATGCTTCCATGTAAAAGTCAAAGATAGGATAGAGATTGTTAGTCCAATAAATGTGATGTGCTTCCAATGATGAATGCGTTCCAATGGAAATAATTCCGGTAGATTAAGTTTTTTCAGTTTTTGAATTGTTTGATTGATAAATGCATGACTGAGTTCGGTTGATTCGGATTCTTGTACATCCCGTTCTATCTGAAGGGCATTGATAAGTGTATCTTCTTTTGGTAGTGCATGTTTGCCTGTTATTCGTGCCAAATAAGACCAACGATAGCGCCCAAAGGCATTGGCTTTAATTTGTACTGCAGAAATAATGAACCAGGCAATTCCAATGATTATAGCACTCATGATAACCATCCAAACAGCAAATCGTGTAAAACTAGATAAATAAAAAATATTTTCTACCATGAGTCCTGCTATAAACAAACTGAGGAATAAAGTGTATATTTTCCATCCTGTAATTTTGATGTCGTACACAATAGCAGTTCGGCGAATCTCAGTTAAATATTGGGAAATCAAATTCATTGTGTCAGAGAGAACCATACAATGTTAACACCCATTTTAAGGGCAGTTTGGCGAATTGTTTGAGGGTCATGATGCACTTCAGCATCCTCCCACCCGTCTCCCAAATCTGATTCGTAAGAATAAAATGCCATGAGTCGATCGCCATCAAATAATCCCAAACCCTGGGGTGGTTTTCCATCATGTTCATGGACTTTAGGCAATCCTTTTGGGAAATCATAAAAAGCATGAAAAATTTTATGATCAAATGGGAGTGCCACCCATTCTTTATCCGGGAAAACTCGCTTCATCTCTCGACGAAATGAGGCATCCATGCCATAATTGTCATCTGCATGGAGAAATCCCCCTTTGAGTAGATAATCCCTGAGATACCCTACCCCGTCCTCGGTGTATCGAATATTTCCGTGGCCGGTCAAATAAAGATATGAATGACTGAATAATTCTGGATCCGTTAGTTTAATTCGATATTCGTTTGGTTCTACAAGAATAGTTGTATGCTCCGATATGTACTCCAGTAAATTGGGAAGACTGCTTGGATCTGCATACCAATCGCCGCCGCCGCCATAATGAATCCTTGCGATGGAAAATGCCTGGGCCGGTAACCACATAGTGAATGTTACCAATAGAATAATATGTTTAATGAATTTCAAATGATCCATGCCATGAATAATATTATTATGAAGGGGGATAGTTCCCCATTGAAATAAAGTTTAAGAAATTACTGCTTTTCGACTTAGGATAAACAGATTCTTTCTTAAAGAATCCTTTTCAAAGGATTCTTTAATGGATACCTTGCGATGAGTGGTGAAATTCACCTATTTTGAATGGTTATGATACGAAAATCAATCCCCATCATCTTAATCTTTTTCTCCTTTCTTTCGGCCGGTGAAGTATCGGCCGTTCAGGATACATCCAAGTCTCTAATTTTTAAGGTTTTTAATATAGATGAGGAATTGAGTAGCGATTATGAAAAAGGGTATATCTGGGACCGTATTTTTAGAAGGAGGGAATTTCACCGTCCCATCAATTTGATTCCAATGGAACTAAGGTATGGTTTCGGTTTCAATGCCGGAGGTGGATTTTTGGGATTAGGCAGTCTTAATAGCAATTGGATGTCTTATGAATCAGACGTTACTGAATTTAGTGGTGGGAACTTTACATCTCGACTGGGTCATCAATTGGATTTGGATATACTAAAAACAAACTTAGCCTATTATTGGTTTGGCAATAGTTGGCTTGATATGCATACAGGAATTAATCTCCGTTATTCTTCTCTATTTTTACCTGCATCGATTCCCAGTGAGTGGAATGCAACCAATGCTTCATGGCTTGCAGAAACAAAATTTACCGGCAAAATGATGGAGGTGGCATGGAGCCAATCACTTATGCTTCAGTGGTTTGAAAGCTGGTACACCACATATCGATATACATATGGAGTTGCATTTTCTGAACTATATGGGACAGCCAGTTCTCCCACGGGATATGGTCCGTCTCAATCATTCACCATGGGCGCACGAATAATTCTTGATACAGGCATGTCCAATCGGTTTGCTGTTGGTGTGGACCTGAAATACACTCACACCAGTATAAATCGTATTAAAGATACAGATGATGTAACGCCCATAAACAAATTTACCATCCAAACTGCGGGTATCTATGCCACAGCATCGGTATTCTTTGGCGGTCGAAAAACAAAAGGTGATACAGGAAAATTGCATTATTATCGTCGGGATTATATCAATGCGAAAAGATTATTGGAAGAATTTGTGGATGAAAACCCAAGTCATGCCAATATCCATCGTGCTAAAAAATTAATTGTGGAAAGTAAAAGAAAAATTCCGTATCAGCTTATGCGAGAGGGAATGAGTTTCGATGAAAGGGGCATGATTGAACGCGCCGTAGAAAAATATATCAGAGCAAAATCTATGGCTGACACATTATTAGCCGGTGTGATTAATGAAAGATTGAGAGAGATTGCTTTCCGAGAAGTAGAAAAGGCAGAAATTTGGTTAAACAAAGGATATGGAGACACAGCGATTGCCCATGTTACAATGGTGGCTGGTTGGCATCCTGAAATCAAGCACCACGTGAAACGATTCAAAATTACTCTATTAATGAATCAGGGGGAACAATTGTATAAAATTGGATTGAATGACCGTGCCCTATCTTATTTTGATAAAGCATTAAAAATGGACCCAGGGCTCACCTTTGAAGTAGCGACATATAAACATAGAATTGCAGCAGATATATTAACCATGGCAGATTCATTGAAAGATTTGAATTCTTTAAGGTTTGTTGTCTATGCGTTGGAAGAAACGAAACGATTAACCGGTGGATTGAGTAAAACGAATGGACGAATTTTAGATGAACTAAAATTAAAATTAACCGAGAGAGATGTATGGATTACCCGACAAAAAATCGATGAAATTCTCAGAAGTGAAAAAGAAATTCAAGAGGCCATAAACCCCATTGAACTTGGAATGACCATCTCTCAGGTGGAGGATATTATGGGGAGTCCTTCCGAAATGATGGCAAAAGGTTCAGAAAAAAAGAATCAACTTTGGATTTACCGTTATAAAAACGGTACGAAAGTTTATTTAACCTTTACTGATTATAAATTATTTCGAATCGAAAAAGAATAATTCTGTCATAGCAAATGGGCGTTTTTTCTTACGAAAGCAATTTCGGTTAAGATGACTTTCATCACTCCTGTAGCAGGGACTGCAAAGAGCATACCTAAAGGCCCTAAAATTGTGCCACCGATTAATAAAGAAATCATAACAATGATAGGATGAAGGCCGACACTTTTCCCTACGAGAGCTGGTGTAATTAAATTGCCTTCAATTTGTTGAACAATTAAAAACATTAATACAATGTCTAAAAGGTAAAAGGGTGATGGTATCGCTCCAAATAGTGTATGGGCCATGGCGGCTTCGTTACCAATATTATTCATAAATGCAATTAATACGGCAGGAACCATGCCCACAAATGGGCCGATAAGGGGAATAAGGTTAGCCAACCCAGCAATAATACCAATAAAAACAGTAAGCGTTAAATTGGCACCAAAAAAATTGAGAAGTAAAAGTCCTGTTATTGACATGGCAGCAACACTGGCGGCTGAAAGGAACTGCCCACGTAGATAACTGGATACGGATTTTTCAACATTATAAATTAATTTTATTCCCACTTCGAAATATTTATTTGGAATGGCATTTACTAATGATTTTCTAAACCCGTGATATTCAGCTAATAAGATAATTGTAAAAATGAAAACCATAGCTGCAATAAAGAAAAAATTCCCAATAGCACCTGCCATTGATGCGAGAGATCCCACAACAGAATTAATGATTTCACTGAGCTTTCCTGCAGTGTTTCCATCCGAAGGTTGCATATTTTGAAGAAATTCTGGCATGGATGACGTAAATTTTTCTCCCAGCGTTTTGAATTCCTGTGTTAAGGTATCTTTGTCGATGCGGCTAGAAAATTCTATGGCCTGCTGGGACATCTGGGAAATAAAACTGCCGATAAAAGTTCCGATACTCCCCAGCAAGATTATGACAACAGCCAGTACCGACAATCCCCGGCTGCCGATCTTTCTTTCCAGCGCATCCACACTGGATAATAGTACAGTTGTGAACAAAAATGCGAAAACCAGCATCAGTACCACATTGGAGATGTAGGGCCAAATAATAGATAGAAACCAAACGGCTATAATTGTAAGTAATAAACGATATATATTAGTTAAAGAGGGGAGATGAAAAAAATTTTGAAAAAACTTTTTATATTCATCCATCATTAATCTTCCTTTTTATTTTGGGCTTGAATAAGAAGATTATTTGTTCCCCTTAGACGTTCACCCAAAACACCGCCAAGATTGAATAGGATCTTTTGCCCAAGAACAGGATTCCGTTCCTGGAGTGTCATTAGATCTTGGGTAAAGAATCCCAGTAGATCAGTATCCATGGTGGCAATGGCGTTGGCTGATCGAGGTTCATCATCAAATAAAGCAAGTTCACCAAAGAAATCGCCTTTTCCAAGTTCGGCTAAAATATTTTCATGGTTCGTGCGCGTACCAATGGTAATTTTTACCAAGCCGTGCATTATAATATACATTCCCTCGCCGGGTGCACGGTTTTTAAAAATAAAATTCCCAGAACTATATGTACGGTGATGTATCAATTTCTCAAGTTCTGAGAACTCCTTATTAGAAAATTTTTTAAACACGGGGACTTGTTTCAGGGTTAAAACAGTTTCACTTTCAGAGCGGTTCCACCCTTTAAAAATATTTTCCCACTTGGCGCTTTTCAAGATAGACTCCTTTATTTAGAAGTAAGATTATAGACAAAGTACAGTGAATAGTTCAAGTAAAGACATTTTGACAATAAAATTGACCTATCGTTAAATGAGGGGGTATTTTTAGGGATAATGTTTCGTCAATTTATAATCATTTTAACCATTGTATTGGTCCCCTTATGCTGGGCACAGAAGGATTCTAGGGATTATAATCAGGAATTAAAAGCACAAAGCAATGCAATCCAATCGCTTCGCAATGAAATTGAATCGACTAAAAAACGCATTCAATCTGAAAGTAGAAAAGAAAAATCTTCGATTCGCCGTGTTTCAAACCTAACGGAAGAAATTTCCCTATTGCAAAGATTATTAAAGGAAATTAAAAAAGAAGAAAAATTGCTTGTCGCTGATATTTCAAGGACAGGGAATCAAATTGTCCAAAGTGAAGTTGAATTAGATACAATAAGAGTTCGGTATGCAAGGCGGTTGGTAAAAATGTATAAAAAAGGGCAATTATCTAATTTAGAAAAAATCTTCAGCTCTACATCCTGGCGTCAAGCCGTTTATAGGACAAAATATTTAAAAATTATTTCTGATCTGGATCAGGAAACACATAACACAATTCGATCTTTGTTGATTGAAATTGGAAGACAAAAACTGAACCTGGAATCTGCATTGAGGAAAAAACGCCGGTTAAAAAGGGATCGGGAAAAAACCCTTTCCCAGGTAAGGGATAAAAAAAGAAGGGAACAGCGTGAGTTAACCAAAATTCGCAGAAGTCAGAAAGATTTGAAAATATATCTCACGGAAAAACAGGCAGGTGTAAAACAGTTAGAGGCCATCATAACTAAAATTCGAGAAGATATTGACCGGGTAGATAGGGAAGAGCGGATTCGAAGACAGCAACGAGCCCTCAAAGCAAAAGAATTTCCCAAATTAAAAGGGCAATTGGCCTGGCCTGCTGAGGGGAGGGTGATTACAAAATTTGGGCGGCAATGGAATCCAAAACTAAAAACAACCACAGAAAATCCGGGGATTGATATTAAAGGTAAACCAGGATCGGAAATCCGGGTAGTTTTAGGTGGAGTTGTGACCACAATAACTTTTATCCGAGGGTTTGGCACTACAATAATTGTGGATCATGGGAATGGTTTTTATACTGTTTATAGCCATGTTACCAATGTGGAAATAAATGAAGATAGTGAAGTGCGTGGCGGTGATGTGATAGCTTATATGGGGGATTCAGGTTCAATAAATGGCTCCCAACTTCATTTTGAAGTATGGGGAGAAGGAAAGATATTAGATCCGGAAAAATGGTTACAGAAAAAATAATTTTTAAAAATTATCAACCCTTGGTTTGGAAGCGGCTTCTCAGGGTGAAATCCAACAGACGTGTTGGAAGTGCGTATTTATTTACGGGGCCAAGAGGTTGTGGTAAAGAATGGGGTGCCATCGAATTTGCAAAACTATTGAATTGTGAATCACAGGATGTATCTCCATGCAATCATTGCCCTTCATGCACAAAATTTGCATCTCTTCAGCATCCCAATATGAAACTTATTGTACCGCTGCCAGGTGGTAATAAATCAAACCAAAGTTCAGATCCACTGGACAGCCTTAAAAAGGAATATTTTGAATATTTGACCGAAGCAATTAAAATTAAAGCTACTGAACCATTCTATAAAATTCAAGTTCCGTCAGCACGACGCATTACCATTAATTCTATTAGAGAGTTACGCCGATCTATCTATCTTAAATCTCTTTCTAATGGCCGGAAAGTTGTCATCATTTTTGATGCTCATTTATTATCAGAAGGAATGGGTGAATCAGCCAATGCACTATTAAAAATATTGGAAGAACCACCTCCAAATACATCTCTTATATTGGTGACGGACAAAAAATCAGCCCTACTACCCACAGTCATTAGCAGGTGTCAACCTATTATTTTTTCTGCTTTAAGTCTTGAAAATATCAGAATGATTATGGAGAACGATGGCATTGATAATACGCTGGCTGCACAAGCTGCGATTGTTGCAGGTGGGAATGTTCATTTGGCAAAAGAAATCGCCAATTATTCAACCAATGATATTTTAACTGAAGCTGAGGCCTTGGCTAAATCAATGACTCGTGTGGATGAAAAAGGCTGGCGAGATTTTATAAACTCCAATGCCATGATAGCTAGCAGAAAACCAGAAAAGTTTAAATTTAATATATATTTACTCCAGCTTTGGTTTCATCAAGCATATAGAATGAAAGCAGAGGATAATACATACCAACTCTTACCGGAAATAACCAAATCTTTAGAAAAATTTAATGACATCTATCCTAAAGCTAATTTAGCAGAAATCAATAAAGTTTTGGAAGAAACGACTGAATCACTGGTTCGCAATTTGTACATACCCTTAACTTTGACTAACCTGTTAATTACGATTCAGGAACTTTTAAAAGGCAAAATACCCATATCTGTAGTATGAACACATTTTATCTTACAACACCCATCTATTATGTAAATGATAAACCGCATATTGGACATGCTTATACAACCATCCTTGCCGATGTCCTAACACGGTTCCATCGGAAAACAGGTGAGGATGTCTTTTTTCTTACCGGCCTAGACGAACATGGTCAAAAAGTGCAGCAAGCTGCAGAAAATCGAGGTATAGATCCAATAGATCACTGCGATGAAATGGCTCCGAGATTTCTCGAATTATGGGAAAAACTTCATATTCAGAATGATGATTTTATCCGTACGACTGAAAAACGGCATGTGGCTGTGGTTCAAAAAATCCTTCAAGACGTTTTCGATAGTGGTGATATTTATGAAGACGAATACGAAGGCCTTTATTCTATATCGGAAGAAAGATTTATTACGGAGAAAGAAGCGGAGTCCGGCGATTTTAGAGATATTAAGAAAATAAAGGAAAAGAATTATTTCTTTAAAATGTCACAATATCAACAACCTCTGGTTGATCATATAAACAAAAATCCAAAATTCATTCAACCTGAACATCGAAAAAATGAAGTTCTGGGATTTTTGAAAAAACCATTAGGGGATTTATGTATTTCACGCCCGAAATCCCGATTGAACTGGGGGATTGAATTACCCTTTGATTCGAATTATGTGACCTATGTTTGGTTCGATGCCTTGATTAATTATCTTACAGCAGTGGGTTACAATGTGGATGAGGATAGTTTCAACAAATATTGGCCAGCCAATTATCATTTGATTGGTAAAGATATTTTGACCACACATTCAGTTTATTGGCCTACTATGCTAATGTCGGCCAAAATCCCCTTGCCCCTAGGCATTTTTGCACATGGATGGTGGCTCAGCGGTGAATCCAAAATGAGTAAATCATTGGGTAATGTGGTGGATCCTCTTGGACTTATTGAAGAATATGGAGTGGATCCGGTACGCTATTATCTCATGCGTGAAATGGTTTTGGGGCAGGATGCCAATTTCACCATGGAATCCTTTGTCAAGCGTTATAATAGCGATCTTGCCAACGATTATGGAAATTTATTGAGCCGTGTTTCAAACCTATTGAAGAAGTTTTTTGATGGAAAAATACCCAGGGATGAAGATGATTCTCCTGAAGGGATGGTTATCAAAGAGAATGGGATTAAGGTGGTGTCAGATGTGTTGAATCACATTGAATCCATGCGGGTGAGTGAAGCCATAGAAACAACACTTCAGTATATCCGTAGCGTGAATAAGTATATGGAAACAATGGCGCCATGGAAACTGGCTAAATCCGATAAAGACGCAGCTGGAAAGGTTCTTTTTACTGCAGCGGAAGCATTGCGAATTAGCGCAGTATTGTTGGCACCGGTTATGCCGAACCGAACTCAGATAGTTTTAGAAACATTTAACGCTGCCGGGTCCAGTTTGGAATGGGGTGGATTAACGCCGGGAAAGAGTCTCAACAAGCATGATGTTCTATTTCCGAGGATCGATGTTAAAAAACTGGAAAAACTCAGGCAATCTAATGGTAAGAAAACTGAGCCAAATAATGTAATCACATTTGATGAATTCCAAAATGTTGAGCTCAAAACAGCGAAGGTATTGGAAGCGGAAAAAGTAGACAGTGCCGATAAATTACTCAAACTTCAGGTTGAAGTTGGGGATGAAAAGCGCCAACTTGTTGCTGGAATTGCAAAATTTTATAAACCGGAAGAATTGGTTGGAAAAATGATTGTTGTTGTGGCGAATCTGAAACCGGCGACCATTTTTGGTTTGGAGTCCTATGGTATGTTGTTGGCGGCAAAAAAAGGAAAAGATCTTACATTAATTACCATAGATGGTGAGAAAGTCAAAAGTGGAATGAAAATTTATTAATGCTATCTAAGTAATTGACAATAGCATTAACAATTTAGTAAAACCCGAGCATCCTTATTTAAGGCGGGATTCAGCAGCAATAAAACCAAAAGCGGACCATTGATTCCCTTCAACTATCCTCTTGAAAATTCGCTGGGCTTTTTCTTTATTTCCGTTAATCAAATAATAGTTACCCAGACCAAATGCGAGTGTGGTGTTATTTAATGATTGACCCA
>Ga0206683_10002332_pt1 | contig 12882 bp, 14 predicted proteins | sample M280m12015metaG_FD_155483 | JGI IMG/M metagenome (GOLD analysis project Ga0206683, IMG submission 155483) | Ammonia-oxidizing marine archaeal communities from Monterey Bay, California, United States - M2 80m 12015 | ecosystem: Environmental > Aquatic > Marine > Intertidal zone | place: USA...
TTCAACGTATGATTTGTCTTTGATAATCTTACTATATTCGTTATTAAATGGTCTTAAGAACGAATTCAGTTCTTCAAATAATATTTTTTTAGCCTCCCCCCAAGCAATCCCTTCATCATAAAGCTTCTGTAAATTATCAATTTTTTCTTTAGAGCTAGTAGCCTTATAAATATTAAAAATATTACAATCCGATGAATCTTTAGGTTCTCCAGGTTCAAGTGAATTTGTTTTTATCTTCATGATCACTTTTCGCAGTTCATCTTCTTCGTTAAATACTGGAATTGTATTGTTATAAGATTTACTCATCTTTCTTCCATCAATACCAGGAAGAACTCCAGTGTGCTCATCAATTACTGCATCTGGAGGTGTCAGGATATCACCATAATGATGATTAAATTTCAAAGCTATGTCTCTAGTCATTTCAATATGCTGTTTTTGATCCTGCCCAACTGGAACGGAATCTGCTTTGAACATTAGAATATCTGCCGCCATTAAAATCGGATAGTTAAATAGGCCCATATTTACGCCTTTATCAATATCTTTCGTTTTATTAGTTTCATTATCCGTTGTTGCTGCTTTGTAAGCATGAGCTCTATTTAATAAGCCCTTAGAGGCCAAACAACTTAAAATCCAGGCTAATTCAAATATATGAGGAATATCAGACTGCCTGTAGAAAATTACTTTCTTTGGGTCTAGACCACAAGCCAACCAACAGGCAGCAATATCAAAGCTAGATTTATGTCTTAACTCAGAATCTGAAATTTTAATTAAAGAATGATAATCGGCTAGAAATAAAAACGAGGTTGTATCCTTTCTTTCGCTAGCCTTAATTGCTGGTAAAACTGCACCGACTAGATTACCTAAGTGGGGCACGCCAGTAGTGGTTATTCCTGTTAAAACTCTATGCTCTTTGCTCACAAAAACTCCTAAAAGTATTCTAACTCATGTAATAAATAAAGTACTTGATAAGTAACTTATATGGATTATTATTTTACCAGTATATATATGGTAAAAATCTTTATAGCATTAACTCTTGAAAAGGATTTCAATGATCAAATTATAGAAATAAAGAAAGAGCTTAAAGCTAATTTATTAAAAGGTGCTAATATTTCTTGGCAAAGAAATGATCAACATCATCTTACTGTTTATTTTGTTGGCGAGATGGAACCGGAGCAGATCAGCCAACTGAATGAAGGTCTGGCAAAAATAAATCTTACTGGCTTTTCAAGATCTATTGATTTGACGGCCATTTCCTTTTTTCCTAATGAAACCAGCCAAGTTTTGGCTGCTATAGTGAAACCTGATTCGCATTTAAGAAATTTACATCAAGAAGTAGAAAAGGTTGCAGTGAACATAGGTTTTGGTTCTGAATTAAAGGCATATAAACCACATATAACTTTAGGTCGTTTTAAGGAAAAAAACCGACCTCAATATGAATTTGGAAGATTTGATGAGCCCTTTAAAGGAAAGGTAAAGCAACTTGAGGTGTTTGAGAGTGAATTTGATAAAGGAAAGACTGAATACACTCTTTTGAAGAGCTTTAAATTCTAAAAATCGAAGTTGAAGGGGTCAGTGCGGGTTTCTCACTGTGTGGTTAGTACCCTTTCTAACTCACAGACGATTAACTTTCGTTTAATCCTTTCACCCTTCTTCTTCTGTCCATTTTTTTCCTGATTCGGGTCTCGAGGTCCGATTCTTTCCAAAATATGTCCTAGCTCCAATTTATCAAATAAAAATTTTTATGCAAGAAAAAATTAATAAAAATTAAAACTCTATCTTTCTAATCTTTTATACCAATCCTTTCCATCTTTCTTCTCAAATTTCGAAATAAATTTAAAGATTGTTTCTAAATCTTCTGAAATAAACAATTCTTCAAAAGTAGTTCTGGGTAGAAAGCCTTCTTTAACAGCATCTTCAGAAAATTTATAAAGAGAAGAGTAATATCCATCTACATTAAAAAGCACTATAGGTTTTGAATAAAAACCTAATTGATTCCATGCTAAAGCTTCAAAAAATTCTTCCCATGTGCCAACTCCTCCAGGTAAGGAAATAATAGCATCAGATAATTCAGCCATTCTGGCCTTCCTTTGATGCATAGATGGGACTATCTCTAGTTTCGTTAAACTTTTATGCCCCACTTCTATTGCATCTAACTGCTCAGTGATAATGCCTGTAACCTTTGCTCCTTTAGATAAAGCAGCGTCTGCTGTAACTCCCATAAGACCATTACTACCACCGCCATAAACCATAGAGCAATTGTTATCAGCTATTGCATGCCCTAGCTCAATAGCCTTTTGAGTATATTCAGATTTGTTTCCAGAAGCTGAGCCTGCAAAAATACAAATGGATTTCATATTACCTTCCTCAACAACAACTATATCACCTATAATTATTTAAATGGATACCTTAAAGATAGATATTGTGTCAGATGTTGTATGCCCTTGGTGCGTGATAGGCTTTAGGAATTTAAAAAAAGCAATGGAAGAATTACAAAAAGAATTAAATTTTAAGATTTCTTGGAAACCTTACGAATTACACCCAGAAATACCCCAAGAAGGTTACGAAAAGAAATTATACTTACAACAAAAATTTGGGTCTTTAAGTGGCAGATCTCCCTACGATGAAATTACCAAAGTTGGAGAATCTGTTAATTTTCAATTTAACTTTTCTAAAACAGAAAGAATTCCAAATACATTTATGGCACATCGTCTTCTTTGGAAAGCTGAACAATTTAATGTACAGACTAAGTTATCAGAAGCTCTATTTTTAGCTTACTTTACTGACGGCTTAAACATTGGATCAAAAAAAGTGCTTGCTGAGATATCTAACTCTGTGGGTATGAATAAAGAGGAAACCCTTAATTTCTTAGATTCAAATGAAGGTGGACAAGAAACAGCTGACCTAGAATTGAATTTTATTGAAAAAAGCATAGGGGCTGTTCCTACATATTTCATAAATGATAAATATATTATCCAAGGGGGGCAGGAGCCTGAAACATTTGTATCATTTTTACGAAAAATAATTCAAAAAGAAAATGCAGCTAATCAATAGTGATAAGCTTTCTAAAGCAACGGTTAATAAGGATTTTTTCCCTTTCTTTCACGTTAAAAATATATTCTTGGATAATATTAATAGTGATTTAATTATTAAAGATTTTCCTGATATTACCGATGGTGGAAGTTTTCATATTGACACAATTTCTTCTGGAGAATCAATCAATACATTGATTAATGAATTAGAAAGTAAAGAATTTAAGAAAATCTTAGAAACTAAATTTGAAGTTAATTTAGATGAAGCAAAATTAGCTACAACTTTAAGAGGCTACTCTCGTAAAAAGGACGGAAAAATTCATACAGATTCTAAAACAAAGATTTTAACCGTTCTTTTATACCTGAACCTTAATTGGCCAGATAGCAAAGGAAATCTAAGGTTATTAAAAGGAAACAATGACTTAGAAGATTATATTATAGAAATACCTTGTACATTTGGTAGTTTAGTTGCATTTAAAGTTACTAATGAATGCTGGCATGGTTTTAAGCCCTATGAAGGCAAAAGACTTTCCGTTCAACTAAATTACATATATCCAGAAGCATTAAGAACTCATAACTTAAGGCATAGGCTTAGCTCTTTTCTAAAGTCTATTTTAAAATGAAAGGGTAGGAAATAGCTCTGAAAGTATTAATTATTAAACTAACATCAATGGGTGATCTCATGCATGCCCTGCCTGCTCTAACAGAAGCTAAAGAGAACATAGATGATATTAGTTTTGATTGGGTAGTTGATACAAACTTTGCTTCAGTTCCTTCTTGGCATCCTCTAGTAAATAAAATTATTACTACTAACCATAGAAATTGGAAAAAGCAATTATTTTCAAAAAATTCTAGAAAATCATTAAAAGACGTAATTAATCAAATAAATGAGAGTGATTACGATTTAGTAGTGGATATGCAAAATAATCTTAAAAGCGCTTTTATCTCATATTTATGCGAGCACGATGTCGTTGGTATGGATTCTGAAAGCGTGCGCGAATATCCTGCTCACTTAGCTTATTCAAAAAAAATTAATGTTGATAAAAAGCTACACGCAATTGAAAGGCAAAAGAAACTGCTTGGTGATTCGCTTGGATATAAATATAAGCAGAACCCTATTAATTATGGTGCTTCATTTGATAAATTTATCAAGCCAGATATAACACTTCCTCATAAATATTTCGTTCTTGTACAAAATGCTAGTTGGATTACGAAACAATGGTCGATTGAAAAATGGCAGCAATTAATCAAACATCTAGAAGATAAGGGTATTTTTATGCTACTTCCTTCTGGGAATTTAGAAGAGCTTGAGAGAGCTAAAGAAATTTGTTCCGTATCTGACAAGGCGCATACAATTGATCTAATGTCTCTAAATGAAATAGCTTATATTGTTAAGAATGCTAACTTTTGTATTTGTTCAGATACTGGCTTAGCACACCTATCAGCTTTAACCGGAACACCATCCATAACTCTTTACGGTCCCACAAAGACTTCTTTAATAGGGACGACTGGAATAAAGCAAAATCACTTAATTGGTGATAACGAAGACATAAACCAGATATTAGTCTCAGACGTAATTAATGAATTGGATAAGCATTACGTTTAATTACCAAACATACTTATCTGCCTTTAAAAATTCCAAAACCTCTTCATATTTTTTACTCATCTTAAGAATAGCTTCTATTTGATTAACCCTAACTTCCCAGGTAGCTATCATGTGTTTCTCTAAATCTTTTGAAGGGTAATACTCTTTAATCCTCTTATCTCGTCCTTGTTTAATATAAAAGAAGCCTTTGTTTAAAAGTAATTTAATATATCTTTCGATAGACTTATCACTTAGGTTTGTTTGGCTTTTTAAGTCAGACGCAACAAAAAAACCTTTTTTTCTAAAAGTGATTTCTAATATTACAAACAGAACCGTGTATCTTTGATCAAATAAATATATTTCAGGTATACCTAATTTTTTAACATTCTCATCTATCAGTATCCTCGATTCAGCTACTTCTCTGACATGTTCCAGGTAGTCGTCATATATTTTCTTCATTTAAGGATAATAGTAGAGGTAATAAAATAGCTGTAAAGTTTAACTTAAATTGTATAATTTTTGAACAATAATGATTCTTATTTTTTTCTTCATTCTCATTAGGAATTCTTCAGTTTTATTTTGATAAGATTAAAATCAAAGAGGTAAATATGGAAAGTAATAAACTTAGTTCATCAAAAGTAATTGGCATTCTTAATGAAATTATGGAATATGAGTTAGCGGGGGTGGTGAGATACACGCACTATTCTCTTATGGTCGTTGGTCCTCATCGACTTCCTATAGTTCAGTTTCTAAAAGATCAAGCAAATGAATCTCTGCTCCATGCCCAACAAGCAGGAGAGTTATTAACAGGACTGGAGGGCCATCCTAGTCAAAAAATAGCTGATATTGTCGAGACAAATAATCATTCAATTAAAGATATTCTCCAAGAAAGTTTAGCTCATGAAATACATGCCTTAGGTTTATACAAAGAGTTATTGCAAGAAGTTGAAGGGTCGTCAGTGTATTTAGAAGAATACGCGAGAAGTTTAATTGGCCAAGAAGAACAACACCAATTAGAGCTAAAAAAGATGCTTAAAGATTTTAGTTAAAGACCTGAACTAATTAATAATTATTATCTTTACAAAAGTTTAGGAAAGATCTTTTACTTGCACCTTTAACTTTTATCTTTGTCGGATCAAAATATACTTCAAATGTGTAATTTTTATTTGTTCTCCTAATTAATTTATGGGAATTTTCCACAACATCAATCTGAATTCTTTTATTTATAAGATATCCTTTCCAGCATAATTTAAAATAATCGCTATCTTTTTTTGGATCTACGTAAAATAAATAAGAATTATCTCTAATAACTTTATTGGCTAAAGAAGAAGCCCGTGCAACTACGAAACTATATTGTTGATTTCTATTTTCTATATCAAATGTCTTAATCAAGACTTCTGAACTATATGAATTAAGACTAAATAGAAATAATAATAAACTAAAAATCGTCTTCATCATCACCAGAAGAGGAGCCGCTATCTACTTCTTGAGCATCTACAGGTTCATAATACGAACCGTTGCTATCTGAAGATTGAGGTGATTTTTCTAAAGTTTCTTTCATTTGATTAGCAAAATCAGCACTAGAAGGAGACCAGGCAACTACAACTCCTGCTACTGGCCTTCCAGTAACCGGATGTTTCTTGATCCATCTATTTACAACTTTTGATCCTTGTAGCGTACCGGAAGCACTAGCCTTTTGCCTTCTATCTATATTTTCTTCTGAATAAGTATCTATCATTCCATCAGTTTTTTCAGTTGTGACTTCAAATGTTTCGATTTTCTCAGCTACTTCTACATTTTCGCTTCTAAATTGAATAATGGCCCTCTCTGCTTTCAACTTAGCTGTAGAAATTGCTGCCTTTTGAGCATTCGAACTATTAGATTTTAAACCTGATTGGGCATAACTTAGAATTGACATATCGCCATTTTCATCTCTATCCATAAAGGTTCCAAATGTAACCATTAAAGTTTCGCCATCTTTTACTTGATCCTTAAGAGGTTTCTTTTTCTTTTTAGGGTTATTTAAAACCTTAAAATTTCCAGTTGCCATGGCATCTGCATACTTAACATTATTTTCAGACCATATAACAACATTACATACGGTTGTTCTATTAGAATTAGGTTTAGCACTTAAATTAGAATATACAGCTTTCATACCTCTGATATTTGAAGATGCCGTAGCTGAAACAGAATCTCTGAAAACGTTTTGACTCAATATGCCATCTATTTCATTTTGCAATGCCCTTTCATCTTCTCCTACACTATCTTTATTTTCTTGAGATATAGATTCATCTAATCTTTGATGAATTAAAACTTTCATTTTTTGGTACATTGAAAGATCATCATAAGTTTTAGCTTCTTCATCATTAGCACTAATTACATCAACTGGTTTAACACCCTCTTTAAAAGATTGTACAAACTCATTAGAAATTTCACTTTGAATTACTTTGGCTTGAGCCTCTGCTATGGCAGTTTTTGCATTCATTTGAGATCGAATGAAGGCATTTTGAATACTATCTATATAACTTACTTGAGACATGTTGGCTCCTGAAGAATCAACTCCTACACCAGCATAAAAGACAGTTCCTTTTCTGGTTTTGTTATCTCCTTCTGACCATCCTTTTGAGTCCATGTAGTCATAACAAGCTTGACCATCTAATGTAAAGTCAAAATCTCCATCTAAAGATTCTTCTTCAAATAAATCTTCACTAATTAGCAATAGTGGCAATGTTAATAAGATTAATAATAAATGTTTCATATATGCTCCTTGTTACTGATTTTTACCAGTCTTCATCAAATTTTTTCTTTTGTTCAGCTCTCTTTTTCTTTATTTTCTCTTTTTGTACTTCTTTATTCATGTTATCAGTAAGAGGTCTTACAAGCATCATCTTAGGTTTAAAAAGAGATTCTAAATCTTCTTTAGATGTACTAACAATATTCCCGTATGCTTGTTTAGGGGTAACGCTAGTAATTTTAATTGTCCCAATAACTTCTTCTGATCTTCCTAGGCTTTCCTTAGTATAACTATCTACAATCTTTTCTCCTCTTAGAATTAATTGCATTTGTTGACCTCTTCTAATCGACTCTCCGCCTTGCCCTAAAACAACAACCTTTCCTTTTATTGATTCAACTAAAATTGGAAAAATAGCATTTAGAATATTTTCACCTATTTTCTTGGATCCAACATTTACTAAAGCATACATTATTTCTGAAGGTGTGTTTTGATTACTAACTCCCTCATTTTTAAGATCAGAATTGGAAATATTGATAGTAGCATTACTAGAAAATTTAACTTGCGAAGTAGGAACATCTATTATTCTATAAGAAACCTGAAGCAAACCTTTCATTTCTTGGAAAGTCATATTATTTGTTCTCATTGTCCTTACAATTTCTTTAGCATTTGCTGAAGTTATTGTTCCAACTAAAATATAATCTGAAAAAAGTTCTTGTCCAAGTTTGGCTAGCTCTTCTGGGGGGACATCTCCGCTAGATAGAATATTTTTCTCAGAACTTCTTTCTTGAATGTAATCTCTATCTAAAACGGTAAATTTTCTAGATTGAACCAACGCATTAGAAAGCCCTCTGGAAAGTTCTTCAGAGATAGCTATAGGATTGCTGCTTTGACCCATCATATTGCAACAATCTCCTCTAGCCTGAAGAGGTAAAACGGCAATTCTCTTTCTTTTTGCAGATTTTGATATTTTATATTTGGCTATTGAAGCATTTATTTTTACAACCCATAGAGAAGTATCAGGCATCTGAGATTTAGAAATAATCTTATATTCTTTTATTTGGCCTTTGGATTTAGACTTTATTTCATCTTGATATTCTTGTGATGAATAATAATTTGAATCTTCATTAGTCTCTTCTAGTTTTTCTTTAGTTTTGAGTAAAGTTGAACTCTCCATGCTCTTGCCATTAACCCTCTCAATTGCTTGAATTAAAGCACTATCTATTGCATCTCTGACAGTAACTCCAGTTCCTTCAGTTTCAATCTTTATATACTCTAATCCTGCAGAATGTATAGCATTGGAGGCAAGTATTAAGAAAATAAATAAAGATATGCTTTTGTATGCATTCTTCATTAGAAGTCATCCTCTGGTAAAGATTTCTCAGCTTTGGACGTATCAAGGTTTTGAGTTTTAGCGAATGAAAAAACACCTTTTGTTGAACTTCCTAGTGCTTTGAAAAAGCCCGGTAAAGTCTGGGCAATCGTCATACCGGTCTTAAATGTTTTTCCTAATCTAGCTGCCTTAATGGGATTTCTAATTGAAGTTATTTCTGATTTTGCTGCCGTCATCCATTCTTGGGCCAATTTAGAAGTCTCTGAAGTTTTAGCTAAACCTTGTGCGTAAGGAATTAGTCCTTTTGCATAAGTCTTTTTGGCTTCTTGGCTTAATTCTCCTGCATTTTTTTCAAATTTTTCACCTTCTACCCTTGAACTAGCAGTTTCTTCAATAGCTCCTTTTAAATCAATATCACCTGATCCTCTTAATTTTTCAGCTCTTATTCTACTAGAAGCAGCTATCTCGGCATCTCCTCTAGCTTCAGCGAAATAAGATTCGGCTTCATTTAGATCAGCTAAAGCTCCCCTTAAGGAAATAATTAGATTGTCTTGAGAGCCTTTTATATCAAAACCTGAATCAGAACTAGATCCCATCATTCCAGTAACTAAGCCCGCACCTGGAATAAGAAACTTACTGGCAGTCTTTAAAGCTTCCGTTGTTTGATCTTGTTTTTGTTTTTTATCCAGAGTTGAGCCGCTTATGTTAGCTCCTGAAAGATTAGCTCCTGAAAGATTAGCTCCTGAAAGATTAGCTCCACTGAGATCAATCCCAGATAAATCACATCCTTTACAATCTTCTCCCTTTTTTAACTTCTCTAAATCTTTTTCATCGTGTGAATATGCAGATAAACTTAAAAAGGCAATCAGTAAAGTTAAGAAATATATTTTCATAATTTTAACTTATAGATTATTTAAAAATCATCTTTTGGCATGCTTTTTTCAGCCTTCTTAGTGTCTAACTTCTGTTTTTTAGCGAAAGAAAAGACACCTTTTGAAGAAGTACCTAACGTTTTTAAGAAATTTGGAATTGCTTTTGCAATTTTTAAACCTCCTGCTAGAGATTTCCTTAATTTATTTAACTTCATTGGGTTCTTAATTGACTTTAACTCACCTTGAGCTGCATCTATCCAGGTTTTTGCTTGCTTTGAAACTTTAGATGTTAATGCTACTCCTTGTGCATAAGGTAATAAACCTTTTGCATACTCCTTTTTCGCGTCGGCACTTAAGGTTCCAGCTTCTGCTTCAGCCTTAGCTCCAGCTTTTCTAGAGCTTGATGTACTTTCCAGTACTGCGTTTAGATCTACATCACCACCTGAATTTAATGTCTTAACTCTACTTTGTGCTGCAGCTGCATCTTCCGAACGTCCCAAAGCAGTTTGGAAATGATATTCAGCTTGGTTTAAATAAGCTAAAGCTTCACCCATAGTTTTTTCTAGATTGGCTTGTGCAGAGGGTAAGTCTACTGAACCACTGTCTGTAGAATCGCCCCCTCCTAGACCAGGCACTTCAACAGGAAGTTTAGGAAAACTCATAATTGAAAAGGAGAGTAGCCCTATTACTGTTAGTATTATTGTTTTTGTTGTAAATGTATTCATATTGCCTCCAAATATAAATTAAAGTTTATTAATTAGTTCGTCTATAGCTTCATCAGCTGCAAGTTTTAACGCTTGATTCTCTGCTAGCCTTTCATCGGCACCCATTCCTGTTCTCGCAACAGGCCCTACCAAAGCTAATACTTCTTCAAATCCCATATCTACCCAAACAAGTTGAAGAGTTACGTAAACATCTATTGCTGTTAAGCCTGTATCTGGATCAGTCCTAGGTGGTCCAGCATCCATGGTTCCTAGTAAAAAGTGTTCAACTCTTCCAGATATAGCAGGGTGATCAAAGCCGGAAACAAGTGTTACAAAAGAGGTGCTAGAAATATTTGCTTCTCCATTATCTCCATTACCTATAAACTCTTGTCGAATAGTATCAAATAAACCATCATTACCCGTTCTACTGTCTATAGACACTCCTGACATAGGTCTTGTCTGAATTCTTTTCAAGGAATTAACTATTGCGCTGTCCACTCCTTGCTGATTATCACTAAGAATATATTCTCTTTGCTCTGATTTCCTAACTGTACTCCCACCTGTGGTTACTTTTGAACGCTCAGTTGTTTGTCCTGAGAAGCTAGTTGACGATTCATCTGAGTAATTAGCCTCATCTGAATCTATCATAGATACTGATTCCCTTTGTTTCGTTTTTTTAGCGTCAAAACTTTTTGCAGCTGAGACTTTTCTAGCCACTACATAATGGGCTACTCTTTTTCCTTTTAAAGCTGAAGAGGCTCCTTGGGATCCTCCTAATTGAGCTAGTGTCACATCTACCATCGTTGAATTAATAGTAGCTTTAATAGCAACTGTATATACTCTCCTGCTCTTAGAACAGTCTGTTTCTAGGATCACATACTCAGTAACAAAGTTATCTAGTTTAGAAACAAATTCGTTGCTATTTGTCATATAATTCGTCATCTTTTCAGCACTGAATTTACCAGTGTAACTATCCCAGGCAGCTTTTTTTGCTTTCTCTATGGCAACAAAATGGTCGTCCTTACTTCTAGGCCTATTATCTTTACACTTTCCACTAAATTCAACAGTCCCAACACCAGTTGAGTAGGTAGTTGCAGAATTTACAGAAAATGGAAGTAATAACGTTAAAATTATTAGAGATAATATTTTTTTCATTTTCCTCTCCTAATCTAACATTAAAGCTTATTTATCTGGCTGAAGCTAATTTTTCTTTAATGTAAGTAAAATATTCCTTACTTTCTTTATATTTCATATTTGTTTTATCCGCAACCCATCTTTTCTCTGTCTTAACTATTTGATCTGAATATTGTTGGGTTAATTGTTGAACTGAATTATCAAATTCCCTCCAGTCATTTAAAAAGTCTCCTTTAACAGTTTCAAAAACATAACCATTTTTTACTTTAGAGCTAACTTTAGAAATCGGACCTCCAAAATCTACTGTTAAATAAGAGCCATATACCCACGCTTCTCTTTGAGAAGTTTCATCCATTAGAGATTTAGCAAAACCTCTAATAGTTATATCAAAAGAAAAATCTAATTCAGGCAAAGTAAGGTCTATTTCTGTGCCATCGGAATATTTTAATTGGACTTTACCCCCCACAGAACCAGCAAAAGGCACAACAAGTGGAACATCTAATTTTGAAGATATAGTTTTAGCAAAGTACTGAGAAACCCAATCTTTGTAACTTTGGTCATCAAATACTCCATTTTCGTCTGTAAAGAATGGATGTGGGATAAAATTCTCTTTTCCTGAAAGGATTCCTTTAGCTCTATCAGTTATTGTTAAACTGCCTATACCCGCAAACCTCCTATTCTTTTTATCTGTAATAGATAAACCTGAAACAACTTGACCTATTTCTTTGATAAGACCATCTTTAGACTGATTTAAACTAATATTCTCACAATTATTTATAAATTCTTGATTGGAATAATTTTCATCTGTTTCTAGTCCTAAGAAAATCTGACAGAATCTAAATTTATCTCTCTGCTTGTCTCTTTCTTTTGAAGAGCATTTTGATAGGTCGTTATCAACATAATTCCTACTTCTACCCACAGGATGTGTTTGGAGAACACTCATGTTTTCAAGCTCAAATAAGATAACTTGGGCTGACAAAGTATATTGCCACAAACACATATCGCCTAACTTTCCCCCAGTGACCCTTTCTTTATCAAAAGCAACGACTATGCTTTTAGTTTCGCCTGAAGATTGACTCCCTCTAGGAGATAATAAGTATGGTTTCTCAAGAGAATTGATATATTTATACTGCATAGGAGCCATTTTTTCTCTCAATGCGTTGAAATTTGGGAATAAGTCTTTGTCTTTATCTTTTGTAATTATTGAATATCCGCCCCATGTTATGTTTTCTTGAGCTTGAACAATATTAAAAAAGAAAACTACAGTTAATAAACAAAGAAAAGATTTAAGCACAACCTTATTATAACAATGGTTATTGAAAAACTAATAGCAAAATACTGTCTTTTACTTATTTCTTTATAGAAGAGTCTAGTGTAACAATTGATAAAACTTGTTGGCGGATAGTGAGGGATTCGAACCCCCGAAGGGTTTGACCCCTTGCCGGTTTTCAAGACCGGTGCATTCAACCAGACTCTGCCAACTATCCTTGCTAA
>Ga0206683_10002334_pt1 | contig 12876 bp, 11 predicted proteins | sample M280m12015metaG_FD_155483 | JGI IMG/M metagenome (GOLD analysis project Ga0206683, IMG submission 155483) | Ammonia-oxidizing marine archaeal communities from Monterey Bay, California, United States - M2 80m 12015 | ecosystem: Environmental > Aquatic > Marine > Intertidal zone | place: USA...
TGCAGATCTAAATAGGAGACGATCATGCAGTTTCATTAACTGTAGCAGGAAAATCATCTAGTGTTAAACGATCAGGTTATGGAGTATTATTATTGGAATTATGTTGCGCTCATCTATTATCTTTTCGCTGATACTTTTTATGTCTTTTGATACTTTAAACTCTGAGCCTGATAAGGCCGCTAAAGACTTTGCCATTGTTATTCATGGAGGAGCCGGCTGGAGTCGTAATATTTCTGATGAGAAACAGAAAGCAATTCAAGAGGGTTTAAAACAGGCCTTATCGGCAGGCTATTCAATACTGGAATCAGGAGGTTCAAGCTTAGACGCTATAGAGGCAGCCATCATGATTCTTGAGGACAATATTAATTTTAATGCTGGCAAAGGATCTGTGTACAATTCTGCCAAAAAACAAGAAATGGATGCTTCGATTATGGTTGGGGATTCTCAGCAAGCAGGAGCAGTTGCTTCTGTGAGCAAAATTAAGAACCCAATCAAGTTGGCCCGGTATGTGATGGAAAACACTAAACATGTGATGATGGTTGGCGAGGGTGCTGAAAAAATTGCAAAGGAAGGAGGATTTGAACTAGTCAATCCAGATTACTTTACCTCTATCGAGAATCTAGAACGACTTAAGGCCACACAAGAAAAGGAAAAATTAGGCACTGTAGGTGCTGTGGCTCTTGATCAGAGTGGAACAATAAGTGCTGGAACCTCAACCGGTGGAATGACTAATAAAAAGCCTGGAAGGATTGGTGATTCACCAATTATTGGTGCTGGAACTTGGGCACAAAATAATGTTTGTGGAGTATCCGGAACAGGACATGGCGAATTTTTTATTCGATACAATGTGGCTAGAGAGATTTGTGCCAGAATAGAATATCTTGACCAGTCGGCAGAGAAAGCTTCGTCTGAATTGATTCAAGAATTGAAAGATAGAGGGGCTGACGGAGGAGTCATTGTTTTGGATAGAAACGGAAATGCATCTATGGTTTTTAATACAGGTGGTATGGCAAGAGCCTATAAGAATTCTAAGGGTGATGAAATTGTCACAATTTATTAAATTTTATAATATATTCTATTCACTCATTAAATAATTAGAAAAAGGAGATCATCAATGAGAAATACCTTGTTATTAAGTTTATTCGTATTGTCCTCAAATTTATTCGCAGATGGCCATGAACAAACTCAGACCATTCAAAATAGTTATATGTTGCTTTCAACTTATGAAATTTCTGCAGGTCAAAACCCTGCTGAGTTAGAAAAAGAATTAGTGCAATTACAAAAAGATCAGGAAGTTGATGGTTATAACGATTGTGGTTTATATCGTCATTGGTATGGTGGCGAAAGAGCTTTTTATGCGTATTGTTTTTTCACAGATTTTGATCAACTGGACGCTATTCATAAAGCGGCTGAAGCTAATGAAGATCGAATGGGAATCACTCAAAATTATTCATCACACACCGACCATATCCTAGAAGTACAAAAGGTTAACCTTAAAGAGGCACCCACAAATCTGCTGTGGATGCAATGGGAATTTGGACCCTACTTAACACATGCTGAAAGACAGGACAGAGCTGATTTATTATTTGATGCCTTCAATAGGGCTTTTGGTGGCTGTAATCTTTATGTTCATTCTTGGGGCCCTAGCATGGGTCATTATATTGATTGTGGATTCGAGGATTTTTCAGACTTTGGAACCAAACATAAAGCCATCAACAAAATTCTAGCAGAAGAGCTTGCCACAGCAGATCTAGATTTATTGTCTCACTCAGATGATTTACTGATTCTGATTCAGGATTAAATAATAATAATTTTGATCAATACTATTAGTAGAAGCGGAGTAGATATTTGCGCCTAGTCAAAAATACAGTTTTATTTTCTCTTGGTTTGTGCCTGTTGTTCCTTGCAATATTTTTTGCTATGAACACTTATATTCCAGCCACTGGTTATACTCCTGCAGTACTTTTAGATCGACAAGGAGAGCCTATTTCATTAAGAGAAAAAGATAATCCAGTAGTTGTATTGTCTGGCTGGGGCACTCCTGAAGGCTTTAATAAAGCCTATGACGATTATCTTTACTGGAGAACCTCAGGAGGAGAAAGAGTCACTTCACCGAATCAAGCTTGCACACAATGGCACGTTGGTTCTTTTCCATTCCAAGTAGAAATATCTAGATTACCTTTTGCGGTAGGCAAAAAGGTACAAGGAATGGAGAGGCTTTGGGACAGTACGGGCGCTTATAGGATTAGTGAAGACAAACAAAGCTATGTACCTGTGGTCAATAATAGAGCAGGTGACTTTCCTTTTGCAGGAGGAGATGCTCCAACACTATACAAAAAAGATCTTGATGGCATAGAAGTGGTTGCTATGAAAGATTATGTTCCTGCGTCAGCTTCGTCAGATACAGGAGGGTTCCCTCTAACACGTTACACACCCGACCCTAGGAATGGTGAAGATTATTTAGAAGGAATTTTTCTCATTAAACAACCCAATGGAATTCATGATTTCTACGAGATAGACAAAGCTTACAAAGCGAGAGTTGCTGGAATGATGGGTTGGGATCTGGACGCACCAGTCTGGTACCCTGATTATGATGCAGTTGAAGGAGTTCAAGATCCTTTTATAGAGAATTGGATTGGAGAATACTTTAGTGAGGAAATTAAAGTTACAGAGGGTTTTTATTCTAATGTCCCCGGCCAAACAAAACACCTTAAAGACACGATGCCTCGTGTTGCTAGAAATGGGTATAGGAATATTATTCTTGCCAAACCAATAACTGATCATAATGTCTATGCAAATAATTTCTGGGATCTTCATCTTTCATTACAGTCCCTATGCAGAGCTCAATTTGATGTTGAAGATTTTAATATCAATCAAGTGAGGATGTACGGGAGAACCCCTGAATACAATTATATGATGCATCAGAATTTAGAACGTCATTTAGATCATATTGAACCAGGAAGTGAGGTTTCAGTCATCTACACGACATTTGGCTTACCATGGCCTGGTTCTAATCCAATTGGTCCCATGTCAAATGCGGCTCCATTTATCAACGAAGTGTTCCATGAAAATGCTTATTTAAACTTTCTAAGCTTTAAAAGATACATTGAGCAGAATGAAAATGATCATAAAATTACTTTCCTTAAGACCGGGGGCTCTGGAACCGAAGATGCAAGAACAAATAATTTATATTCCTATGCATTATTCAGTGGAACACAGCTAGGTTATTGGGAAGATCCTCTTCGTTTTATAAACGTTAGAGAAGCAATTGAAGACGCGATACTTAATCAGAATAAAAAAGAGGTTATTATTCAATTGTCCCATTGGGGCTTTACCTATTGGGTGTTGATCATCAATATGAGAGAAGCGCTAAATATACCTCTGAACACGATAGAGGAGATACATCAAGGCGAATTAAGAATGACTTGGTGTGAAAAACACAAAGCACCTGGAGATTATGAGCAAGTTCCAGCTGTTGATCATCAATGCCCTGAGGGCTTTACTAGACTCCAGTTGACAGAGGCTTTTGAGGATTATTCGAAAGAAATGGCGATAAATTATGTGAATAGAATTCGAGGGGGAATAGAGCGCCTGAAAATTTATCCCGATTTAGATATTAGTATAGCTGCAGAAGGAGAAGTGACTAAAATTGGTGGAGGCACTGTAGAGGTAAAAAGCGGTTCTCTAGCCGGCTCAAAAATGATTATTAGTGCAGACCCAAATCCCAATAGACCAGAATCCTATAGTTGGGATAATAGATGGAGACCTTCAACAGATAAAAATCCCAACACAACATCAGATGCTGTTAGAGCAATAAATGAATATGATGAAATTTCAGATTTTTTAGACAGCGCAAAAGATGATTTTATTGCTGTAATTGGGACTCAAGAAAAAGCCACACCTACAGAAATGATGCCGGTACATCCAAATGCAGTTTCTCCAACTATTTTCTTTGGGCCATACAGAACAATTCTTAATGTACCTGCTCAGATTACTATTCCTTATGACAAAGAAAAGATATCCAATCCAGAGAACATCAAACCCATTGTTTATAATGAATTGACTGAAGAGTTCGAGTTTCATCCTAAAGTTAGAAAGAATTATAGAAATAAAATTGATCTAACAAATGGCACTTATACTTTTGAAACTCAGGCACTAGGGCAATTTGCTCTAGCAGAAATAAATAATTAAATGATAATGAAAGATGTCACAACAGGCAGTTGTCTTTGTGGGTCTATTAGTTTTGAGACTGAGGGAGCTATTATCAAATTCCAGCAGATGGTAAGCATTTCTTTGGGGATCTAACTGATTAGAATAGACTGTAACTAATTAGAGAAAATTTTCTAAAAATTATATCTAAAACCAAGTGAAAATGATGATCCAGAAAAATCGTCATTGGCTACACTGAGACTATAGGCTAAATTCTCTCCAAAATTATTAATAACTTTTATACCAATATTATTATTTGTTTCTTCTGAAAAAGAATACTCAGTCTCATTTGTGATAGGGTCCACGATAAGATTAGCCACCTTTGTTTTTTCAATGAAGAGATCATATTCCCACGCCGTAGCATCTCCAATTTTAATGCCAGCTCTGGCGTAAGCGTCAGTTCCATCTTCGATGTTTTTTATCGGATCTTCTAATTCCCATTTATTAAAACCAAGCTCTGCATATAGTTCTAATAATTGTTTAAAATTCAGTGTTAATCCTCTACTAGAAATATTACTGAATATGTCTGAAAGGGAGGTATGAACTCCAATTGCAATTGTTGTACCTGTCTTATCATATTCTGTATTTTCTGCTTCTACTTTTTCTAAATCTAATATTCCCTTAAGGTATATTGGGAGTGAGGGAATGTTCAAGGAAAGCTCTCCTTGATATGCTATATCTTCATTATAATTAATACCTAAATCTATATATGAAAATGAATAATCTTTATCTGCTGAACTAACATCAATTGCAAAGATAGAGACGAATAAAAAAAATATTTTCTTCATAAGTTAGTCCTCATTATGGAATAGCTAGAGATTATAATTATATTATAAAAATAAAATTTAAACCCTTGATATGAAAAAATATATAATTATTTGACTAGGAATTTTTTTCCAATATGCTTTTCATTCCTTTGTTTAGCTAAATTAATTTGTTTTTGTCTTTCAGTAAACCTCTGTTTTCTCTCATCTGAATGAATGTCATAACAATTAGGACAGCTAATACCCTCTATATATTTTTTGCTTTTTATATCTTTATCATCAATAGGCATTCTGCATGCATGACACATTGAATAATTCCCTTCAACAAGCCCATGTTGAATTGATACTCTTTCATCGAACACAAAGCATTCTCCTTCCCATAAACTATTTTTTGGTTCTATGTTTTCTAGGTACTTAAGAATTCCACCTTGGAGTTGAAAAACTTCTTCATAACCTTCTTGTAATAAATAAGAAGATGCTTTTTCACACCTAATACCACCTGTACAAAACATAGCCACTTTTTTTTTGTTTTGTTTTTCCATCAGTGGTTTTAATTGTTTTTCAACCCATTTAGGGAACTGTCTAAATGAATTTGTTTTAGGATTTACTGAGCCCTCAAAACTTCCAATTGCATGTTCGTATTCATTTCTCGTATCAACAATTAAAGTATTAGGGTCTTGAATGATCTGGTTCCATTCCTCTTCAGAAACATGTGTCCCTGTTATTTGACCAGGATTTACATTTTCCTTTCCCATTGAAACAATCTCTTTTTTTAGTCTCACTTTCATTCTCTTAAATGTTTCACCTAATGCTTCTGCAAATTTAGACTCTAAATCTGATAGGCGAGAATCTTTTTTTAGTTCTTCAATAGTTGTGAGAATTTCTTCTTGAGAACCTGAAATTGTCCCATTAATGCCTTCAGGTGCTAATAATATGGTTCCAACAATGTTATTTTGTCGACAAATTTTCTCTAAGACAGGTTTTTTTTCTTGAAAGTCACTCCAATCAATAAATTTATAAAATGAAGCAATAATTTTTTTTTCAGGCATCTATGGGTTCTAGAAAGATCTATTCACAGTAAATTCAGCAAGACTAATTAATGCTTCCTTATACTGATTATTTGGAAGCTGCTTTAATGCATCGATGGCTTTTTTAGATGATTCTCTAGCTTTTGATTCTGTTAATGCAAGAGAACCTGTTTGTTCAATGCAATCTATTATCTTATGGGAATGGGAGGCATCTTTCTTTGTTATTGCATCACGAATGATCATTTGCATTTCAGGATTAGCTCTTTCTAAGGCATATATTAGAGGTAGTGTTGGTTTACCTTCAGACAAATCATCACCCACTTCTTTTCCCATCATTTCATATGAAGAACTGTAATCTAAAGCATCATCAATGAGTTGATAAGCCATGCCCATTTCTTGTCCATAAATATTCAAACTAGCTTCAATTTTATTTGATTGACCAGCTAAAACTCCTCCGATGGTAGCGGCTGATTCAAAGAGTTTTGCCGTTTTTCTATAGATGACATCCAGACACTGTTCTTTGGTTGTGTCTGGATTACCACAGTTAATGAGTTGCATTACTTCACCCTCAGCAATAGTGTTGGTCGCTTCAGACATAATTTCCATTATCCTCATATGCCCAATTTCAACCATAATTTGAAAGGCTCTTGAATATAAAAAATCACCAACAAGAATGGTGGACTCATTCCCAAAATTTTTATGTGCGGTGACTGTTCCTCTTCTGGTATCAGAATTATCTACTACGTCATCATGAAGAAGCGTTGCAGTATGAATAAATTCAATCATTGCAGCAGCCTTTATTGATTCTTTATTATTGGTTTTACCGCATGCTTTATAAGCAAGTAAGACGATTAGAGGTCTTACCCTCTTTCCTCCACTATTAATAATATAGTGAGAAATGCTATTAATAAGACCAATATCACTATTCAGTTGAGCTTGTATCTCATTATTCATCAATACCCAGTCCTCTTGGACAAGGGATCTTAATTCTTCAATCAAATTTTTCGATTGATTAGCTTGTTCTATACTTTGAATCATAAATAAAAGTAATTTTTTAATTATTACAATCAGGACAATATAACAAACCCTTAAAATTATTGAATTAAAAAGCTTTAATCTATAGAATTGCCAGATTCTATTGGGTCAAGAGAAGGAAAAGATAAATGTATGCCGTGTTTAAATCAGGTGGGAAACAATACCGAGTCAGCAAGGGTGAAAAGCTAAAACTAGAAAAGCTAGGCACCGAAGTTGGGAAAAAAGTTGTTTTTGAAGAAATTCTTTCTGTCGGAGAAGGAAGTAAAATTAATATTGGAACTCCTTACTTAGCAAACGCCACTGTAGAAGCAAAAGTCCTAGAAGAAGGTAAAGGCAAGAAAATTGAAGTGGTCAAATTTAAAAGGCGTAAGAACTATAAGCGTAATTTTGGACATCGACAAATGTATTCTTTAATTGAAATAACAGCCATTAATGTTAAAAAGAAGGCTGCTCCAAAGAAAACAAAGGCTGCTCCAAAGAAAACAAAGAAGCAAACAGAAAAATAATATAACGAACTAGGTTAAAGATAATGGCACATAAAAAGGCAGGTGGAAGCTCTAGAAACGGAAGAGATTCTGAATCCAAAAGATTAGGCGTCAAAAAATTTGGAGGGCAATATGTTCGAGCGGGGAATATTATTGTTCGTCAAAGAGGAACTAAGTTTCATCCTGGAAGAAATGTTGGGATAGGGAGAGATCATACTTTATTCGCTAAAATTGATGGAGAATTAAAGTTTGAAAAGAAGGGCCCTAAAATGAAACAGTTCGCAACAGTTCAACCAATTTCTGAATAGTTTATTTTTTATTTATTAATAAAACCCCGCTTTTTTGCGGGGTTTTTTTTATTATAGGTTCTGATCATGAAATTCATAGACGAAGCAATAATCTCTATAAAAGCTGGTGACGGCGGTAATGGTATAGCTAGTTTTCGACGTGAAAAATATATTCCTAAAGGCGGGCCAGACGGTGGAGATGGTGGAAACGGAGGCAGCATCGTCCTTCAGGCAACCACTAATCTGAATACACTGATAGACTTTAGGGTTAATAACCAGTTTAGAGCAGATTATGGTCAATCTGGAAAATCAAAAAACAGAAGCGGACTAAGCGGAGAGGATTTAGTCATTTTTGTGCCATGTGGAACTAAAATCTCAAACTTAGAAACCGGAGAAGAGATTGGGGACTTACTCAATGAAGGTGACCAATGTTTAGTGGCAAATGGTGGTTATGGTGGAAAAGGTAATGCTCGCTTCAAATCAAGTCGTAATCGAGCACCTCGTCAATCTACAGAAGGGTCAAGTGGTGAAAAAAGAAAGCTTTTGTTGGAGCTCAATTTATTAGCTGATGTTGGCCTGTTAGGTTATCCCAATGCTGGGAAATCTACTTTTATTAGATGCATTTCAGCAGCTAAACCAAAAGTTGCTGATTACCCATTTACAACATTAAGTCCGAATCTAGGGTTGGTCCGAGTCGATTATGAAAACAGTTTTGTTGTGGCTGATGTGCCAGGGATTATTGAGGGAGCTTCTGAAGGAACCGGTCTAGGAATTGAGTTTTTAAAGCATCTTAGCAGGACCAGTGTCTTACTTCATATTGTCGATTTATTTGATCCTCAAGACGTATCTGGAGTATGTGAGAGCATCAGAGCTCTTGTCTTGGAATTAGAAAAGTTTGATAGTGGTTTGTATGAGAAAGAACGGTGGTTGGTCTTTAATAAAACTGATTTATTGGAGAACCCACAAAAAAAGATTAATCAGGTACTGGCTAATCTTGAATGGAAAGGACCAGTGTTTGCAATTAGTGCTGCGACTTCAAACGGTACTGCTGATCTAAGAGATCAGATAATGATTAGACTGAATGAACTATATGAATCAGAGGATTCTGTGATTAATTGATTAACTTGATGCCTTTGATCAATTTTCTTTTCTGATTTGCAGCTTTATTTTTATGAATAATGCCTTTTCTTGCAAGAGAATCAATGAGTGGTTGGGCTTTTTTAAACAGTTCCGTTGCTTCGCCTGCATTTTTTTCATCAATTGCTTTAATTACTTTTTTTACAGAGGTACGCATTCTGCTCTTAAGAGCCATATTGTTTTCTTTATGCCTCTCATTTTGCCTAACTCTTTTTCTTGCTGAACTGGTGTTCGCCATTGTTTTTACCTATTCTTTACTCGTGTTATAAAAAAGGGGTGTATTCTTTTATATTTTGTATGTCTTTGTCAATATTATTCGTTTATATATAACCAAATTGGTTTCTATATTAACCAATGATTAGATAGGGTAAATTAAGAAATAATTCATGAATAATCAAACAAATAGAAGTAATAATCTTCTGAAGTCCACTACCACTGTAGGCTTCATGACCTTCTTATCAAGAGTTATGGGGCTAGTCAGAGATATTTGCTTTGCACGTTTGTTTGGTGCTTTTCCCATTATGGATGCTTTTTTTGTTGCATTCAAAATACCAAATTCTTTTCGTCGTTTTTTTGCAGAGGGCGCATTTTCTAGAGCATTTATTCCTGTTCTTTCTGATTATGAACAGAATAAAAGTGAATTAGAAACCCAGGAATTGATTGATAAAACATCTGGAACACTCGGTATTATTTTATTTTTAGTGACTTTAATTGGCGTTTTATTGGCCCCCTTGTTGATAATTATCTTTGCGCCTGGGTTTTTTGAACAACAATCAGAAATATCCAACCGATATGACATAGCAGTCGATATGTTGAGATTTACATTTCCGTACTTATTGTTTATTTCGCTTACTGCTTTTGCAGGTGCAATTCTAAACACAAAAAAACATTTTTGGGCTACAGCCTTTAATCCAGTAATTTTAAATATCGTGTTAATCATTGCTGCAGGCTTTATTGCACCGAGTTCAAACAATCCTGGTCGAATATTAGCAGTTGCTGTATTTATAGCAGGATTCATTCAATTGATCTTTTTACTGCCTTTCTTAAAAACAATGAATCGTCTGCCAAGGCCTACTTGGGGATGGAATGATGAAGGCGTGAAAAGAATCATTAAACTTATGATCCCCTCAATGATTGGAAGTTCAGCTTCTCAGTTTAATTTATTATTTAATACACTTATTGCTTCGTTTCTTAGTGCTGGAAGTATTAGTTGGATATATTATTCTGATCGATTATTAGAATTTCCTGTAGGAGTCTTTGGGGTGGCTTTATCTACTGTAGTATTGCCTACTCTATCTAGGGAGAATGCTAATAAAGATCTTTCAACATATAAGTCAACATTAGATTGGGGTATCAAGCTTGCTTTGATTGTTTCTATTCCATCAGCTGCCGGCCTGTATTGTCTTTCAGGCCCTTTAATTTCTACAATTTTTCTTGGAGGCAATTTTACTAATTTTGATTTGGATATGACTCAATACAGCTTAATGGCTTATTCTATTGGTTTGGTTGGCTTATGTTTGGTGTTGGTTTTATCTCCAGCATTTTATTCTAGAGAGGACACCAAGACGCCTTTAAAATATGGTCTGATTGCAATGGGTTGTAATGCCTTTTTCTCGTTATTACTGGTTTTGTTGCTTATACAGTTTGAGGTTAATTATCCTCATATGGGGCTCGCTCTAGCCTTTTCTATAGCCAGTATTCTCAATGCTTATTTGCTAGCAGCTAAACTTATCAAAGAAGGGTTAATACAAATAGATGAAAATTTAATCTTTTTAGTGCTTAGAGTTCTTTTTTCAACCCTGGCAATGGTTGTATTTTTAATTGCGTTTAGCCAAGAAAATATTTTATGGATTAATAGCTCCTTGGGTGAGCGTATCTTGAGTTTAGGTTTTCTTATTGGTTGTTCTGTGCTGATTTATTTCAGTGTTTTGTTCTTGTTAGGATTTAGATTCAGAGAGATTCGTATTAAATAGGAGATTAAGTAACTATAATATTCAACTAATTTTTTTACTTATGAAAGATTATAAAGAAACACTAAATTTACCTGGAACCAGTTTTCCAATGAAGGGTAATTTACCGAATAAGGAACCTGAAATTCTTGGATTCTGGGAAAAGATAGGTCTGTATCAGAAAATCCGGGAACAGCAACAGAACAAGAAGTCCTTTCTTCTATTGGACGGCCCTCCTTATGCTAATGGCAAGATTCATATAGGGCATGCACTTAATAAGATCTTAAAAGACATTATTATTAAATCAAAAACCTTATCTGGTTTTGACGCGCCTTATTTGCCTGGGTGGGATTGCCATGGCTTACCAATTGAACATCAAGTTGAAAAAAAGAAAGGTAAAGTGGGCCCTAAAATTGAGGCAAAAGAATTTAGAGAGCATTGCAGGTCTTATGCTCTTAAACAGATCGAAGAGCAAAAACAGGATTTTATCCGTCTAGGTGTTTTAGGTGAATGGGATCAGCCTTATCTCACTTTAGATAAAAATTATGAGTCTCAACAAATCAGAGCGTTTGCAAAGATTGTTGACAATAACCATGTGATCTATGGACACAAACCTGTTCATTGGTGCCTTGATTGTAAATCAGCACTAGCTGAAGCTGAGGTAGAGTACCAAGACAAAGAATCAGTCTCAGTAGATGTGGCATTTAAGGTATTGAGTACAGGAAAATTTTTAGATTTAGCAGGTGTTGATGGTATCGAACCCACTATGGAAATTATTGTGCCTATTTGGACAACCACACCATGGACTTTGCCCTCTAATGAGGCTGTCGTTTTAGGTGAAGATATTGACTATTCTCTCTTTCAGGGAACTCTGAAGAATAAGCAAATCAATGTCTTACTAGCCAATGATTTGTCTGAATCAGTAATGCATCGTTGGAATATAGAACATTGGGATAACGTTCTTAAGATTGATGCATCACTTTTGAAGGGATTGATGTTAAAGCATCCATTCTATGAAAAAGATGTGCCCATTTTAATTGGTGATTATGTAACTACAGAAACAGGCACAGGTGCGGTTCATACTGCTCCAGCACATGGCCATGATGATTTTAATATTGGAAAAATAAATCATCTAGACCTTGAATGTTATGTGAACCCTTATGGGTTGTTTGCAGACGAGAAAGAATTCTTTGCAGGGGAGCATATTTATAAATCAGAGTCGAAGATACTAAATAAACTTGAAGAGACTAATAACCTGATTCACCAAGAAAAATTTAATCATAGCTACCCGCATTGCTGGAGGCATAAAACACCATTAATATTTAGAACCACTCGGCAATGGTTTATTAGCATGGATAATGAAGATTTAAGAGAGAATTCTTTGCAAGCTATTGAGCAAGTTAAATGGTTGCCTGAATGGGGAGAAGATCGAATAATAGGTATGGTTTCTACTCGACCTGATTGGTGCATTTCTAGACAAAGATATTGGGGTGTCCCTATCCCGTTGTTTGTTCATAAAAAAAATCAATCACTGCATCCAAAGACAACGGAACTTTTAGATAAAATTGCTAATGATATTGAAGACAATGGAATTGATTCATGGTTTGAATCTTCAATCGAGGATTATTTTGATGACAATTTAAAAGACTATAAAAAGTCCACAGACACCATGGATGTTTGGATGGATTCAGGATTGGCTCACCATGCTGTGAGTCAAAATTTTGATAATATTACTTATCCAGCAGATTTATATTTGGAGGGCTCTGATCAACATCGCGGTTGGTTTCAAAGTTCTTTGCTTACTTCAATTGCAATGAATGGTTCTGCACCATACAAACAAGTTTTAACACATGGTTTTTTTGTTGATGAGGAAGGGAAGAAAATGTCTAAATCATTGGGTAATGTAATAGCACCTCAAAGCATAATAAATTCTATGGGAGCAGATATTTTAAGGTTATGGGTTGCATCGACGGATTACACAA
>Ga0206683_10002335_pt1 | contig 12875 bp, 19 predicted proteins | sample M280m12015metaG_FD_155483 | JGI IMG/M metagenome (GOLD analysis project Ga0206683, IMG submission 155483) | Ammonia-oxidizing marine archaeal communities from Monterey Bay, California, United States - M2 80m 12015 | ecosystem: Environmental > Aquatic > Marine > Intertidal zone | place: USA...
ATAAATATTACTAAATGTTAATAAAAAAGGTCGAAAAAGTGTTGACAGAGGTGCCTAACCTTGATATAATATACCCATATCGAGAGGAAATGCTGATATAAATTTTGCAAAAAGTGTTGACAATAGCATCAGACCTTGATATAATAGTTGCATAAATTGAGAGGAGTACAGATATTATGAGAGAGTCACAGAAGATATTAGCCAATATCATAGCTGCTGAAAATATTACATTGGTTGAGAAGAATACCGATACTGCATCGTTTGATATGGAAAATCGAGTGGTAACTATTCCAAATTGGGTTTCATTGAATCATAGTGATGATGTATTTAATATGATGTTAGGTCACGAAACCTCCCATGCATTATATACCCCTGCTGATGCATGGGACAATATTCCAAAGTCAATACCTAGAAGTTATGTTAATATTGTTGAAGATATTCGCATTGAGAAGATGATTAAACGTACTTATATGGGTTTAATACCAGTTTTCAGAAAAGCATATGCTGAAATATGTAAGGACTTTTTTAAAGGTTTTAATGAAAACAAAAGTCAGTTTATTGATCGGTTAAATGTTTATTTCAAGTGTGGTGAGAACTATAACATTGGGTTTTCAACTGATGAGCAAGTTATTATTGATGGTTTAAAGACAATTGAGACTTGGGATGATGTATTGTATTATGCTAATAAGTTAAAAGATTGGCATAATGATAATGAGAAAGATTGTGTTGGTGATGATGAAACTCAAACAAGCACAAATCCTGAGTCACAAGAAAAAGAAACTTCAACTGAGTTTGAACAATCAAATGAGTCATTAGAAAAACAAGAAGAATCTGAATCAGTTGAAGCCGAAAATGAAGATGGTGAAGATCAAGATGGTGAAGATCAAGATTCGGGCAATGACGAAAGTGAAGATGAAGATACAAGTAATGATAAAGGCGACAGTAAAAAAAATGAAGATAAACGAGATGAAGATGGAATAGTTGATTATAATAGCAATGAGTCAGTCGATGAAGATGATTATAAAGTTGCTACTGAAGAAAGTTCACAAGAATACATGAAGGACCAGTTAGAATCAATAGGTGATATTGTTATTCCTTTTAAAGAAAGTAATGTTTGCATGGATTCTTCTAAGTTATATAAAGAAATATTAGATTTTAACAGTTCATATATTGAAGCTTATACTAAAGCCGTATTAAATAACGAAAGTAATTCTAAGTTTTTAGCTGAGTGTAAAAAAGATGCAAATATTATGTATAGTGAGTTTATGCGTAAAAAAGCTTCTAAGATTAATATGAATGCTACTCAATCAACTTCAGGCGTTATCGACGTTAATCAGTTACATAGCTATAAAGTTAATGATAATATCTTCTTATCAAAAGCAGTATTGCCTGAAGGTCAAAATCACGGTGTTGCTATAATGCTTGATGTATCGGGTTCAATGCGTGATATAATGAGTTCAGTACTACAACAAGTTATAACAATAACAATGTTCTGTAAGAAAGCCAATATTCCTTTTGAGGTATTTATATATGCTGAGAGTGTTCACCAAGTATTCTGTACAGGTCAGTCGAAGATTGAGTATGAAACAATTTTAGCTGCTCTATTGGTTGGTTTGAGAGGTGAATATTATGACCGCAATGAAGCTGTGGTGCATATGCCAAACTCAGTAAAACGGTATTGTACACTTACGTTTTCTGCAGTATACAATATGTATAGTGTAGTTCATAATATGAAAGTGAACAAACGATTAGATATAGTAAATACTATGTTATTTACAGATGGTGCTTCTCACAAAGCTATGATTGCTAAAATAGATGAACCAGATGTAGCAGTTAGCAAATATGTTTTACAAGGTAGTGCGGGAACCGATCACCGAGTTACATTACAGATGGAGTTCGCTAAGAAAACTAGAACAGTTGATTTAACAACAGTTGTTGGTGGTCATGAAATAAATAAGAAAATGTTAAATGTTGTATTCAGTGAATATAAGAAATTGGGTAATATGATTTATGTTTACTGTCCGACTTATAATTCTTCTGGTTTATTCAGTCAAGTGCTACATTTATCTAATGAGTTACAAAGTGTTTGTGATCATTTTGAGTTGAGTAAAAATACTAAGAACGTTTCAAAAGAAGAATATAAGAAAAAGAATATTACAGATATAAATTATTTGTTTAAAGATGTTTCTTCATGCATAGTGATTAGTAAGAAAGTGTTCAAATCAAGACAGTCATATGATACAATAACTTCAAATAGAAATTTTGACAGTACTAAAGACGGTCAAATAGTTAAAGCTATTAATGCAAAAACTCAGGAAATAAAACAGCGTAAAACACTAGTTAACATATTTGCTTCGTGTATTGCTGAAGCAATTATTTAAACTACAACTAAGAGAAATATGTATGGATACTACAGATAAGAAGAAGAGTAAAAATTATATAGAGAATGATACTGTTTATAAGCAGATACTTGAATGGAAAACTGAGTATGATAAAGTTTTTGAAGATACAGGTGAGCATATTGGAGTAAGTGAAGATTTAACCAAGTCGATATATACTATAGCGAATCAATTATCTAATAGGTATAATTTTAATGGTTATTCATTTAGAGATGATATGATTCAAGATGCTATGTATGTTATATTGAAGTATATGCGGAATTATGATATTACTAAAACTAATCCTCATGCTTATATAACGACTTGTTGTTGGAACGCTTTTACCAATAGGATTAATATTGAAAAGAAAGATATGATTAAAAAGTATAAGCATTATGTTAACTTCGTTGAGACCAATGCTGATACCTTAGCTAGTGAGTCGGGTTCGGCCATTGATTACGAGATAGTCGACCAAATGTATAGTCGTATTAATGATTATGAGACCAAGCCATTAGCATCAGTTGACGATGAGTTCAGTGAGATAGATATATACGTAGATAAGAAGGGTAATCCTAATCTGAAGGGGTTCTTTTAACGGTCTGTATGTATACCTTTGAACTTAGATTCCATTCGCCAGAGGGGCTCTCTCAGTAGAAGGTATAGTGTGGTAGCTATGGCGATAGTTGTCATATACAAAATAAGGGGGAGTATAAATGGATGATATATTAACAAAAACCCTGGTGGTCGGTGATCTCCATTTGGGTATAAGGCGAGATGATAAATGGGTGTATAGTTATCAGTACGATGCCTTAAAAAAGATAACTGATTATGCTAGAGCTAATGATATTTCCACGATAATATCAACGGGCGATTTTTTCGATGTAAGAAGTTCAGTGTCTCAGATCACTTTAAATAGGGTACGTACTGAGATAATGCCATTATTTAATGGTTTAGATTTGGTAGCATTAGTTGGTAATCATGATATGCGGTATCGTGAAGTAATAGAGCCAAATACATTAGATGAAGTTTTAGGGTACTATGATAATGTAACAATTATAAATAAGCCAACTAAATTTATGTTAAACGATAAAGTGGCTATTGATATTATACCATGGATATGTAATGAAAACCGTGATGTTATTATGGACTTTATTAAGAATAGTTCTACTGAGTATTGTATTGGTCATTTTGAGTTAGATGGATATTATTTTTATCAAGGGATGAAGTCGAGTGGTGCTGACCCAGGGTTTTTAAAGAGATATAATAGAGTTTTTTCTGGTCATTATCATACTATATCGGAAGGTGGTAATGTGTTATATGTTGGAACGCCATATACCTTAACAAGTGGTGATGGTAATGATTCTCGTGGAGTATGGGAACTGCAATTTACTAATAAAAAGTGTACTGAAAAGTTCATAGAAAATGATGTAATGAATCATGTTAAGATTCGGTTTAATGCTGATACTTTTGATAAGAAGACTGTTGGTGAATATACAGGAAAGCATTTAGACGTAAAGGTAATCAAGCGAGAAAGTGAAAATGGTAAAATGAATTTAAACAAATTCGAGCAGTTATTAATTGACGCTGGAGTTCATTCATTAAAAATATCAGACACTATAAATTATGATGATATTGAGTTAGTTACAAGTGATGATATTATAATAAAGGACAATATGGATTTAGTACAAGATTATATTTCTCAGTTAGACTGTGATGATAATAGTAAGAAGAGTATTAAGCGGATGTTTGATAGTATGTATATAGAAGCAATTAAGTTAAAGAGTGATGCAGGGTTATGAGGTATATATGGTTGAGTTAAAAACTTTATCGGTTAAGAACTTTTTATCAGTTGGTGAGAAGCCAATTGTTATTAATTTTGAAGATCATCATAGAACAATTATAAATGGAGCAAATGGTGTTGGTAAGTCTACGCTTTTCATTGAGTCAATATGTTATGCATTGTATGGTAAGCCGTTTCGTAATTTAAAGAAAGGTCAGTTAATTAATGTTATTAATAAGAAAGGTGCTATGGTTGAGTTATCTTTTTTAAAGAATAATACTGAGTTTAATATTAGGCGTGGTCAAAAGCCTAATATTTTTGAGATATATAAAGGTGGTGAATTATTACAGCAAGCATCATCGGTTGCTGAGTATCAAGAGTTATTAGATCAGATTATAGGAATTGAGCTTAATACATTTAAGCAAATTGTTGCAATAGGTACTGCTGGGTATTTGCCATTTATGCAGTTACCTACATTTAAGCGTAGGGCCATGATTGAAGATTTAGTTGGTATTGATATATTTAGTATTATTAATGATTTTAATAAGTCGAGTATAAGAGATTTAAAAATTGAAGATAAGACTAATGACGTTTCTATTATTGCAAAGAAAGATCAGTATAAGTTACATAAAGCATATCAGGATGAGCAGCAGATAGCAACTGATAGTCAGATTGAATCAATAGAGGAAATGATTACACAGAACAATAATAAGATTAAGTTATTAACAGAAGAAAATATTATTAAAGATAGTAATATAGTTTCATTAAGTGAGATAGCTAATAAATTTAGAGATGTTAGTTCTCAGATTGAGAAATATAAGCAGAATTTAGTTGCATTAAAATCTGAAAAGACGTATATAACTAATAAGAAGAAATTATTGGACGAGCATAATAGTTGTCCTACTTGTGAGCAGGGTATATGTTCAAGTTTAAAGGAAAGTCAATATCCTATTATAGAGTCAAAGATAGAAAATATAATGGATAATGCTATAGAGTTAAGTGATAAGATTAAATTATTAACTAGTCAGAAGTTAGAAGCTAAAGAAGCGCAAGAATATATAGATGATTATATAGCAGAGATAAAATTAAATGAGCAGACTATAAAGACTAGTATTAAGTCTAATGAGAGTTTAAGTAATTCTATACAAGAGTTATTAAAGCCAAAAGAGGATATGTCTGAGCATTTAAATAGAGCTGCAAGTGAGTTAGATGAGTTAATTAATACTAAGAAAGATATTACTGATGAGTTGTATAACCGTGATATTATAAAAAATATGATAGGTGATACAGGAGTTAAGAAGTTTATTATTGGTCAGTATATACCATTATTAAATAGTTATGTAAATCATTATTTGGATGCATTAGGAGCAGACTATGTTTTTATATTAGATGAAGAGTTTAATGAGACAATTAAATCTAGTGGTCGTGATAGTTTTACATACACCTCATTTTCTCAGGGTGAGCGTTCTCGTATAGATTTATCAATTATATTAGCATTTAGGAAATTAGTAGAAGCGCGGTCTAATAATACTGCTATAATGAATGTTTTTATATTAGACGAAGTTTTAGATTCATCATTAGATGGTTCGGGTACTGATAATGTTAACAGTTTGCTTAAAGAGTTAAGCAAAGAAAATGGTGGTACTAAGGTGTTCGTTATATCACATAACCCACACAATGTGACAAGTGGTGTATGGACTGATTCCATTGAGTTAACCAAGGTGGGTAATTTTACCCAGATCAGTAAAAATACCTTATAAAGTGTTCCATTATATAGGTAGGTATGATATAATATAGGTATATATGAAATAAGAACAGGCATATATAGCTGTGTATAAAAATCAAAATAATACGTATAAAGTGTTCCATAGTATAGAGTACTATGATACAATATACCAATACAAACAAAAACAATATAGAAAAGGATATAACATTATGACAAAATTAACACTTACTAAAGAAACAACTGAAACACTATCTAACTTTGCTTCTATTTCTAATAGCATGATTATTCCTGCAGGTAATAGAATTCGAGTTATTAATGAGTTTTCTACTTGTATTGCTTATGCTGATATTGAAGAGAAATTTCCACAAGATGTTCCATTATATGATGTAGCACAGTTTTTATCAGTACAGTCATTAGTTAATGATGGTTACATTGAGTTTGAAGATGAGTATCTTCTAATTAAGAATGATGATAATACTACACTACGTTATCAATATTCTAACCCAGAGTTTATTACAAATAAAGCTCCTGAGCGTTTGGACTTCCCTGAAGCTGGTGCTATTAAGTTTACTTTGACAGAAACTATGCGTGATAATATTAACAAAGCAACTGAGCGATTAAAGCTTAATGCTATTTCATTTGTTAGTGACGCTGGTAGTAATAAAATTTATGCGGCTGCAATTGATGAGAAGCAGCAGAATAAAAATAATTTTAGGATTTTAATTGGTACAAGTGATTCCATTACTGATAACACATTTTCTTTTAATTTGCAGCCTTCATTGATTAAGACTTTAAAGAAGGGTGATTATGATGTGTCGGTATCTCCTGATGGTATTTCAGAATTTAAAGGACTAGGTGTACAGTATTTTATTGCTTTATCAGGTAAGTCCACATTCGAGTAAAAGCATCGACTGTATTACTGAGGGTATATGCCCTCAGAGTTTTAAAATTAAATATTATGATTATTAGAGGAAATAGATATGATAGCAAAAACCAATACCGCTGAAAATGCATTATGGGAATATTCTCATAGACCAAAAACTATTAATGAATGTGTATTGCCACAACGATTAAAAGATTATTTTAACGGTATTATTAAGAGTGGTAAGTTACAGAATTTATTGTTAGCATCACAAAAGCCTGGTACAGGTAAAACCACTGTAGCTTGTGCTATTGTTAATCAGTTAGATTATGAGGTAATGTTCATTAATGCCTCAGTTGAGAATGGTATTAATTTAGTACGTCATACTATTCCAGAGTATTGTCGTCAGCAATCATTAAGTGGAAAGCCTAAAGCAATTATTTTGGATGAGGCTGATAATTTATCAGCTGATGCTCAAAAGGCATTACGTGGGTGTATAGATGAGTATTCATCTAAGTGTCGTTTTATTTTAACTTGTAATTATAAGCAAAATTTATCAGAGCCATTACAATCAAGATTTAATACAGTCGAGTTTGTATATAGTGACGATGAAGTAAAGCATTGTATTAAGCAAGCTGTTATGTATAATGTTAATATGTTAAAAGCTGAGGGTATTAAGTTATCCTCACCAAAAGTTATTTTGGAATTAGTTAAACAAAATTATCCAAACAATCGTAATGTAGTTGTAGCATTACAGCATTATTCCACTGGTGGTCGAGAAATTGACGAGGGCGTATTATCGGAAGTTCAGAAGACTGCGGATATTTCTGTTTTGGTTGAAGCTATTAAGAATAAGCAATTTAAAATTATTAGAGAAAATGCTGGTAAGTTTGGTGATAATGCGGATTCTTTAATTGTGAGTTTATATAATGAGTTACTTACTAAGATTCAGCCATCAAGTATACCAGATTTGGTTGAAGCGATTGGTGAATCAAATAGGGCAATGCCAACTGTTATATCAAAAGAAATTGAATTAACATTTTTGTTAACCCAGTTAATGTGCTCGTTAAGTTTTAAGTAGGAAAATATTATGAAAGATATTAAGATGGGTCGATTGTTATTTACAGCAAAACTTAATAAGTGTAGTAAAATGCATATGGTATATGGTGATGACTTTTATTATCGTATAGGTTTAAACCTTTGGTGGAGAGTATATTAATGAGTTTTGGTGTTAGTGATTTTTTAGCTGGTATAAAAAAATCGGAGCAGAAAAAAGCAAAGCAAGAACTTGAAGATGAAGTAGCTGCAGCGACAATAAAGGAGTCGTTGAAAAAGTTATCGCCATTTGATTATATTAAGTCGATTAATAGTAAAACGGAAATAAAACATACTGACGATTATAATCCTTTTATAGTTAACAAGTTATTTTCCATGCATATAGATACTATTCTTAACGCTAGGGAGATGAATAAGTTAGGGCAGTATTTACCTAATCAGATGCAGTATGATTATTATATGAATACAGTACGTAAAGGGCGTAGAGCATGGTGGTATAAAAATAAGACTGAAAAACAACAGTCTGAAATTGAGATAGTACAGATATTATATAACGTAAATGAAGAAAGAGCATATGAGTTATATGATATGCTTAGTGAAGTGAATCCAACCGCTTTGAGAGAAATGGTTGACCAATATTTAACACGACTAGGTGGTCGTTAGAAATTATATCGTATAAATATAATTTTATAAAATGTATAGGTAATACAATGATTGAAATTACACTAAATGAGCCAACTGATTTTTTAAAGATTCGCGAGACTTTAACACGATGTGGTATTGCGAATTCAAACGAAAAGGTTTTATGGCAATCTTGTCATATTTTGCACCAGGCAGGTAGATATTTTATTTGTCATTTTAAAGAGATGTTACAGTTGGATGGGTTACAAGTTGAGATATCTGATGAAGATTATCAGCGACGAGATAATATTAGTTATTTAATTGCTCAATGGGGTTTATGTGAGTTAGTTGATGAAGTAAAACCTTCAGAAACACCAAACTTCAGAGTTATTGGATATAAGGAATCAAAAGATTGGACTTTAACATATAAGTATCGTATTGGTTCGACTAAGTAAAAAAATATAAAAGTCATAACATAACCGCCACGCTTAGTATCTTCTAGATAACGCGCAACCTTGGTGGTTTTTTTGTCCGTGTTAAATGGTAAATATTACTAAATGTTAATATAAAACTGTTGACATTAGTTCTAGACCTTGATATAATATACCCATCTTGAACGGAAAAGTGAAACCATATGATTAAAGAACTATTAATGGATAATGCCCAAAAACGTATTGAGCGCATTGCTGCTGATTATGGTGTAAAAGGTTCAATATTGAACCACTTAGTTGAATATATGGATGCTCAAGATGTTTATAGTGTGTTTAAATCTGATATAGGAACAATAGAAGGTGCCGAGCATATACATTTACTTGTAAATCGAGTTTTGTCTGAGTATGTTTCCTTAGGTGTAGTAAAAGAGGCAATTGGGCCTGATACATATTACTATTATTTAGATCATATTAATGACTATTGTGATAGTGAACGCATAAAAGAAGATGACTTAATGGATATACTTAAAGCAAAAAGTCGTATTAGTCAGTATTATGAAGAAAATAAAAAAATAATAGAAAGGTGTAACGGTGAGCCATTAGAAAACTCTAAATATCGTTTGGCATTAAAAGAATATGGAAGATTACACCGACTATATGATGAAATTCTGTATAAGTTCATGAGCAGCGAAGATCGGTTAATTTATGAAGAAAGTATAGCTAAAAGTGTTGCTCGTCGTGAAAGAATTATAGCAAGATTAAAGGAAAAGGGTAGAGGCTGAGAGAGCCCCTCTGGTGTCTGGAATTAGACTTTGACGTTATACCTATTGGTCAGTTACCAGAAGTACTATACGTATATTACTAAATGTTAATATAAAACGGTTGACAATGGGTTTGGTACATGGTATAATATACCCATATTGAACGGAAATATTTAAAGGAGTTATTATGGTTATTTTAGAAATTATCAATACTTTTGGTTTCGATTTAAATGTAGTTCAAATATTGAACAGTGCATCTAATATTGCTGATGATAATGAAGTAATTAAAGAAGTTTTAAGGTTTATACTTCGTCTATTAGATCTTCAGTAAAAAATATTGTAAAAGGTGTTGACAATTGATAGATAACCTGGTATAATATACACATCTTGAACGGAAATGATGAAGGAAATACTATGACTACTAAAGAAAAAGCAATTCAAAAATTTATCGAAGAAAACATGGCCTTTGGTTTTGATGAAAACACTGGTGAGGTATATATTACCAATATTAAAGGTGATATAATTGGTAATCATGAAGGCAACCATATAGGCGACCATATAGGTGTCCACGAAGGTGATCATTATGGTGACCATGAAGGTGATCTTGAAGGCAGTTTTTATGGTAATCATAAAGGTAACCATATAGGTATACATGATGGTAACCATGTTGGTGATCACTTTGGTACCCATGAGGGTGAACGTACAGCGTGGGCTGCATGGCGTTAATTACCTATTGTTAATATAAAAGTGTTGACAATGGTTCCATACCTTGATATAATATACCCATGTTAAACGGAAAGGATGAAGTGATTATGAAAATACGAGAATTTTTGGTCCTAGTATTAATGAGTTCAATTGGTGGTTTATGCATTGCACTTGGCATTGAAGATCGACCTTCAGAGCGAAGCGAGTTATGGACTTATATCGCTTCATGTGTGGGTGTTATTATATTGATTGGTTATACTTATACGGTTAAACCTACTAAAAAGCCACGTGGTGCAACTCGAGTTTAAAGAGTAAAATATTATGAAAAAGTCAACATATAGTGTTAAAACTTCAGAAATACATAGTATCAGGGTATTACACGACCGTATTGATTGGTTAAAAAATGGTATCCCACATCGCACTGATGGTCCTGCAAGAATATTCAAAGATGGCACACAGTCATGGTATATAGATGGTCGTCTTCATCGTACAGATGGCCCAGCGGTTGAATCCGAAGGTATTACTGAATGGTGGGTTAAAGGTGTACAATATTCAGAAGAAGAGTTTAAAATTTTATAAAGGGAAATATGATGAAAAAAGATTTAGTGTACAAATTGTTAGAAATGCTTCTTTCAGAGGAGCCTATTGTTTCACGTGAAACAATGGATAATAGAGGTGTTTCACGTGAAACAATGGATAATAGAGGTGTTTCACGTGAAACAATGGATAATAGAGGTGTTTCACGTGAAACAATAGGTAATGAAGATGTTTCACGTGAAACAATGGGTAATATACCTTTAGATGATCCATTGGTAGGAAAGCCTGTAATTGTTCGTAGTCGTGACTCAGGTGTTCATTTTGGGTATTTGGAGTATAACGAAGGTCGCACTGTTCAGCTAAAAAATAGTCGTCGTATGTGGCGATGGTGGGCTGCTAAGCAAATGACGTTAAGTGCTGTTGCTGAGTTTGGTTTAAATCATGATAAAGATTTGCGCTTACAGAACGTATTGGATAGAATCCGCATTTTAGACGCTTGTGAAATTATTCCATGTAGTTTTGTAGCAGTTCAATCAATTGAGTCAGTGGAGACGTATGATGAACAATATTAATACGGATAATTATGTTCTTGATGAATCTTGGGATTTGGCTAATAACGCTAAAGAACGTTTGGCTAAATTAGATACTGAAGATATGCGTGAACAGATTGTTGATACTTTTATGTTAGAAGGTTGTTCTCATATTTGGATATCAGTATTCAGCGATGATTATGATATGATTAAGCGGTTTAATAACGAATTACTAGTCGATAGGGACTCATAATGACTACTAAAGAAAAAGCAATCCAAAAATTTATTAAAGAAAATATGACCTTTGGTTTCGATGAGCAAACTGGTGAGGTATATATTACCCATATTGGGTGTGATATTTTAGGTGATATTTTAGGTAACCATCATGGTAATCATTATGGTGACCATGTCGGTGACTTAATTGGTGACCATTATGGATGTCACGAAGGTCTTCATGATGGTGGTCATTGGGGTAATCATTATGGTGACCATTTTGGCGTACATGAAGGTGACCACGAGGGTGATCATTTTGGTGATCATAATGGTCTGAGAGAGCCCCTCTGGTGAATGGAATCCTGGTTTAACGGTAATCCATTAGGTTCTGCACCAGAAATCATCAGAGGGGTATTAAATATCGGATATACTGAGAGAGCCCCTCTGGTGAATGGAATCCTGGTTTAACGGTAATCCATTAGGTTCTGCACCAGAAATCATCAGAGGGGTATTAAATATCGGATATACTGAGAGAGCCCCTCTGGTGAATGGAATCTCGGTTTGCGGGTATACCTATTGATCAAGCACTAGAAAACACTCTCTGAATATTACAAAATGTTAATAAAAAAACATTAATAAACCGTTGACCTTGGTACCAATCCGTTATATAATATACACATCTTGAACGGAAAGGCACAAAGGAAAACATTATGAAAACTCAATCAGAAACCAATGCAATCTTCGCTGAAATCATCAAAAACGCCAATGCTCGTACTGCAAAAAAGGGTCCTACCAAACGTGCCACCAAGGAAGAATTGCATGATGCTATGATGAAAGCAATATGGGGTGAAAACATTAACGAAAGTTAATAAAAAACTTAAAATAATCGTTGACATCGGTATCCAAACTTAATATAATATACACATCTTGAACGGAAAGGCACAAAGGAATTATTATGACGAATGAAATCAAAACCACCACTATTATCGTTGATTGGGCTTCTGAGGAAAACGGTTTGGATAAAGCGTTATCTCGTGAACATGGTATTACCATCGTGGATGACGGTCGAATGGAAGCAACCATTACAGGTGACCCTAAAAAAATCAAGGCATTTTTGTTAGGCGATGATTACGGTATGGAAATTGATACATTCGATTATTATTATCCTGAATTGAATGTTACCGAATGTTAATAAAAAACTTCAAAAAACCGTTGACAACGGTATCCAAACCTGGTATAATATATACATCTTGAACGGAAAGGTACAAAGGAAAA
>Ga0206683_10002337_pt1 | contig 12864 bp, 9 predicted proteins | sample M280m12015metaG_FD_155483 | JGI IMG/M metagenome (GOLD analysis project Ga0206683, IMG submission 155483) | Ammonia-oxidizing marine archaeal communities from Monterey Bay, California, United States - M2 80m 12015 | ecosystem: Environmental > Aquatic > Marine > Intertidal zone | place: USA...
CAGAGACAGGCCCAGCCAGCTCAAAACCGTCAAAGCATCCGTCTTCATCCGAAGGCAAGACGTCTACGCCAACATACCAAGTGCCTTCGCATTGCAACCATTTTTCTTTCAAGGCGGGGTTTTGCGCGGCGCCACTGGCAAATTTTTGCGCCGCGGTCGCCCATTTTTTTATTTCATCATTGGCTTTGAACCGAAGCCAACCTGTTGTTCCAAACATGCCTATTCCAATAGTTTTTTGTATTCGTATCTTGACGCATCAGAGAATAAAAAACAACAAGCATCCAATTTTTCCGAAGCTACATTTGCCTGGACTTTGGACTTTTGGGGAGATGAAGTTCGTAGGCCTTGGACTACTCTTGGATGGCTATAATATTTATTCATTAGTCCTAGATTAATATTATTTCAAGCTCGGAGTGCTAATTACAAAGCCCATTCATTAGTTTTCAAAAAGAAGGCACTTTAATTTACTACTTTTAATAGTGTTTCAGCAGCTAGCCTACCAAGTTTGTTAGAAGCGTATGGACTAGCACCTGTTATAAGGTTTCTATCAATATGACAGGTATCATCAGCTTTCTTGTTAATAATATGCATACCAAGTTCTTGCAACTTCTCACCTAATTCAAAAGGCATTTGTCCTGGCAAATAACCAATCATTGGAGTTTGTTTATCAACCGCGTCAGGAAACAAAGCAATTTCATAACCATTAAAAATAAATTCATTATCAATTTTTGCAGACATCAATGTTCCTGGACCATGACAAAGTGTAATTATATGTATATTTTTTTTCTGCGCCCAACGTAAAATTTTTCCAAGATTTGGATCACTTGGCAAGCCAAGCATCGCACCGTGGCCACCTGGAATAAACACACCAACATACGGTGAGTTATCTATTAATAAGTTGTTTGCAAAATCAATAAGGCTATTGGGCTTAGCCAATGCATCATCATATTTAGCAAACAGTTTAGCGACTGATTTATCATTATTAGGCATTGCCCACTGTTCAATAATTGCTGGAGCACCAGTGGGTGTAACAAGATCTAATTCAAAACCTGCATTAATAAGATGTAGCATTGGTAACGCCATCTCAACAGGATGGTTTCCAGTTGAAAATTTCCTACCGTTTGCCATCATCATGTTACGTTCTTCTGTAAGCACCACAAGTACACGAGCTTTTCCACCCGTGTAAGGATTTTGGTAAACTCCTCCATCATAATTAGTTTTGGCAGATGTCGCCAATTTCAAAGAAAGCCGTGAAGGGCTAAATGCGCCGTCTTCAGTTTGATTTGGTGCGATACCTAATAGTTTCTTAAACATAATATTTTCATTCCTATAAAATACATTAGCAAATTTATCTAAAATTTTTGTTATTATATAATTTTAACTTTTTATTTTATTGTAATAACGATTTTACCTTTAGCTCGTCCCTTTGCTAATACCTCAAAGGCTTTTGGTGCCTGCTTCATCGGGTATGTGCTATCAATGACAGTTTTAACAATGCCCTGACTTATTAATGTGGCAAGTTCTGTTAACATGTCTCCATCAGGAGACATGAAAAACCATTCAAAATTTACACCATAATCTTTAGCAAGGTTTTCAGTATCCTGCCCTTTAATAGAAATTAATCTCCCACCTTTTTTTAAAACTTTAAAAGACTTGGTTAATGTATCACCACCAATCGCATCTATAACTAAATCATAGTCAGATAACTCATCTTCAAATGACTGGGTTGTATAATCGATTACTAGATCAGCTCCCAAACTTTTTACTAAGTTGCTATTTTTTGAACTTGTAGTTGTGGTCACCATTGCTCCAAAATACTTAGCAATCTGGATAGCAAACGTACCTACTCCACCAGAACCTGCATGGATCAAGACTTTATCACCTTTTTTAAGCTCACCTTTCGTGATCAATGCCTGCCATGCCGTAAGTCCAGCAAGTGGGACAGAAGCTGCATCTATATGGCTCATATTTTTTGGCTTTATTGCAAGTTCATTTTCATGGACACGCGCAAACTCAGCAATTGAACCAGCATCTTCTTGATTTGGCCGAGCAAATACCTCATCACCAACTTTGACGCTTCGAACGCCCTTACCAACTTCAACCACAGTACCCGATACATCATAGCCCATAATATGTGGAAAGCTGAGCTCCAACATTTGATGCAAATACCCTGCATGAAGAATATTATCGATTGGATTAATGCTTGCAGCATGCACTTCAATTAGGACAGATCTATCTTTAAGTTCTGGCTTTGCGATTTCAATAATTTCAATATTTGAGTTATAATTTTGATAAGCTACGGCTTTCATGAGGCTTTCCCTGGAATTTTGATAATTGTTATACAAACATAAAACTATAAAAAAACATGGACAATACATCATTTTTTAATAATACTATTGCCATATAGACAATAATAAAAGCTTTGCATTATGGATCAACTGCGCGCACTTCGCTACTTTTCAAAATTAGCAGAAACACTGAGTTTTAGCGAAACTGCTGACTATTTCCGCGTACCTTCATCCTCAGTATCGCGACGGATCAAAGATTTAGAAGAAACACTTGGAGTTGAATTATTTTTGCGCACCACACGATCTGTCAACCTAACTGATCTAGGAATACTTTATTTAGCTGAAATAAAAACTGCACTTCAAACTATCGAGATCGCTGACGAAATGTGTAAAGCACAGTCTGTATCACCATCAGGTACTGTTAGAATTACTGCAATGCCAGGCTATGCTGAGCTTTATGTACTGCCCGCAATAGATCGAATGAGAGCTCTATATCCAGATTTGGAATTTGATTTAAACGTTACAGATCAGATGCTAAACCTATCTAACAACGACGCAGACATAGCAATCAGAGCTACATCAAATTTGCCTGACCAAGTCGTTGCTCGCCAATTAAGTAAACACAACTTCATTTTGGTAGCTGCACCTGATTTTATAAATAAAAATGGAAGTCCACAAACGTCTGATGATCTAAACAAATTTCCTGTTTTTATGTACCGTACGCCTCGCGGTGTATTAAATTGGCAGGTACAAAAAAACCAAATATGGAAAGATATAGAGCTGACACCAAAATATGTCACTAATCATGGTCCATCACTTTTAGAAAGCGTTGTCGAGGGACGAGGAATAGCTCTTCTACCAAGCTGGGGAGTTGCAAAAGAAATAGCCGCAGGAGAATTGCAAAAAGTTGCACTTCAAGATGGTAGGCTATCAACTAATGGTGATGTAGAGATGAGCGTATATCTACTTTATCACCCTCCAAAATTTCAGTTAAAAAAAATAAGATTAACTGTTGATTTTCTTTATAGAGAATTAAAACTGCAAGATAAAATTATTGCCTAATTAGACCGCACTTCACTTTCAATATCTCGCTCCCTCCAAAAGCCACCTTCGCCAGATTAGCATTTGAGTAACGCCTATAGTTTCGCTGATATCAAGGCCTCAGCGCAAGCATCACATAGAACGCACTATTGTATCTCGCTGAAACAACGCAGTAATTCACGCAATTATGGGCTAGTTTGCAATCTGGGGACGCAGATGGTGGTGTTCTCAGACATACAAGCCAGGTCATCAGATTGCGAGTGATACTTTTTTCATCTTATTTATATTTGTCGAGTTCTTTTATTAATTCAGGCATAGAGACAAGTTCGTCCTGGTCATCACCTGATGAATGAACAACAACCCAAATACATTCAGCACTACTTTGATTGAAAGGGGCATGGGGAACATTTTCTGGGATAAATATTTGTTCTCCCTTTTTGACTAGAGTTTGATTTTCAAGTTTATCACCATGAAATAAAGTACACTCGCCCTCTAATAAATATGCAATTGTTTCAATGTCTTTATGAATATGGGGTAGTGAGTGAACCCCAGGAGGCATTGGCAATACATTCATGCACACCTTCTCAGAACCTGCTGTTTTTCTTGATACGCCTGAACTGTATGTTACACCTTGCCCACCAAGATACGTAGTTCCAGGTTTTACTATCATAACTTTTTTCTTTGCCATTTTTATAATCTCCAAAAGTTTGTGCTTATTTTATATCTTTAGTAATTAATTTCCAATCACCATTCTGCAGAGATATATTTTGTTTCATTAATCTCTAGCCGTTCATCTTCTCTGCTGGGTCAAATACGCGCCACCTATTAAGCCAGCCAATGGGACGACAAGTTAATCTGATAATGCCTTTTGATTGGTCCCGAACAAAAGACTGTAGTTAATTTCATTAACATTGCCAAATACATGTACTTTCACGACTTTTATTCAATACTATTCTGTCTAGCTTGCAATTTAAAATACTTTCGGGTTGTTGGGCGTCGAGTTTTGGTTATATTTGAAGCATGGTTGATACTTTCAAAACGATACCTTTGTCACCAGAGCATGTAGAACTACTTAACCGAGGGAATTACATCCGATCTTCGGAAATTTTAGGCCCTCATAAACATGGTAGAGCAACTTGGGTGACCGCGCTAGATCAAGGCGCAGAAAAATTAGAAGCAATTATTGGTTCAAAGTCTTATCCACTATCACGCGCCGATGGGATTGTATTCTGTGGCAAAGTACCAGCAAACAAAAGTTATATTTTACGCGGTACAGGATTTGATGGATCTGTCTGGGAGTATGAAGATACCTATCGATTTAATTCAAACATCTCCGAACTAGACGAGTATTTGCTTGGCGAGGGATCACATAATCAGTTGTGGCGTATTTTAGGCGCAAAGGTCACATCCATTGATACTGTGGCTGGTACACGTTTTTCTGTTTGGGCTCCCAATGCGAAACGCGTTTCAGTAGTTGGTGATTTCAATGCCTGGGACGGGCGACGTCATATCATGCGCCCTTGCGGTCAGACTGGCGTGTGGGAACTATTTGTCCCTGATGTGAGCGACGGACATCCTTACAAATATGAGATTGTTGGACAGGATGGCAAAGTATTACCACTCAAGGCTGATCCAGTTGGATTTGGATCACAACACCCCCCTGAAACCGCAAGTATTGTACGTGATATTGATGGATATGGATGGAAAGATAAGTCATGGATGCAAAGCCGTGAACAGGTACAAAAAACGGATGCGCCGATTTCGATATATGAGGTTCATTTGGGATCATGGAAACGCATCTGGAATGAGAACGGACGCCCGCTGTCATACAACGAAGCCGCCCATGATTTGGTGAACTATGTGCGAGAAATGGGTTTTACACATATTGAATTAATGCCAATTTCTGAATTTCCATTTGATGGGTCATGGGGTTACCAACCCATCGGGCTATACGCACCAAGTATTCGTTTTGGCCCACCCCATGAATTTCGTGCCCTAGTGGACTCTGCGCATAATGCAGGCCTTGGCATCCTGTTGGATTGGGTACCAGGCCATTTCCCATCTGATGCACACGGTCTTGCACAATTTGATGGAACACACCTGTACGAACACGCCGACCCCAAAGAAGGATTCCATCAGGATTGGAACACATTAATCCCCAATTATGGACGCGCCGAAGTTGCAAATTACCTATCTGCAAATGCCCTATATTGGCTTGAAGAGTATCACCTAGATGGGCTACGTGTGGACGCAGTGGCATCGATGTTATACCGTGATTACTCTCGTAAAGAAGGCGAATGGATTCCCAATAAATTTGGTGGACGTGAAAACCTTGAAGCAATCGATCTGTTGAAAAGAGTAAACACTCTGGCTTATGCCGAAAATCCAGGGATCATGACCGTAGCTGAAGAAAGTACCAGTTTTCCCAAAGTGTCCACACCTGTGGACGCAGGCGGGCTCGGGTTTGGCTATAAATGGAATATGGGGTGGATGAATGACACCCTCGTTTACATCGAAATGGATCCCATACATAGAAAATATCATCACGATGAAATGACACGAGGCATAACATATTCTTTCTCTGAAAATTTCATCTTACCGATCAGCCATGACGAAGTTGTTCATGGCAAGGGTTCGATGCTAGAAAAAATGCCGGGCAACGAATGGGAAAAATTCGCTAATCTTCGCGCATATTATGCCTTTATGTGGGGGCATCCCGGTAAGAAGTTGTTGTTTATGGGGTGCGAATTTGCCCAGCCTGCTGAATGGAACCACGATGCTCAGCTCGATTGGGACGCTGCTCAAAAACCATTGCACAAGGGAATACAAAATCTTGTACGTGATTTGAATAATCTCTATCGAAACACATCTGCTCTACATGTCAAAGACTGCACACATGATGGATTTGAATGGATCAATTGTAATGATGCAGAAAACTCTACACTCAGCTTTGTGCGTCATGGGAATGCTGGTGATCCGCCGGTGGTAGTAGTTTGTAACTTCACGCCAATTGAGAGGACGCATTTCAAAATTGGAGTTCCCGAAACAGGTCATTGGTCGGAAGTTTTAAATTCGGATGCAGAAAATTACGGCGGCGAAAATCGCGGAAACCTTGGTGGAGTAAATGCAGATGATGCAGGATGGCATGGCCAAAAAGCATCAATTTCAATCACACTTCCACCATTAAGTGTGCTGTTCTTTCAGCATAAATAGTTATCTTAGGAAGGGTATAAAATGGAAAACAACAGATTAACCCAACGATCAATGGCATTTGTTTTGGCCGGTGGGCGCGGCAGTCGCCTTAAAGAACTGACAGATTCTCGCGTGAAACCCGCGGTGTTTTTTGGCGGTAAAGCACGCATTGTTGATTTTGCATTATCAAACGCAATAAACTCAGGTGTGCGCAAGGTGGCAGTAGCCACGCAATACAAAGCGCACAGCCTGATCCGTCACATGCAGCGCGGTTGGAATTTCCTTCACACTGAACGCAATGAGTTTTTAGATATCTTGCCCGCATCACAACGTATGGGTGGCGATGATTGGTATTTGGGGACCGCTGACGCGGTGACCCAAAATATCGATATCATTGACAGCTATAATATTGATTATATTGCCATTTTGGCAGGTGACCACATTTATAAAATGGATTACGAAATTATGCTGCGTCAGCATGTCGAAACCAAAGCGGATGTGACCGTTGGGTGTCTGACTGTGCCGCGATCCGACGCAACCGAATTTGGCGTTATGGCCACTGACGAATCTGGCCGCATTACCAGCTTTCTGGAAAAGCCTGCCGACCCTCCCGGAACACCAGAAGATCCAAATATATCTTTAGCATCGATGGGCATTTATGTTTTCAATTGGAAATATTTGCGCGCGTTGTTACTTGACGACCAAGCTAGCGATACGTCGAGCCATGATTTTGGGAACGATCTAATCCCAGCAATTGTTGAAGGCGGCAAAGCGATGGCGCATCGATTTGACAAAAGCTGTGTTCGCGCCGAGGGCGCTTCATCTTATTGGAAGGATGTGGGAACCGTTGATGCGTTCTGGGAAGCAAATCTAGATTTGACCAATTTCGTCCCGACATTAGATCTTTGGGATCGTCATTGGCCAATTTTGACTTACGCGGAATCTGTACCCCCAGCAAAATTCATCCATGACGAAAGTGACCGACGCGGAATGGCTATTTCATCCATGGTTTCGGGAGGTTGCGTTATTTCCGGCACGGAAATTCGAAATTCTCTTTTATTTACTCAGGTCCAAACGAATTCATATTCTGTGTTGGATCAAGCCGTGGTGTTGCCTTATGTAACCGTCGAAAGAAATGCGCGTTTGCGTAAAGTAGTTATCGATCGTGGTGTAAATATTCCAGAAGGCCTAATCGTTGGAGAAGACCCTGGCGAAGACAAAAAATTCTTCCGTGTAACCGAGAAAGGTACAACATTGATAACCCAATTGATGGTCAACAAATGGTTGGCAGCAAAATGATTAAGGTTCTGTCAGTAACATCAGAATGCGCACCCTTAGTGAAAACTGGTGGATTGGCCGATGTCGCAGGGGCGTTGCCCTTGGCCTTGGCAGCCCACAACGTGCATATGCGAACCTTATTGCCTGGTTATCCTGCTGTAATGAAGCAACTCGCAAAACCTAAAACAGTGATGACATTGGCTGATATTTTTGGCGGAACGGTTCGTGTTTTGGCATCAACGATTGCTGGTTTGGATTTGTTAGTTGTGGACGCACCGCATTTGTTTAAACGTGAGGGTAATATTTATTCGGGATATGATGGCGCCGAATGGAACGACAATCCAGAACGGTTTTCTGCCCTTTGCCAAGTGGCGGCCAATATAGCGCGTAATGGCATCGATGGATGGCAGCCTGATGTGTGCCATGGCCATGACTGGCAGGCCGGTTTAATGCCAGAATATATGCGCAGCGATAAAAAACGGCCAGCAACGGTAATGACAATCCACAATATTGCATTCCAAGGATTGGCTGATCCAATCACAATAGGGAAACTCGGGTTGGATCCATATCGATTCACGCGCGATGGTTACGAATTTTGGGGCAAGGTGTCCTCTTTAAAGGCAGGACTCATGTCTGCTGATCGGATTACCACGGTTTCCAAAACCTATGCAGCGGAATTGATGAGGCCTGAATTTGGTATGGGCCTTGAGGGTGTAATCGATAAGCGTCGCTATTCATTAACTGGAATTGTGAATGGCATTGACGATGTCGTATGGAATCCCACAACTGACCTCGCAATCACGCCCTACAAAACACCTGCTGGCAAGGCAAAGAACAAGGCCGCTCTACAGGCTGAGTTTGGACTAGAAAAATCGGATGGGCCATTGTGTGTTGTCGTTAGTCGCCTGACGCACCAAAAAGGTTTGGATATGTTGCTGCAATCATTGCCCACATTATTGGATCGTGGTGGACAACTGATTGTTTTGGGTACTGGTGACTCAGGACTAGAAGCTGCATTTCGCGCGGAAACGCGTCATAAAAATGTGGCTGTTCATATCGGATATGACGAAGACATGTCCCACCGCTTAATCGCAGGTGGGGATGCAATACTTGTCCCATCTAGGTTTGAACCTTGCGGACTGACCCAATTGTATGCCCTTAGATACGGCACTGTTCCATTGGTCTCGCTGACCGGGGGATTGGCAGATACGGTTATAAATACGTCCGCTGCGGCAATGGCGATGAAATGCGCAACCGGTATTCAAGTGACGCCTGTTACGGCGAACGCTTTGTCGCTGGCTTTAACCGATCTTTGTGATCTATATGCGAATAAAACCGTGTGGAAAATGTTGCAAAAAAATGGCATGAAACAGCCTGTGAATTGGGATGCGTCTGCCGGGGCTTACGCGGCTTTATATAAAGATCTGATAAAGTAATGAAATCCTACACACTAACAGCCGGCCGTGCGTCCCCTTTAGGTGCGACGTTTGATGGGGAAGGTGTAAATTTTGCATTGTTTTCCGAACACGCAACGCAGGTCACATTGTGCCTTTTCGACGACGAGGGAAACGAAGCACTGAACATCGCATTGCCAGAACGCGAAGGTTATGTTTGGTTTGGATATTTTTCGGGTATTAGGCCCGGACAACGTTACGGTTACCGTGTCCATGGACCCTATCGTCCAGACGAGGGACACCGTTTCAACCCCCATAAATTGTTGGTTGACCCCTATGCTAAACAACTGACTGGTCACCCTGTTTGGGATAACAGCGTCTTTGGATATGACATGGCGGCACAAGCCAAAGACTTGTCTTTCGATACACGCGATTCTGCGAATTTTGTGCCACGCGGTGTGGTCGCTGATCCCAGCTTCAACTGGGGTACTGACAGTCCACCAAATATTCCTATGTCAGACACAATTTTCTACGAAGCACATGTTGCTGGCATGACCAAGGGGCGTAATGATATTGCAAATGCCGGCAGTTTTCTGGCAATGGCCTCTGATCCGATTTTGGATCACATCTCCAAACTTGGCGTAACTTCTGTAGAGTTGTTACCTGTTCAAGCAAGTGTTAGCGAACAGCGTTTGTTGGATTTGGGGCTTACAAATTACTGGGGTTACATGACTTTGGGGTTCTTCGCACCTGACCCGCGCTTCATGACCCAAAATAGCATCGCTGAATTCCAGCAAATGGTTGCCCGTTTCCACGGTGCAGGACTCGAGGTGATATTAGACGTTGTCTATAATCATACGTTTGAGGGCAATCAACTGGGCCCAACCTTATCGTTTCGGGGCATTGATAATGCAAGTTATTATCGTTTGGCAGATAATCCACGCTATTACATCAATGACACAGGAACGGGCAACACAATCAACATGGACCATCCCATGGTTTTACGCATGGTGATGGACAGTTTACGGTACTGGGTAGAGGTAATGCACGTTGACGGTTTCCGATTTGATTTGGGCACCACTCTGGGTCGACGCGCCAGTGGCTTTGATCAAAACGGCCCTTTTTTCACCGCTATTCGGCAAGATCCCGTTTTGAATAATGTAAAGCTGATTGCTGAACCTTGGGATACGGGGCCAGGTGGTTATCAGATGGGGAATTTCCCTGCCCCATTTGCAGAGTGGAATGATAAATACCGGGATCAAGTGCGATCCGTCTGGCGTGGGGACAATGGCAAAATGCGTAAATTAGCACAACGCTTGGCGGGCAGTGCACATAGATTTGATAGGAATAATCGCCCTGCAACCAGCTCAGTGAACTTCTTAACTGCGCATGACGGTTTTACGTTGCTTGATACGGTCAGCTTTAACGAAAAACATAACGAGGCAAATGGCGAAAAAAGCTGCGATGGTCATGACCATAATTTGTCTGACAATTGCGGCGTTGAAGGCCCAACAGACGATCCTGAAGTCAACGCAAAACGTAATTTGCGTCGCCGTAATATGATGGCAACCTTGATGTTATCGCAAGGTACGCCAATGGTTTTAGCTGGTGATGAAATTGGTAACAGCCAAGGCGGGAATAACAATGCATACTGTCAGGATAATGAAATTGGTTGGATTAACTGGGACGATCAAGATCACGAGTTTTTATCATTTTGCCGCCAAATCATTGCGTTTCGCCGTGCCCACCCAATTCTTGGACAAAAGAGCTTCTTACATTCCAAGGCACGTTTGGTTGATGGAAAGCCTGATATATTTTGGTGGCGCGCGAATGGTGAACCAATGGCCAATGACGATTGGACCGCACCTGACAGAAACAATATTGCAGTAGAATTGCGCACAGCTTCAGGCACACCAGACTTCACACCCCGCGAAGAAGCGTTGTTCGCAGTATTCAATACTGGTGGAACGCATTTTGTAAAACTTCCTGATGCACCAGATGGACGTCATTGGGTGCGCCATATTGATACGACTTTACCTGAGATGAGACCAAGCAATGCCGAAGGGCGCAAAAAGATACGCGCGAATTCCGTTGTCGTATTTGTATTGGAAGACACATAAATCTAAAGGAGTGCCTATGTCACATGTGACCATTCAGACCAATCCAATCGCTGGACAAAAACCGGGAACTTCCGGCCTACGTAAGAAGACTCGCGTATTTAGGGGAGTTAACTTTTTAGAGAACTATGTACAGAGCACGTATGACGGCATTGGTGGAATTGAGGATAAAACCTTGGTCGTCGGTGGAGATGGGCGGTATAATAATGACAGTGCTATACAAACCATCCTTCGTATGGCAGCCGCAAACGGTGCAGCTAAATGTATTGTTGGAAAGGGCGGCATCTTGTCCACACCTGCGGCATCAAATATCATTCGGAAATATAAAACAGACGGTGGATTAATCCTATCCGCAAGCCACAATCCAGGTGGCCCAGATGCCGATTTTGGATTGAAATACAATATGCCAAATGGCGGACCTGCGACCGAGGGAATAACCGATTTGATCTATGCGCAGACACAAGAAATTACCCAATTCCATACGTTGAATACAACCGATTACGATTTGGAAACGATTGGTACGGGTAAATTGGGAAATATGGAAGTAGAAGTCATTGACCCAATCGCTGACTACGCAGTGTTGATGGAGAAATTGTTTGATTTTGAAGCTATTGCGGCATTGTTTGCGGGCGGGTTCCGTATGCGCTTTGATGCGATGCATGCCGTGACAGGCCCCTATGCACATACGATCCTAGAGGATCTTTTAGGTGCACCAAAGGGTACGGTTATGAACGGAACGCCCAGTCCAGATTTTGGCGGAGGTCACCCCGATCCAAATCCAGTTTGGGCGCATGACTTGATGGATCTGATTATGGGTTCTGAAGCACCTGATTTTGGTGCGGCGTCGGATGGTGACGGCGATCGCAATATGATCGTGGGGCGCGGCGTTTTTGTAACGCCATCTGACAGTCTGGCGATATTGGCTGCGAACGCACATTTGGCACCTGCCTACAAAACAGGTTTGGCAGGTGTAGCGCGATCTATGCCAACGTCCGGCGCGGTTGATCGAGTTGCGGCCGCAATGGGACTTGATTGCTATGAAACCCCAACCGGTTGGAAGTTTTTTGGTAACCTGATGGATGCTGGCAAAGTAACACTTTGTGGCGAGGAAAGTGCAGGCACAGGATCAGATCACGTACGTGAGAAAGACGGGTTGTGGGCCGTATTACTGTGGTTGAATATTTTGGCAGTGAAGCAACAAAGCGTCGCTGATCTATTGTCAGATCATTGGGATACTTATGGGCGTAATTACTATTCTCGACACGATTACGAGGACGTGGAAACGCAACATGCGGATACTTTAATGTTAGAGCTGCTTGGGAAACTGCATGCATTGAAAGGACAATCGTTTGGCCACCTAACGGTTAACTCCGCGGACGAGTTTTCATATCTAGATTCTGTAGACAAAAGCCTGTCACAAAATCAAGGGGTACGGATTAATTTTGATGGTGGAGCGCGCGTTGTGGTGCGGCTGTCTGGTACAGGGACAGTTGGGGCGACCATTCGCGTCTATTTGGAACGGGTCGAAACAGATCCCGATCAAATACACCTCGA
>Ga0206683_10002358_pt1 | contig 12779 bp, 11 predicted proteins | sample M280m12015metaG_FD_155483 | JGI IMG/M metagenome (GOLD analysis project Ga0206683, IMG submission 155483) | Ammonia-oxidizing marine archaeal communities from Monterey Bay, California, United States - M2 80m 12015 | ecosystem: Environmental > Aquatic > Marine > Intertidal zone | place: USA...
AAAGATCTTTCTATTTCATCAAGTATAGAAGGGTCATAATTACGCCCTACCTTAAAGCCTATATTTGTTAGTGATTCTTCAAGATCCTCTGTTTTAATGTCCTTATTGCCTTCAAATGTTATTGAAGCAATAGACGGTCTTTCTAAGACCGAAATAATAAGAACTCCCGAGGCGTCTTTTCTAAACTCAATATTCTTAAAAAAACCACTTGAATACACAGAACGAATTGACTCTTTCACCTTAAGATCATCAATTGTATCTCCAATATTGACAGGTAAATAATTAAGTAATGCACCTTCCGATATTTTCTGCAATCCCTCTATCTTTATATCTTTAACAATAAAGTCCTCGTCAGCTTTTACATAAGTAAAAGACAAACATGCGATCAAAATGACTAGAAATCTTATTCTCATTGCTGTGTATATTGTTTTTTAGTTGAAAATTCTCGTTAGATCATTGTACAACGCAAAGACCATAAGGAATAATAATGCACCTACTCCAATCTGTTGGAAAACAATTTGGATTTTTTCTGGAAGCGGCCTTCTAATTATTTTTTCTACCAGAACGAAAACAATTTGACCACCATCAAGGACTGGCACAGGTAACAAGTTTAAAATACCTAAACTAATACTGATTATTGCCATAAAAGATAATGTAGCTATCAAGCCTCTTTTTGCAACAGTGCCTGCGTCCTTAGCAATACCTACAGGGCCACTTAAATTTTTTCCAGATATCTGGCCTGTTATCATTTTTCCAAACATATTAAGCGTTAGAACAATCATCTCATTTGTTTGATCTATTGCCATTGTAAAGTTTTGAGGGAATGAATACTTCTCAACTGCTAAGTATTTATTGATTTGCTCTTTGTCTATTGTTGTCCCAATCCCTATAAAGCCTTTAGTTGAATCATCGTCCTTAACTCCTAGATTTACCTCAGCAAGATAAGCCTCTCCATTTCTTTGAATTTCAATATCAACTCGTTTGCCTGGTCTGCTAATAACTAACTCTACAAACTGTTCTAGACCTTTAACCTCAATGTTATCTATTTTTAATAAAGTATCTCCAGGCTTAAGGCCTGCTTCGTCTGCCGGACTATTTTCAGCAACTGAGGCAATGATTGGATTAATTATGGGCTGAAAAGGTTGAAATCCAAGACCTGAAAAAATTGCATTTGGTGCAGTTAATTCTTTCGTTCTTCCTGTCACATCAAGAACAATATCTTTTCTATTATTTAACTCATCAATAACAGATAACTTTATTATTTCATCGTCTAAGACTTCACCAATCATGGAAATAAGTGCACCCTGCCATGTCTTTACTTCCCTACCTCCTACATTAACAATCTGGTCGCCTGTTCTTATATTATTCTGCCAAGCTATTGATTGTGGTTCGACATCCCCTATTAAAGGAACTGTCCCAGGGATACCTGAGGAAAACATAAAGATATAAGCAACAATTGCAAATAAAAAATTAGCTAAGGGGCCTGCAAATAGGATGAAAATTCTTTTAGTTGCTGATTGCCTATTAAAAGCTCTGTGCTGTTGTTCTTCAGGGACATCTTCACTTCTCTCATCTAGTAACTGAACATATCCACCTAAGGGTATCGCTGATAAGCAATACTCGGTCTGATCCTGTCCTCTTTTTCTACTTACCAAAACTTTTCCAAAGCCAATGGAATACCTCAAAACTTTCACATTACAAAGTTTTGCAGCTAAAAAATGCCCATATTCATGGATGGCTACCAAAACACCAACCAAAACTATGAAAGCTATAATTGAAAATAAAAAATCCATTTTGCTAATTGTCTTTAATAATTATGAAGGAATTATAAAGATTGAAGGGATTAAAGGAAGCAATAAAAATAAAGAACTCCCATATAATCAATTATCTGAAGTGATCAAATTAAGTAAATTAGAAAATTTTCATAGATAATTTCACCAATCCTTCCTGTTGGATAGAGAGCAAACATCCAAAAAAAAGTTAGAACTGCAATTGTTCCATCTAACAAATCAATAAAACCACCATGACCAGGTATTAAATTACTTGAGTCTTTCTTGTCTCTACTTCGTTTTACATAACTAAAAACGATATCCCCTAAAAAACTAATAGGAGTAAGGATCAATCCAAATATAAAGAAACCAATAAATTGATAATCTAAGAAAAATGCAATCAAGGCTAAAAAAATTGGAGTAATGACGCATGCTCCTATGAGACCTTCTAGAGTTTTTCCTGGGCTTGTATTGGCTAATAACTTTGTTTTGCCTAATTTCTTTCCTATAAAATAAGCCGAAGTATCAGCTACAGAAACTCCAAAAATAATTAGCAACAAAATTGAAGGGCTCCAATTGCCATATATGAATATAGCTGATATGAAAGATGGAAAAATTAATAAATAACCTAAAACAAACAATTCAATACTATTCATTCTAGGGTTATCAAAAACAAATATGCGAATTGACATCAGTGCCCAAATTAACGATGAAATTATAATAAAATAAAAAATGATGTTGGGAATGATTGTTATTAAGATCATGCTCAAGATAGAACTCAAGAGAAAAACAAAACCAATGAGCTTTTTTTCGAAGAATTGGTAAAACTCCCAGAAAATAACCAATGTTATGAGTGCAATGGCATAAACGCCTATTTTTGAATCTATGGAACTAGCTGCATAGATAATCAATACCAGTAGTGAGAATAATACGAGACCTGAGAGGACTCTTTTTGACAAGTTATTCATTGAGTTATTTAAATTAAGCTTTCTTTAGCTCAGCTTCTTTTTTTATTGACCCATAACGTCTTTCAGATTTTGAATAATTTTCCAAGATTTCAATAAATTCTTGTTCTTCAAAGTTAGGCCATAAAGTCTCGGTAAAATGAATCTCTGAGTAAGCTGCTTCCCAAAGCATAAAATTACTTAACCGTGTTTCCCCTGAGGTTCTTATAATTAAGTCTAGGCTTGGCAAATGATTAAATGACAAATAATTAGAAAACAATGACTCGTCAATATTATCTTTTTCAATCTTTCCTTGATTTGAGTCATCGATAATATTTTTAACTGCTCCGATAATATCCTGCTGAGCTCCGTAACCAATAGCGAGCGTTAATTTTAGTCCTTCATTTTGAGAGGTGATCGCCTCCATTTGTTCTAGTTTTCTTTGCAGAATTTTTGGTAACAAGGTCCTTGTCCCAACTTGTTTAAAGCGAACCTGATTATCTATCAATAGGCCAGTGTATTTTTCTATGGTTTTCTCGAATAGTTTCATTAAACCACTAACTTCCTTTGCTGGTCTTGACCAGTTTTCCGCACTGAATGCATATAGAGTTAATGCCTCAATTCTTAATCTGACACAAGTTTCGACTAATTCTCTAGCTTTTAAAACTCCTGCCTCATGACCAAAAATTCTTCTTTTGCCTCTCAACTTTGCCCATCTACCATTGCCGTCCATGATAATTCCTAAGTGTTTAGGTAAATTTTTAACAGTTGGAAAGTTCTTTTCTGATTCGATTTGAGTCATTACCTAGATGGTCATCAATTCTTTTTGTTTTCCATTACTTAAGGATTCAATATTTTGAATCATTTGGTCTGTAATGTTTTGAATATCTGATTGACCTTTATGAAAATCGTCTTCTGAGATCATTTTTTCATTTAAAAAGTCTTTTAAGTCATGTATTGAATCTCTACGAATATTACGAACAGAAATTTTTGCTTGTTCTTCCTCAGACTTAACCTGCTTGGTTAAATCAACCCTTCTTTCTTCTGTCAATGGAGGAAGTGGTATTCTTATGACATTACCTGTAGTTACAGGGTTTAGGCCTATATTTGCTTTAGCTATGGCTTGTTCAATCTCAGGAATGAACTTTTCCTCCCATGGTGAGATAGATAGAGTTTGAGAATCTTCAACAGAAATATTTGATAATTGCTTAAGAGGAGTGTCAGTTCCGTAATAATCTAGTGAGATACTATCTAAAATATCTGGAGAAGCTCTCCCCGTTCTGATTTTTGAAAGATTTGATTTAAATGCATCAACAGATTTTTGCATTCTCTCATTGGCTTCCTGATTTATGTCTTCAAGCATCTTAAAGATTATTCTATCAGCGTTCCCACATTCTTGCCTTGAACAATTTGCAATAAAGCATTATCGATTGAAATATCATAAACACGTACAGGAAGATTATTTTCTTTGCACATCACAATTGATGTTGTGTCCATAACTCTCAATCCCATCGAAATAAAATCGTCATAGGTAATTTTTTCAAAATGTTCAGCCTGGTTATTTACCAAAGGATCTTCAGAAAAAACACCATTAACTCTTGTTGCTTTAATTAATAAGTCAGCTTCTATCTCAACTGCTCTTAATGAAGCAGCAGAATCAGTTGTAAAGTATGGGTTCCCTGTTCCAGCAGAAAAAATAGTAACTCTGCCTTTTTCTAAATGTCTAATGGCCCGACGCCTAATATAGTCCTCACATACCTCATTAACTTTTAAAGCAGACATCACCCTTACAACTAAACCTTCTCTTTCAAGAGCGTCTTGAATAGCTAACGCATTGATAATAGTAGCGAGCATTCCCATTTGGTCACCAGTTACTCTATCGATTCCAGATTGGGCTAACCCTTCTCCTCTAAATATATTGCCTCCACCTATAACAATGCCAATCTCAACATCATTATCCACTATGGATTTAATTTCTTTAGCAAGATAAACAAGGACTTTTGGGTCTACACCAAACGGCTGATCACCCAGTAGAGCTTCGCCACTGAGTTTAAGTAAAATCCGTTTTATTTTTTCATTTTTCAAAATTATTAAAACTATTTAGTAGCATCAACCTGAGCTTTAACTTCATCAGCAAAATTAACTTCCTCTACCTCGATGCCTTCACCAACCTCATATCTAACAAAAGACTTTACTGAGGCATTCTTTTTAGCAAGTAATTGATCTATAGTCATATCTGGATCTTTCACAAACTCTTGTCCGAATAAACTGACTTGGTCAAATTGTTTCTTAAGCTTACCTTGTACAATTTTTTCTACAATTTCTTTGGGTTTACCCTCTTCTTCTGCTTGGAGAGTTAATATCCTTGCTTCTTCTTTTATTATCTCTTGAGGGACATCAGAAGTACTAAGATATTCTGGTTTAGAGGCAGCCACATGCATTGCTAAATCTTTTGCAAGTTCAGCATCATTTCCATCAATCATTACTAAGGACGCAATTTTAGTACCATGGATATAACTACCAATTTGACCATCAATCTTGATCCTTTGGAATCTCCTTATTGTAATGTTTTCACCAAGTTTAGAAATTACATATTTCCGGTATTCTTCAATATTTTCAAATTCATCAAACGATTCTTGACTAAGTTGATCCATATTATCTATGTCATTCTCAAGGATTAATTTAGCTATGTTATTAACAAACTGATTGAATAAATTATCTTTTGCAGCAAAGTCAGTCTCACAATTTACCTCTAGAATTACAGAATTATCTGCTTCTACTTGAATTACTGCTATACCTTGTGCAGTAGTTCGTCCAGATTTACTATCAGCTTTGCTTTGACCCTTTTCCTTTAAAAGAACTTTTGCATTTTCAAAATCTCCGTCAGCTTCTAACAGAGCTTTTTTACAGTCCATCATTCCAGCATTAGTGATCTCTCTAAGTTTTTTTACATCAATAGCTTTGATTTCCATAGATTGCTCTATTATTTTTTATCTGATGGTTCTTCGACTTCAGCTTTAGGTTCTTCGACTTCAGCTTTAGGTTCTTCGACTTCAGCTTTAGGTTCTTCGACTTCAGCTTTAGGTTCTTCGACTTCAGCTTTAGGTTCTTCGACTTCAGCTTTAGGTTCTTCGACTTCAGCTTTAGGTTCTTCGACTTCAGCTTTAGGTTCTTCAGTAGCTGTAGAAATTGCTTTCTTCTTATCTATTATGATTTTTTTCTTACGCCTAATTTTTGTTGGCGATATTTTACCTTCACTATCAACTTCAACGAATTCATCATCAATTTCTTCTAATATAGGAACAGTCTTTTTACCTTGCAAATATGCTTCAATAATTAATGACATAATAAACTTAGCGGTTGATCTTGAGTCATCATTTGAGGCGATCACATTATTTATTCCCTCTGGAGATGAATTTGTATCAACAACAGCAACAATAGGAATACCTAAAACTAATGCCTCTTTAACAGCATTTTTCTCATAATTTACATCTATTATAAAAAGCGCATCTGGAAGCTTCTTCATTTTCCTAATACCACCTAATCCCTTTTCTAATTTTTGATAGGATCTACTAAGAGTTAAGATTTCTTTTTTTGTTAATCCAGATGTGTTTTCATCTTTTAAAGACTCTTCTAGATCATCCATTTTTTTAATTGATTTAGAAATTGTTGCATTATTTGTTAAAGTGCCGCCCAACCATCTATTAGAAACATAAGGCATAGAACATTCTGTGCCAGCCCTTTTTATTTCTTCTTTAACTGATAGTTTGGTTCCTACAAATAATATAGTTCCAGACTCTGAAGCTAATCTTTTTACATAGTTACAAGCTTCTTCCAGCTGGGGAAGAGTTGTTTCTAGATTGATAATATGAATCCCGTTCCTTTCCCCGTATATATACGGTTCCATCTTAGGGTTCCAATACTTTGTTTTATGTCCAAAGTGAGCGCCAGCTTCAAGCATTTGACGCATTGATATTTTTTTCATTTTCTATCCTTTATTGGGTTAAACTCCCATAAACCCCATACAAAACTTAGAAAAATCATAAGCACCCATTGTATGTGTCGATTTATGTTCGATTTTTATGCAAAATTGCCGAAGTTTTATAACATAATAATCACTCTGCAACAATAAAAAGGTAGAAAATATAAAGAATACTAAATGGCTATAAATTTAAAAAACAACAATGAACAAGAAAAAATGAGGATTGCAGGTCATCTGGCTTCAGAAATTCTTACTATGATAGGCGAACATGTAAAGCCTGGTATATCTACAAAAGAATTAGATAAGATTTGCCATGACTATATAGTAAATAAGCAGAAAACTATCCCAGCTAATCTCGGTTATAGAGGTTTTCCAGCAACAATATGTACATCTGTAAACCATGTTGTTTGTCATGGGATACCTAATGAAAAAACATTAAAACATGGCGATATTATTAATATTGATGTAACTGTTATAAAAGACGGTTTTCATGGTGATACGAGTCGAATGTATCTTGTAGGTAAATCTACAAAACAAGGCGAAAGAATTGCTGAAGTTGCTTATGAATGTCTTTGCAATGGAATCAGAATGGTGAAACCAGGAAACAGATTGGGTGACATAGGTCATGCAATTCAGGATCATGCCGAGAAAAATTATTTTTCAGTGGTGAAGGAATATTGTGGTCACGGTATTGGAGAAATTTATCATGATGAGCCACAAGTACTTCACTATGGAATACCTGGAACAGGTATTGAATTAAAAGAAGGGATGACCTTTACCATAGAGCCAATGATAAACAGCGGGAAAGCTGCTGTTAGGCTTCTTTCTGATGAATGGACAGTTGTAACTAAGGATCATTCATTATCTGCTCAATGGGAACATACTATCCTAGTTACAGATAATGGATATGAAGTACTTACCTTAGCTCCAAATGAAACTATCTGAAGCGATGGAAGTAAGTAGTGAGGACCTGATAAAACAATCTGATCCACAAAATCTCAATATCACAACTTTTAAAACTTTCTTAGAAAATGAATCAACTCTGATTGATCAGAAACTAAATCGAGACAATGTTAATGAGATTCTTAATTCTCGAACAAAAATTAATGATATTGCAGTAATAAAGATTGCAGAAAATTTTTTTGATAATTATGAAGAATATATATCCATAATTGCTGTTGGAGGATATGGGAGAAAAGAACTTTATCCAAATTCAGATACAGACCTTTTAATTCTCATTGAAGACAGGAAGAAAAAGTCATTACAAATACATATAAGAGAATTTCTTACATTTTTATGGGATGTTGGCATAGAGGTTAGTCATAGCACTAGAAGCTTAAATGAATGCATAAAAGAAGGAAGAAAAGATGTATCAGTAGCAACCTCTCTTATTGAGTCTAGGTATCTTTATGGTTCAGAAGATTTATTCAAAAGTTTTCAAAAAAAAATAAATAAAAAAGGTGCTTTTTGGAAAAATAAAAAATTTTTCAAAGAAAAAACGTTAGAACAAAATAATAGGCATCTTCAATTTAATAATACAGCCTATAATCTCGAACCAAATATCAAAAATGGGCCTGGAGGACTAAGAGATCTCCATAATATTTTTTGGATTGCTAAAAAAATATTCTCAATTAATAGTATTGAGGAACTAGAGAGTCTAAAAATTCTTACAGAAGAGCAAATTATTGACTTTAAATCGTCTTGGGCCTTGCTCTCTAGAATAAGATATTCTCTACATAAAATAACGAATAGACCTGAAAATAGACTCCTGTTTGACTATCAGAGAACATTGGCTAATGAGTTTGGATATAAAGATCAGAAACATTTATTGGCTGTAGAGGTTTTTATGCAGGATTATTATAAAGCGGCAAAATCAATTTCTAGACTTAATGAGATTTCTCTTCAGATTTTAGAACAAAAGATTCTAAATAAAACCATAAGAACATCTGAACAAGTTTCCTCCTTTGAGATCATAAATAATTTAATTGGTTTAAAGAAAGATATAACTTTCACTGATAATCCATCGCTTCTTTTAGAAATATTTCTCCAATTTCAAAAGAATAAAAATATAAAAGGAATTCAATCAGAAACCATAAACCAAATCATTGGGAGTCTAGACTTAATTGATAACTCTTTTAGAAATAATGAAGAAAACAAAAAACTTTTTCTAGAAATTCTAAAAGCCCCCGAGGGAGTCACACATGAACTAAAAAGGATGAATTTATATGGCGTACTGGGATTGTATATACCTTCATTTGGAAAAATAGAAGGTAGAATGCAATACGATTTATTTCATGCTTTTACAGTTGATGAACATACATTAAATGTAGTTAGTAATCTCAGAAGACTTGCATTGAGTCGTTTTGACCATGAGTACCCAGATGACAGTATAAAAATGCAATCTCTTGAAAACCAAAAAATACTCTATATTGCTGGTCTATACCATGATATAGCTAAAGGCAGAGGTGGTGATCATTCCACTATTGGTGCCGAAGAAGCTGAAAAGTTTTGCCTGGCTCATGGTCTTACAAATTATGATTCTAAACTAGTCTCATGGTTGGTTGAAAATCATTTAGTTTTTTCACTTACGGCACAGAAAGAAGATATATATGATCCGAAGGTTATAGAGGATTTCGCTAAGAGAATTAGTGATGAAAGTCGGCTGGATTACCTATATTTACTAACTGTTAGTGATGTGAGAGCTACCAACCCAAGTTTATGGAATAGTTGGAAAGAAAGGCTTTTTAATGATCTCTATAGATTGACTAAAAATTCCTTGAGAGCGGGCCTCGAAAATCCGATTGGTAAAAAGAGCATAGTAAGAGAAAAGAAAGAATTAACAACAGAGCATCTATTAAAGTTAAGTAATGAAAAAAGAGCCATTAATGGTTTATTAGGGCAATTTAAAGAAAATTATTTTTTAAAATTTAATCAAGATGAAATTAATAACCAAATGGATTTTCTATTAACTCAGCAAGAATTCGGAAGTAATTTAGACTTAATTAATCTAAGGCAATTAGAGAAAGAAGGATTGATTTCAATATTTATTTTAACGGATATAAGTAGTGAGAATTTCTTTCTAATAACCAGTGTTTTAGAAGAAAAGAATCTTTCAATACGAGACGCTAAAGTTGTTCAATTAAATAATGAACAATGCATTTTTAATTTTTACATAGATAGACCAAATTTAAATTTTAGTGAAATTGAAGAAAGAAATTTAAGAATTAAGAGCATGCTTTTAGAACGATTAGAGACTAAAGAATTACTAACTAAAAAAAGAAATAAGCTCTTACCACGAAAATTAAGAAGTTTTGATACTGAAATAGAAATTAGCTTCCTTACAGATACTGTCAATAAAAGAACAGTAATGGAGTTAATTTGCTTAGATAGGCCTGGATTATTATTGGATATTTCAAAAGTGTTTAAAAATGAAAATATTTGGATTGAGTCAGCAAAAATAGCAACGATAGGTGAAAGAGCTGAGGATGTTTTTTACTTACGAGACAACAATCAAGAGATGATCTCTGAACAAATACACCCTAATCTTGAAGAATTACTTCGGAAATCACTAGCACATCAATAGAATAATCAAAAATCAACTTACCCTCTGTAATTTGTCCAAATAGCATAGACAAGCATTATAAGAAAACTAATGATAACCCATGCTGGCATACTCAAAGATACAAATGACCAATCAACATTTGCACATTCTCCAGAACCACTAAAAACCATTTCTAGAACTTCAGCTAATGGAAAAGTTGAGAGCATAAAATCTAAACCGGGCCCACATCCAGGTACTTGATCACTAGGAAGATTTTGTAACCAAACATGTCTTGATGCAACTGCTATTCCTGTTGTAGCTGTTACAGTAAAAAAGAAGCTTGCAAGTAATTTAGCTATCTTGCTTTTAGGATCAATAATTGAACAGAATAAAAAAATAATGCCCATTGAAATTACAGCTAACCTTTGAAATATGCACAATGGGCAAGGTTCAAGATCAAGTACATATTGTGCATAAAGAGCATAGGCCATAAGAGCACAACAAAATAGGAAGCCAATAAGATACTTCATTTTTTTAGGCAACTTTAAAAGGTAGTCAATCAATTGGTGACCTTATCGATTAAATAATTGGGTTGAATATCAAATGGTTTTTTAGGTTTTTCAGTTAGGTATCTATTTTTTGCGTAAGCAATCATCGTTTTGGCATCCGGGTAAACATTTTCAGCTTCATCTAATACAGTTATCTTATCATTTTGTAGATGATCACTATACTTAGTCCAGGCATTTCCCACTCCGTAAAATTCTGTCTGATTAAATTCAAAGTCTTTTATCCCTATTAGACTGTCTTTAACAATCGGTTTAATAATATTTTCCTCATCCTGATGATAACAACCAAAAAAGATTTTGTTATTACCTGCATCTGTAGCTACTGCAATTTTTTCGATAGAGAATTGATTTATCGCAACTGCAGCAATACTGCATAAACTGGACTGAGTAATTACTTTAATATTATGAGTATAAGCTATTGCTTGAACAGCGCTTACAGCTACTCTAAGGCCTGAAAAACGTCCAGGACCAATGCCAACGGTAATAAAATCTAAACTTTTAATATCTAATGTGGCTTTCTGCAATATATCATTGATATTAATGAATAAATCTTTTGCATGATCAAGACAATTATCTATCGAATACTCAACAAATACTCCGCTGTTCTCACAAGCGATTGTAAAGTGAGTAGTTGAAGTGTCTATAGCTAAAGATTTATTCATATTTTGACCTAAGGATCAAAAACATCATAAAAGAATAAAATAATGACGCAAGATTAAACATAGATATAATAACTATCCACTATAAAACAATAGAGATGTTTTAGGCATATGAGTACAAATAATCAAGAATTAGAAAATTGGGTAAATGAAGTTGCTAGTTCAACCAATCCCGACTCTATTTATTGGTGTAATGGTAGTCAGGATGAATACGAGAGCTTTGTAAGTAAAATGCTGGATTCAGGTGATTTAATGAAGTTAAATGAAGAAAGCTTTCCAAACTGCTTCCTACATAGATCTGATCAATCTGATGTTGCAAGAGTCGAACATTTAACATTTATATGTACAGATAATAAGAGTGATGCGGGACCAAATAATAACTGGATGCACCCACAGGAAGCACATTCTAAGCTCGATAATCTATTTGAAAATTGTATGGCAGGTCGAACAATGTATGTAATTCCTTATTGCATGGGGCCCATTGACTCAAGGTTCTCAAGATGTGGAGTTGAGATCACTGACAGCCCTTACGTTGTCGCTAATATGTTTCTTATGACACGAATGGGGCAACCGGCTCTTGAGCGAATTGAGAGAGAAAATAAATTTGTTAAAGGTATTCATTCAATTGGTGACTTAGATCCTGATAAACGCTTTATCATGCACTTCCCAGAAGAAGAAACAATCAGAAGCATTGGTTCAGGTTATGGCGGCAATGCCCTTCTTGGGAAAAAATGTCATGCTTTAAGAATAGCCAGTTGGCAAGCATTAAAAGAAAATTGGTTAGCTGAACACATGCTTATTGTTGAAATTGAAAATCCTGAAGGTGAAAAATTCTATGTAGCAGCTGCCTTTCCATCAGCTTGTGGAAAAACTAACTTGGCAATGTTAATTCCACCAGTGGGTTATGAAGGTTGGAAAGTAAGAACAATTGGTGATGATATTGCGTGGTTACATATGGATGAGTCTGGACAAATTTGGGCCATCAATCCCGAGGCAGGATATTTTGGAGTTGTACCTGGCACTAATGAAGATGACAATGAAAACGCGTACAAAGCTATTCAATCCAACGCTATCTTCACTAATGTTGGCCTCACTGATAATAATGAACCATGGTGGGAAGGGAAAAAAGATGGAAACCCAACTATAGATTGGAAAGGTGATGAAATAAGCCCCGATGAAGGGGTGTTTGCTCATCCTAATTCTAGGTTTACGGTTTCAGCAAAAAATAATCCTAAATATTCAAGTCTTGCTGATTCACCAAGTGGTGTTCCAATCTGTGCGATCGTTTTTGGTGGCAGGAGAAGTGAGTTAGCACCAT
>Ga0206683_10002361_pt1 | contig 12776 bp, 16 predicted proteins | sample M280m12015metaG_FD_155483 | JGI IMG/M metagenome (GOLD analysis project Ga0206683, IMG submission 155483) | Ammonia-oxidizing marine archaeal communities from Monterey Bay, California, United States - M2 80m 12015 | ecosystem: Environmental > Aquatic > Marine > Intertidal zone | place: USA...
AATCAAAAACAACATGATTATGCAGATTCTGTGCATCAAATTCTTAAAAAAAATGGCTTAAGATCAGAAATTGACTTGAGAAACGAAAAAATAGGCTCTAAAATTCGCGATCACACCTTAAATAAGGTACCTTACATGATTGTTTTAGGTGACCGAGAGGTCTGTGATGATGAAATCACAATAAGGACCCAAAAGGGTGAAGATTTAGGCAATATGAAGATGGACGTCTTTATGGAAAGAGTTGCTAATGAAATTAGAAATTAAGGAGAAAAAATATCGCTGCTAAAAAAAGGATTCGGAAGAATGGTCAAATAAGAGCTTCTGAAATTCGTTTAATAGATGAAGTGGGAAATCAATTAGGTATTTTACCAATAGAAGAAGCCATAGAGATGGCGAAAGCAAAAGGCCTAGATGTAGTTGAAGTATCACCGAATACAGAACCACCTGTATGTAAGTTCTTAGATTATGGAAAACATCTATTTGAACAAAAGAAGAAAACTCAAGGCGCTAAAAAGAAACAAAAAACAATTCAAGTTAAAGAGATCAAATTTAGACCAGTGATTGAAAAAGGAGATTATGAAGTCAAAGTAAATAGAATTAAGGACTTCATAGAACAGGGAAATAAAGTAAAAATATCATTGAGGTATAGGGGACGAGAAATGAGACATGTAGAGTTGGGACACGATCTATTAAAAAGAGTTCTAACTGATATAGAGCAAATTTCGTCTGTTGAGCAGGAAGTACAATTTGAGGGTAGACAGCTCATTACAGTCGTTGCCCCAAAACACAATTGAGAATTAATTATGCCAAAGTTAAAAACAAATAAAGGAGCTGCCAAACGTTTTAAAAAAACCGGTAGCGGAAAATTCAAGCGAAGCTCATCTCACTTGAACCATATACTCACTAAAAAGAGTAGTAAAAGAAAAAGACAACTCAGAAAGTCATCGCTCATTGCAGATGGTGATATGAAGAGTGTAAAGAAACTTTTACCTTACAGTTAAAATAATAGGATATATCCATGGCTAGAGTAAAAAGAGGCGTAACATCAAAAGCTAGACATAAGAAAGTGCTTAAAAAGACCAAAGGTCAATACGGTGCTAGAAGTCGTCTAATTAAGGTTGCAAAACAAGCTGCAACTAAAGCGGGTCAGTATGCCTATAGGGATAGAAAAAAGAAAAAGAGCACATTCAGAGCACTATGGATTATCAGGATCAATGCAGCTGCTAGACAGAATAATCTTTCATATAGCAAATTAATGCATGGATTAAGGTCTGCGGGTGTTGAGATTGATCGAAAAATGCTTGCGGATCTTGCTGTGCATGATGCAGAAGCATTTAAAGCCATATCGGATAAAGCTAGAACTGCATTAGAGAATGCCTGATGGCTGACAATCTTTTAGATCTGTCAGATTCAGCAATCCAAGAAATAAATAAATGCTCATCAACCAATGAGCTTGAGCTACTTAGAGTCAAATATCTCGGGAAAAAGGGATCGATTACCGCAGCCCTTAAATCGCTGTCTGAAATAGACCCAAAAGAGAGACCGGCTTTCGGAAAGAAAATCAATGAAATCAAATCCTTGATACAGCTAGAACTGTCTAAGAAAAAAACCACTTTGCAAAAAAAAGAAATCAGTCAAAGTATCGATGATACAAAGATCGATGTAACGCTACCCGGTAGACAAAGTTTCCAAGGACATAGGCATCCGGTAACAAATACCCTCTTAGAAATTGAAGAAATCTTTTACGGAGCCGGCTTTGAAGTGGAAGATGGGCCGGAAATAGAAGACGAGTATCATAACTTCACAGCTCTCAATATACCGGATAACCATCCAGCTAGAGCAATGCATGATACTTTTTATTTCAATTCTGAGTACTTACTAAGAACTCATACATCACCAATTCAAATCCGAAGCATGGAAAAAGATGGCGTGCCAATTAGGGTCATTGCACCCGGTAAAGTTTACCGAAGAGATTCTGACATAACGCACACCCCTATGTTCCATCAAATTGAAGGTCTTGTAATAGATAAGGGAATAAATTTTAGTCATCTAAAGGGAATACTGCACCAGTTCATCAATACCTTCTTTGAGGAAAATACCGAAGTACGCTTTAGACCATCTTATTTTCCTTTTACTGAACCTTCTGCAGAAGTGGATATATTGTCCAAAGAAAATAAATGGCTAGAGATACTTGGATGTGGAATGGTGCACCCAAAAGTACTTGAAAATCTCGGTATCAATACAGAAATTTATAGTGGATACGCATTCGGTATGGGCGTTGAACGATTAGCAATGTTGAAATATGGGATAAAGGATATCCGATCTTTCTATGAGAATGATCTCAATTTCTTAAGTCAGTTTTAGATATGAAGTTACCTGTTAAATGGATAAATGAGTCATTCAAGAAAGACTATACTGCGACTGAACTGTCTGATCTTCTGACTCTCTCTGGAATAGAGTCTGAGATTGAGAAACATAAAGGCGAGGATATTCTAGATATCAACTTAACGCCGAATCGTGCAGACTGTTTCAGCTATAAAGGAATTATTCAAGAAATCAGCGCACTGGATGGTTTAAATATCATAAATAAAGGCCTGGCTGATCCAGAAATCCATCACAACGAAATCATGGAAGTGGATGTTCAATCTGTGAAAGATTCACCAGTATTTATGACCAGGGTGATCAACTATAAAGGAATTATTCAAGAAATCAGCGCACTGGATGGTTTAAATATCATAAATAAAGGCCTGACTGATCCAGAAATCCATCACAACGAAATCATGGAAGTGGATGTTCAATCTGTGAAAGATTCACCAGTATTTATGACCAGGGTGATCAAATCAATCAATCAAGACGTGGAATCTCCCACCTGGCTTAAAGATAAGCTGAATCAATCGGGCTATAAATCAATCAATATAATTGTTGATATCGCTAATTTTGTCATGCTTGAAACGGGTCAACCGCTGCACACTTATGACCTAAAAAAAATCAACAAAAAGATAATTGTCAGGCGTGCAGCAGAAAAAGAGGAAATAGATATACTTGACGGCACTCGAAAGATCCTGGATTCAAACTTTCTCGTTATTGCTGATGAAGAAAAATCTATTGGTATCGCAGGAATCATGGGTAGTCTGGATTCTGGCATATCAGATAATACGCAAGATATTGTAATTGAATCTGCTTATTTCAATTATGAAACCATTATGGGAAGAGCGAGGTCGCTGAGTCTGCATAGTGAAGCGAGCATGAGATTTGAAAGAGGAGTCGATCCAGAAATACAAGAATATGCGATTCATAGATTCACAAGCCTGATCAATGAATTTGGAGGAGGGGAAAATGGTCCCATTCATTCTTTCATCAGCAAAAAACATAAGCCTAAGAATGTATTTATCGAACTTAGAAAAGATAAGATCAAGCAAATACTAGGCATCACCATTCCAAATCAAAAAATTAAAAGCATTCTTAATAAATTGGATATGGAAATTAAAGAAAAGGATTCTGGCTATATGGGCTGGAGTGTAAAGGCACCAAGTTATCGTTTTGATATTAATGAAGAGTGCGATTTGATTGAAGAAATATCAAGAGTATATGGGTTTGATAAAATACCTGAGCAGATCGAGCAACAAAATATGGCCTTGATGGCAAAATCATCTCGGCAATTAAAAAGAGAGCATATTGATTCTATTTTTCATGGGCTTGGGTATAACGAAGTCGTTAATTACAGCTTTGTCAGCCCATCCATGAATTCATTATGTAGCTCAAAAAAAGACATGATTGATTTGCAAAATCCAATTTCGATAGAAATGTCTGTGATGAGAAATTCTCTATGGCCAGGACTGCTGAATAATCTTTCGCACAATATCAAGCGACAACATAAAAACATAAAAATCTTTGAAGTGGGAAAACGTTTTGCTATCAAGAAGAAAACACCCGTAGAAACCAATGTAATAGCCGGACTGATTTATGGGCAAAGAACGATGGAAAGCTGGGCTTATGAGTCAGCAAGGGTTGATTTCTTCGATCTAAAGGGACACTTGCAAGATATTTTCACTGCTTTTGAATTAAACAATATTAGATTAATATCAAGCTCACATCCAATGTTATGTCCAGGTGTTAGTGCAGAAATCAGACTTGGAAAAACGAAGATTGGAATGATTGGAATGCTTAGCCCAGAGCTATCGACTGACATAAAGCTTGAGCAGGACCCTTTTCTTTTTGAGCTTAATTACGACTCTTTAAAGCTGCCACAATCGAAGAATTATATCCATAACGAATATTACCCGTCATCGAGAAGAGATTTGTCTCTCTTGATTTCAAATGAAATCGAAGCAGATCAAATACTTAATGAAATAAATAACTTAAAATTTAAAGAACTTAGAGAAACAGTGGTATTTGACCTTTTCACTAAAAAAGACGGTGAGAGCACTCAAAATAGTCTCTCTATAGGGTTGATTTTTCAAGCAAACTCACGCACTCTTAAAGATAATGAGATTGATGACTTTATGTCAAAAGTAATCAAAATGCTCGAAACAAAATTTAAAATAAGTATTAGACAATGACGCTCACAAAATCCGACATAGTAGAAGACTTAAACAATGAAATTGGCCTCAATAAAAGAGAGGCTAAGGAACTCGTTGATAACGTATTTGAAACAATCAAGAAAACCTTAATTAATGGTGAAGAGGTAAAAGTCTCTGGATTTGGCAACTTTCAGTTAAAAGACAAGCCTGCAAGACCAGGTAGAAATCCAAGAACTGGAGAAGATGTAGAAATCACAGCAAGAAGAGTTGTCACCTTCAAATCAGGTCAAAAGCTTAAAGAAAAAGTTAAAACTGCAGATAAGTAAATGGATAAAGAAGCATCACAACTTCCTACAATACCTTCAAAAAGATATTTCACGATCAGTGAAGCAAGCAATCTCTGCAATGTAGAAGCACATGTATTGAGATATTGGGAGCAAGAATTCTCGCAACTCAGTCCCATAAAGAGACGAGGAAACAGAAGATATTATCAGAGACATGATGTAATGCTAATCAGGCATATCAAAGAGCTTCTATATAATAATGGTTACACCATAAAAGGTGCCAAACAAAAACTGTCTGATGAAACATCAGAGCAAGAAACAAAAAACACCTCCATCTCTGCCATTCGTTCAGAGTTAGAATCCATCATAGATTTACTGGATTAGATATTTCTTAAATCGGGGCGTGGCGCAGCCTGGTAGCGCACTTGACTGGGGGTCAAGTGGTCGCTGGTTCAAATCCAGCCGTCCCGACAAAAGCCATGATCAGTTCTTTGTGTGTCCATTTATAACTCTTGAGATTTGGCGCCTAGAATATCCTGTATCTGCAGAAATTGCATCGATTGACCAATTCATTTTATTGAGTTCCAGCACTCTCAAGTGTCTGTTTTTAACCGTTTTCATATTTTTATTTGTTACTTTCAGTAATTTTTCAATCGATTCAGTGAGAATTTGATTGTAGTTTGCATCTTCAGCAATGGTGCAATGATCCCATAACATCATCAAGTTATAACAAGCATCCTCGGCATCATCCCTCTTAAGTGCTTCTCTTAAAAAATGTGCCCTAAAAATAATATGGCATGCATCCTTCAGCGTGTCCTCAATTGATTCATCATTGAGATAATTCTGCACTGCTCTTATTTCAGCCTGGACACCATATGACGAAAGGACTAAACCGGCCTGGAACTCCAGCTCCCTTATTACGTTATCGACAATATTATTCAAATGCTTGGTCCATTCTCATTATTTTTTAGATATCATTATCATAAATTAATTTCTTAAATTAAAAATGGCAATGAAAAGTCAAAATGCTTACTACTTGTTACTGGCAGTCATCACAATTCTATTTGTGAGTATAATCTTTAATTTCGCAGCACCGATATTGTGGTCAATCGTAGTCTCTATAATCTTTTACCCTATTTATGAGAAGCTTCTTTTGATGACAAATAAAAAATCATTATCAAGCATGTTATCACTGATATTAATTTCACTACTAGTCATTATGCCCGCAATTGCAATACTTGGGCTCATAGGGAATGAACTTATCAACTTTATAAATTCTTCAGATAATTACACTTTTGAACACTATGCAAAGTTGATTCCCAATGAGTCGTTTATTAATCAATTGATTGGTTGGTCTGGATTGAATATTACTGAATTGACAGAAAGGGCTGACGATTTCTTGATCTCTGCATCAAAGATACTATATGAATCTGTGTCAACAATCTCTGCAAATGTAATTAATTTCTTTGTATCTTTGTTTATCTTTGTCTATTTGACTTTCTTTTTTCTGAAAGACGGTGAAAAAATATTGCAACATTGCATGGATGCATTTCCGATGAAAAACGAAGATGAAAACTTCCTTCTCAATGAATTCCAGAAAACAACTATAGCCACCATCAAAGGAACGGTCATTGTCGCTCTCGCTCAAGGATTTCTTGGATATCTAACACTCCTCCTGATTGGGATTAATGGTGCCTTAATTTGGGGTGCTGTCATGGCGCTATTAAGCATCATACCTGCTGTTGGAACTATACTTGTTTGGCTGCCCATTTCATTCATCTTGTTTTTGAATGGAGAAGTTATGGATGCCTCTTTACTCATTTTTTCTGGAGTCTTCATTATTGGCATGATTGACAATCTCCTGAGACCCATGCTCATTAGCAAGGAAACCAAGATGCCTGACTATCTTATTCTGCTAACTACAATAGGGGGTATCTCTATATTTGGTATAACTGGATTCATAGTGGGGCCAATCATTGCTTCTCTATTTATCTCGATCTGGTCTCTTTCCTCGCGCGCATAGTCAAAAGTAATGCCTGATCACATAGATAATCTTAAACACATAGTGGGTGAGTCAAATGCCTTTGATCACCAAGATGATATTCATCCGTTTCTAGAAGATTGGAGAGGGCAGGTTAAAGGAGCAACGCCTCTAATTCTATTCCCGCTTGGCACAGAACATGTCAAAAATATTGTCCAATATTGCAATGAGAATAATATAAAAATTGTCAGCCAAGGCGGTAATACCAGTCTATGTGGAGCCAATGTTCCAAACTCATCTGAGCAGAATATTGAAATTGTCATTAATACCTCAAAAATGAATAAGGTGATTGAGGTTGACCCATTCAACCGTTCAATGATAGTTGAAAGTGGTTGTATTTTGCAGAATATCCAAAGCATTGCTCAAGACCATGATCTTCTTTTTCCACTGAGTCTGAGTGCTGAGGGATCGTGTCAAATTGGTGGAAATATATCGACAAATGCTGGCGGGGTAAATGTTCTAAAATACGGGATGGCAAGAGATCAAGTTATGGGTATTGAGGTTGTCCTGCCTGATGGCTCAATCTTTTCTGATCTAAAATCATTGAGAAAAAACAACACAGGTTACGACCTAAAACAACTATTTATTGGTGCTGAGGGAACATTGGGGGTCATAACCAAGGTGAGCCTGAAACTTTCATCGAGCCCTATAAACGAAATCACGTCAATGGTTTCACTAAATAATATTGACGATGCAATCGCTCTCCTTAAAGAATCAAAAAAGAAATTTGGCGACAATATTACGGCATTTGAATTCATCAGTCGGTCTTGTTTAGTTGCCATAAGAGATTTTCTTGGGCATATCAAGTTACCACTCGGATCCGATGAATCATGGCAAATCATTTTTGAAGTGATTAATCATGATGAGGATTCATTATTAGGCTTCCTAGAGGATCAAGTGAATAATGGGATTATATGTGATGGATTGATCGCTAAAAATGAGAAAGAAAGAAAAGATTTCTGGCTTGTTAGGCATAGTATTTCTGAAGCTGAAAAATTATCAGGGAGGGGAGCCCATCATGATATTTCACTCCCCATCAAAAATATCCCTGAATTTCTAGATAAAACAATACATGCTATGGAAGAAATTGCAGGAAAGTCTACTGTCTATACTTTTGGGCATCTTGGTGATGGAAATCTACATTTTACAAAAAGACAACCCGACGATTTAAATGAGGATGATTTCATAAACTTCTCCAATAAGATTAATGCTGTTGTTCATGAAAATGCAGAGGCTCTTGGAGGTTCATTTAGTGCTGAACATGGGATTGGTTCAAAACTTAAAAATGATTTACTTAAATTTTCTGATCCAATAAAAATAGAGCTAATGAAGAAAGTTAAAAATTCGTTGGATCCCAAAAATATTATGAATCCAAATAAACTGATCGAGCCCTAAACCTTAAATGAGTAGTCTTTATCTGGGTCTCTTTCATTATTGGGAGGAAAACTTTTTCTTTTTTCATTGAAATATTCTTCCCTGTGATCCCCATCTGATTTTTTATTATATGTAATGTAAATATTACATCTTCTATCTGATGACTTATTGCCATCAGAACCATGAGGGATGTAACTGTTAAAAAGAATAATATCGCCACTCTTTGTTTCTATTGGCTCCAGATTAAGCTTTTTCAGGCGATCAGGGTTTAGAGGTTCCCATAATGGACCAGCTAATCCGTCTTTGTATTGTTCTGATACATCAAATTCAACGCATGCATTCTCTAAGTTACTGTCCTCAACTGCTATCAAAGCTGAAATAAAGTCTGTGCCGTATTTATCCCATCCTGCCTGAGAATCTTGGTGTAAATAATCAGGCGGAGAACCGCATGGTTTATAATTTATTTTTTCTTTGAGAAGCGTTGGCTCATCCGAGAGTAGGGTGCCGATAATTTTTATCAAAGGGTCATCATAAACGATGGCAGTCAACATGGGGCTTTCTTCTAAAAATTTCTCAATTCTAATTAAAAGCATCTGATCATGATCTAATTGAGATAATTCATAGTATCTCATTGGTCCATCCTCTATCGGATCTTGAGCATCAAGACGATCAACTTCGCTTAAAATATTCTTCATCGTCTCTGAACCATAAAAATCTCGTAGGACGAGAAACCCCTTGTTTCTAAATGTTTGGATTTGAGTATCTTCGAGTATCATTTAATCTGATTTGTGTCGGCTCTCTAACTCTCTCGAGACATCATTCATTGTTACATCCGCGGAATGAAGCAATACCATCATATGATACAAAAGATCAGCAGCTTCCCAAATGATTTCATCTTTTTTTTCCTGATCATTTAAATATGCCACAACCAACTCTCCACTTTCCTCAATTACTTTTTTTGCGATTCTATCTTTGCCAGATGTTAGAAGTTCTTGAGTATAGCTTTTATCAATAACTTCAGAAGCTGATCGCTTTTGAATTACACTTTCTAGTTCTTCAATAAAACTGTTTTCTTTAGTTGTCATAATCTAACCTCTATTTCATTCTTTCTTAAATGCTTCTTTAATTCTTCAATATTTATAATGGCTTTATGAAAAACAGAAGCGGCGAGTGCTCCACTCACATCTGAGATTCGAAACACATCTATAAAATGATCCAGCTCTCCAGCACCACCCGATGCAATCAACGGAATCCTTGCATTTGACCTCATCAATTTTAATTGATCGATATCATAGCCATTCCTCACTCCATCCTGGTTCATGCAATTTAAAACTATCTCTCCAGCACCTCTTTCTTGCACTTCTTTGAGCCAATCATTCACGATTCTCCCTGCTTCTTTGGTTTTACTTGGGTCACCAGTATTGCTATAAACTCTGTATTTTCCATTGTCTTCATAACTGTCTATACCAATGACTATGCATTGAGTGCCAAATCGTTTTGCAAGCTCATCGATAAGAAGAGGGTTATTTATTGCTGGTGTATTGATCGAAATCTTATCTGCACCATAATTAAGAACCTCTTCTGCATCCTTGATAGATTTAATCCCTCCTGCTACACAAAAAGGGATATTTATTTTTTCTGCAACACGTTTGATCCATGATCTATCAACAGTCCTACCCTCAGGGCTAGCGGTGATGTCATAAAAAACAAGCTCATCGGCACCCTCATTTGAATAGCGTTCAGCTAACTCAAGAATGTCGCCAACAACAACATGGTTCCTGAATTGAATGCCCTTAACAACTTGGCCATCTTTCACATCAAGGCATGGAATTATTCTTTTTGTAAGAATTGAATCACCTCTTGATCTGTAATTTTATTTTCAAGCAATGACTTACCGACAACGACTGATTGCATCGATATATCATTGAGCTTAATGAGGTCATCGAGTTTACTCACGCCACCAGAAGCAATGATGTTTATATTTTTAAATTCACTGCTTATCTGTCTGTAAAGATTGATATTGGGTCCCTCAAGTGTTCCATCTTTGCTGATATCAGTGATTAGAAAGTCTTTAAATCCATCATTCACAAAAGAACTAATCGTTGGCATGAGAGTCATCTTTGAGTCTTTCTGCCATCCATGTATTCGAACAGTGGGTTTAGCATTAATAATCAAGACATCCAGTGCAATGATAATCCTTGATCGAGACTCAGGAGTCATTGATGCAACAAATTGAGCATATTCTTCAATGGCATAGCTACCAATAACAAGCCTGGATAATTTTGAATCAAGCCAATATTTTATCGAGTCATTGGATCGAATTCCTCCACCCATCTGTACTTTAAGATTGGTTTCAGAAATTATGGAGTCCACAATCATTGCATTCTTACTTTTTCCATCTCGTGTTCCATTTAGGTCAACAAGATGCAAATATTCACAGCCAAGTGATTCGTAATGCTTAGCTAAATGAAGCGGATCCCTTTGATAGAAAGTAACTTGATCAAAATCACCTCGTAGTAGCCTAACGCATTTTTGATCAAGCAAATCAATCGCCGGGATTAAACTCATGCTCATAAACTAACAAAGCTCTCTAAGATCTTTTCGCCTGCTAAGCCTGACTTCTCAGGATGAAACTGGGTGCCAAAAAAATTATCTTTTTCAATTACAGCCGAAAACTCAGTCGAGTATTTTGAAACACCTATTGTTTCATTGCAAATTGGGACATAGTAGCTATGGACAAAATAATAATAATCAGTGTCTTTGAGATTTTTAGTTAATGTTGAGTCAGTTGTAAAATGGACCTTATTCCAGCCCATGTGAGGCACTGGATAGTCACTATCTAGCTTAAATGGTTTGCATTTATTAGAGATGATTCCAAGGCAGTCTGTATCTTCTTCCATCGAAGCATCCATAAATATTTGCATGCCGAGACAAATTCCTAAAGTGGGTTTCTTTAAATTAATTATCTCATTAATAAGTTCTCGATCTTTTAACCGCATCATTGCATTCTTTGCTGCTCCGACACCTGGGAGGATAATGTGGCTCGCTTTACTTATTAAGTCAGTGTCATTCGTTATTTCATAATCCTTGTCAATGCGTCTCAAAGCAAACTCTAATGAAGCCATGTTTGAGCCGATCGAGTCAATGATGGCAACTTTATCTTTCATAACTAAAGAGTCCCCTTTGTAGACGGCACGCCAGAGTCTGATGACTTTTTGATGGCTTGTGAGAAAGCTCGCCCAAAGCATTTAAAACAGGATTCTGCTTTATGATGATCGTCCTCACCGATCACATCAATGTGGATGTTGGCTTTTAAGTTTTGACTGAGTGTGTAAAAAAAATGCTCAATAAGCTCTGTTGGCATTCCGCCAATGTTATCTCTTTTAAACTGTCCTTCAAATTTAAAAAATGGTCTACCCGATAGATCCAATGCCACCGTGCACTGCGCATCATCCATTGGTAATGTAAATCCATATCTTTCTATGCCTGCCTTTGTACTCAATGCACGATTAAGTGCATCACCCAATGTGATTGCAACATCCTCAACAGTATGATGCTCATCGATGTGAAGATCACCTTCACAATCTATTTCAATTGAGATGCCTGAGTGTTTAGCGAGCTGTTCTAGCATATGATCATAAAATCCTATGCCTGTTTGAATATCGATCTTATCATTCGATGAAAGGTCAACGGTTGATGTTATTCTGGTTTCATTGGTTGATCTGCTGACTGTAATCTTTTTATCAAAACTGAGGATTTCTTTTTTTATTTCCTGCCATGCATTCTCTATGCTTGGATCAATCTTTATACCGGGAAGGTTTATTTTTTCTGCCAATTGCATATCTGTCTCTCGATCACCAATCACATATGACCTTGAAGTATCGATATTATTATGTGTTAAAAATTCTGATAACAACCCAGCTTTTGGCTTACGACATTCGCAATTATCATTCTCAAAATGTGGGCATATAAATATCTCTTTGAATATCACGCCCTCTGAAGAAAGCGTATCAAGCATAAATTGCTGGCAAACCATAAATTGCTCTTCTGGAAACGATTTTGTACCCAGGCCATCTTGATTACTAACCATGACCAATTCATAACCTTCCTGTCTTAGCTCCTTAAGCACGCTAATAACATTGGATAGAAATTTAACTTTTCTTAAGTCATCAACTTGAAAATCATCTGGCTCATGAATAATGGTCCCGTCTCTATCGATAAAGAGGGCTTTTATTGGAAGTTCATTCATGCTTTGAGTCCTTCGATTAATTTTTGATTTTGATCAGAGTTACCCACCGTGATTCTTACGCAATTATCCAATAATGGTTGGTAACTGACATCTCTCAATAAGAAGCCAGAATCTTTTGCCTTCTTGCAAAATTCTTTAGCATCTATGACTCTGACAAGTATGAAGTTGGTATGAGACGGATAAACCTCAATAATGCTTTTCAATGATTCTAATTCGGCTGACAACCATTTTCTGTTCTCTAAAATCAGTTTGATATTTTTTTTTGATTTCTTAATGCCTTTATCAGACAAGCTTTCTATGACTGAATT
>Ga0206683_10002366_pt1 | contig 12766 bp, 9 predicted proteins | sample M280m12015metaG_FD_155483 | JGI IMG/M metagenome (GOLD analysis project Ga0206683, IMG submission 155483) | Ammonia-oxidizing marine archaeal communities from Monterey Bay, California, United States - M2 80m 12015 | ecosystem: Environmental > Aquatic > Marine > Intertidal zone | place: USA...
CCTTATAATTTTCTTCAAGAAAAATTGAAGAATTTTCTCTTTTTGCAACATTAAAGTTTGCATTAGACTTACTTAAACCCATAAGAAATGTTGTAGATCCATTTACAGATTTATCATGGAATGAATCACAATGAATTGAAATAAATAAATCTGCATTATTCTTATTTGCAATTTCTGATCTTTTATATAATGATGGAAAACTATCATCTTTTCTAGTATAAATGATTTTTATTCCCGGTAAATTTTCCTCAATTATTCTACCTAATTCTAAAGAAATTGGTAGAGTTATATTTTTTTCATAAGAATTTTTTCCTATTGAACCAGGATCTTTGCCACCATGCCCAGGATCAATAACTATAGTTTTTAACTTGTACTGTGAATAGCAATTAGAGTTAAAAGAAGTTAAAAAGAGTGTAAAAACTAATAAAATGAATGTATTAAAATATCTCATTTTTTAATAATTAACATTATTGAAGATAAATTTGCATTAGATTTTAAAATTATCAAAAAAATAATAAATTAATAAAATTGAAATATATCATTACATATTTTGTTTTTTTATTTCCAATCTTAACATTTGGTCAAACTAAGAATAATTCCACAACCATTATTAATGAATCTGATACATCTCAAACAATTTCAAAACAATTAGATTCACTAAAATCTGATAGTGAAATCGAAACTACTATCAATTATAATGCTAAAGACTCAATTTATTACGATTTAAAGACCCAAATAATAAAATTATATGGCAATTCTAGTATTGATTATGGTAATATCAATTTAAAAGCTCATAAAATTATGATTGATTGGAATGCTCAAACTCTTGATGCTAACTTCATGAGAGATTCAACTGGTTTAAAAATAGGAAAGCCCATTTTTTCAGAAAATAGCCAATCTTATGAAACAGATAAAATAACATATAATTTTAATTCTAAAAAAGCGATAATATCAGGTATAGTTACTCAACTTGACGATGCCTATATGCAAGGTGAAAAAGTTAAAAAAAATGAATTGGATGAATTATATATTCATGATGCAAAATATACTACTTGTAACTTAGCAGATCCACATTTTCACATTGCAACAAAAAAATTAAAAGTTATTCCTGGAAAAAAAGTTATATCCGGACCATTTCACTTGAAATTTGGAAATGTACCAACTCCATTAGGGTTTATATTTGGTATGTTTCCACAACCAAAAGAAACAGTTTCTGGAATCATAATGCCTAGTTACGGAGAAGAAAAAAGAAGAGGTTTTTACCTTAGAGAAGGAGGTTATTATTTTGCAGTAAATGATTATTTTGATTTAAGATTAACTGGAGATATTTATTCAAAAGGGAGTTATGGAGCTACGATTGCAACAAATTATAAAAAAAGATATGCATATAATGGAAGTCTTAAGTTTAATTATAATAAATCAAAAACTGGTGAAATAGAAAGTCCTTTTGAATCAAATGATTTTTCGTTTTCTTGGACACATACTCCAAGTTCAAAAGGTAGATCAAGTAGATTTTCATCTTCTGTAAACTTTCAAACAAACTCATACAATCAAAATAAAAATTTAGTACAATCGAATTTCAATCAAAGTATAAATGCTCAATTCAATTCTAGCATCTCATACTCTAAAACATTTAAAGGATCACCATTTAACATCTCCACTAATTTGAGACATTCTCAAAATGTTCAAAATAAAAAAGTTAATTTAACTCTACCAGACCTAAGCTATAATATGAGCAGAATTTATCCCTTTAAAAATATGGGGAAATTAGGAAAAACAGCTCTTGGAAAAATTAGCATAAGCCATAGATTTACTGGTAAAATTGAGTTAACTAACGGTTCTTCTTCTAGTTCTTTAAACTCAATAAATGTTATAAACTCATCAGATTCATTTAACCAACAAGTAGATTTTAATATGCAAAATATTAATACAATCATTGATAGATCAAAAATTGGAGGGAAACATACAATACCAATTTCTACATCTTTTAATATTTTAAAATTTTTTACTGTTAGCCCAAGTATTAATTATAATGAAATATGGTACCTTAAAAAATTAAATTATACATATAATGAAGTTGAAAATGGTATAGAAATTGATACTACAAACAGTTTTTCAAGAGCATGGTCTTATAACACTGCCCTATCTTTGTCCACAAGAATATATGGTACTGTTTTCTTTAAAAAAGGAAAAATTAAAGCCATAAGACATGTAATAACCCCTGAGATATCTCTGACTTACAGTCCAGATTTTACTCAAAAAAAATATGGATATTATGAAAATATTCAAATAAATAATGCAGGAGAAACAAGACTTCTTAGCAAATATGAAAATTTTCTATATGGTAGTCCTAGAATTGGAAGTTCAGCGTCTATGAATTTTTATATAGGAAATAATTTAGAAATGAAAGTTATAGATGAAAACGATACAATTTCAGGAACAAAAAAGATTAAAATCTTTGAAAATTTATCTTTTTCAGGAAATTATAATTTTTTAGCTGATTCTTTTCAACTAAGTCCTATTAGGTTTAATACAAGAACTTCATTTTTTAAAAGATTAATTAATGTAAGTCTAAATGGAACTATAGATCCTTATGCTTATAAGCTCGATAGTATTAGTGAAACAAATCAAATATATCAGAGAAGAATTAATGAACTGGCAATAAAGAATAATCAAGGTTTAGGTTCATTAGCATTTATTAATATGGCACTTGGTATGAGATTTTCTGCTAAAGACTTTCAATCTCCTGAAGAAGAGGATGAAAAAGAATCTAGATTTGGCACTAGACGAGAAATTGATTACATAAATTCTAATATTGCTGAATACGTAGATTTTAATGTTCCTTGGTCAATAAATGCAAGTTATAATCTTAATAGAAGAAAAACAGGTTATAATGATCCAATAATAACTCAAACAATTACCATGTCAGGTGATATAAGCATATCAGAAAAAACAAAAATATCAATGAGATCAGGATATGATTTTAAAAATAAAATGTTAACACAAACCAGCATTAATGCAACAAGAGATCTTCATTGTTGGAGAATAAATTTTAATTGGATTCCCTTTGGTAGATTTCAGTCTTATAATTTAAGCATCAGTGCAGTATCAGCTCTTCTACAAGATTTGAAATTAGAAAAAAGAAGTAGGTTCTTTGATAATCTCTAATTATTTTCTGGTTTCATTTGAGGAAAAAATAAAACATCCTGAATTGAATCAGAATTAGTTAATATCATAGTTAATCTATCTATACCAATTCCTATTCCGGCAGTAGGAGGCATCCCATATTCTAATGCAGTAAGGTAATCTTCATCTAATACCATTGCCTCATCATCTCCTAAATTACCTAGTTTTACTTGATATTCAAATCTTTTTCTTTGATCAATTGGATCATTTAATTCAGAAAAAGCATTGCAAATTTCTTTACCGTTACAGATTAATTCAAATCTTTCGACTAAACCTTCTTCAGAACGATGTTTTTTTGCTAAAGGTGACATCTCTATCGGATAATCAGTTATAAAAGTAGGTTGAATTAAATTAGGTTCACATTTTACACCAAATATTTCATCAATAATTTTACCCTTTCCCATACTTTTATCAACTTTAATTTTAAATTTTTTGCAAATTGTAATTAATTCTTTCACATCCATTGTTGATACATCAATTCCAGTAAATTTCTTAATCACACCATACATAGTATATCTCTTCCATGGTTTCTTAAAATTTATTTTATTTCCAGAACATATAATTGTAGAACTATCATTTATTTTTAAAATAATTCTATTAAACATATCTTCAATAAAATCCATCATCCACAAATAATCTTTATAGGCAACATAAAACTCGCATTGAGTAAATTCAGGATTATGAAATCTAGACATTCCCTCATTTCTAAAATCTTTTCCAAATTCAAAAACACCATCGAAACCTCCAACAATAAGTCTTTTTAAATATAATTCATTAGCTATTCTCAAAAAAAGAGGTATATCCAAACTATTATGATATGTTTTAAATGGTCTAGCAGATGCACCACCATAGATAGGTTGTAAAATTGGAGTTTCAACTTCTAAATAATTATTCTCATTTAAAATATTTCTTATTTCATTAATTATTTTAGACCTTTTAATAAAAATATCTTTTGATTCAGGATTTACTATTAAATCCACATATCTTCTTCGATACTTTAACTCCTTATTACTAAATGCATCATAAGTTGTTTTATCACCTTTATCATCAGTAACTTCTTTTACTACAGGTAAGGGCCTAATTGATTTAGACAATATTTTTAAATCGGTAACATGAATAGTTATTTCTCCCATCTTTGTTAGAAAAGCATACCCTTCAATACCTATTATGTCTCCAAGATCTAACTTCTTTTTAAATAATGTATTATATAAAGTTTTATCCTCAGAAGGACATATATCATCTCTTCGAACATAAATTTGAATTCTACCCTTAGAATCTTGAATCTCTGCAAATGAAGCAGATCCCATTATTCTCCTTGACATCAATCTACCAGCAATTTTAACTTCATTAAAATTTGATTTTTTTTCATCAAAATTATTTTTAATTTCTTCTGATGATGAATTAATAGCAAATATTTCTGAAGGGTATGGATTTAAACCTAATTGAATAATATCTTCTAAAGATTGCCTTCTTTGATATTCTTGTTCACTTATACTCATAATATTAATTTAAATCTTTTCTTCTATTTATTTCATTTTTTATCAAAGTATATTGCCTGTTACTTTGGCCTTTCACAGAACTATTCTCATTAGCTCTACGAATCAAATATGGTATAGTTTTCTCAATAGGACCAAATGGAATTAATTTAATTACATTATAACCCAAATTAGCTAATGTAAAAGAAATATTATCACTCATTCCATAAAGCTGAGAAAACCAAACTCTTTCATCATTTTTAGAAAGTTTTTTACTATTTAAAAGTTCCATTAATTTAATACAAGATTTTTCGTTATGACTACCTATCCAAAGAGATATATGATCTATTTTGTTAATGCAATATTCAACAGAATTGTCAAATTCATTGTCGGTCTCTTTTTTAGAAACATGAATAGGACTCGAATAATTAAACTCCTTAGCTCTTGATCTTTCTTTTTCCATATATGCTCCTCTAACTAATTTCACTCCAAACTTGTAATTATTACTAAGAGAAATTTTATAATTCTCTTCTATATTTTTAAGAGTATGAATTTTATAACATTGATAGGTTAAAAATATATTAACAGTTTTTATATTATATTTTTTCATCAAATTAAAAGCCGTATCATCAATAGCTTTTTGAATCCAACTTTCTTCTGCATCAATTAAAATCTTAACATTATTATTTATTGCACATTCACACAATTCATTAACCCTATTATAAAAATTTTTATATTCAAGGTTACTCAAAGTCATTTCTCCATTAGAAACCTTTTCTAATGTTTCCAATGATACTAGCCCACTACACTTAATTGCTATAAAAGGAAGTTTTAATTTTCCTAAATAATTAATAATTTCAATAGAATCATTTTTATAATTCTCAAATCCTTTAATAGTAGATTCGCCTTCAACAGAATACTCAGGCATTGCAAAAATATTATACTTCGACAGTGTTTGAAATGTTTTTTTACATTCATCTAATGTTTCTCCACCACAAAAGTGATTAAATATAGTTTTTTTAATCACTTTCTTTAAAGGCAAATGCATTTTTAAAACTAGCATTAAAAAAAAATTTCCTAATTTCGTCAAAAATGAATAATCCAAAATAGAAAAAAGAAAATAAGCTTTATTTAGTTCAACATCACTTTTATTAGAAAAGGCCAATTCTGTATTATTAAATAAGTTTTTGTTAATTTTGCTCACTATTGTTTATTCTTTTAATAGATTTTAGCAAAAATATAATAGAAATGTCCAAAAACTTAAACATTAAGCCTATTAATAACTGGATGAAAATTGAAAAAAATCCATTAGTTATCTCTGGGCCTTGTAGCGCAGAAACTTATGATCAATTATTTGAAACATGTAAACAATTAAAATCTTATGGAATTAACCTTATGAGGGCTGGAGTATGGAAACCTAGAACTCGACCAGGAAGCTTTGAAGGTAATGGAGAAGAAGCATTAAAATGGATTTCTGAAATTAAAAAAGAGCTTGATATAAAATTTACAGTTGAAGTTGCAAATACAAATCATATAGAACTTTCTCTTAAATACGATATAGATATATTATGGATTGGTGCAAGAACTACTGTTAATCCTTTCTCTGTACAAGAGATTGCTAATGCTATTAAAGGTACAAATACACCAATTTTTATAAAAAATCCTATAAATCCTGATCTTTCACTATGGATGGGAGCTATAGAAAGAATTAATAAAGTTGGAATTAATAAAATAGGAGCCATCCACAGAGGTTTTTCAACTATGGGTAGTTCTAGATACAGATATGTTCCTCTTTGGAATATAGCAATTGATTTAAAAAGTAACATTCCAGAATTACCTATAATATGTGACCCGTCTCATATTTGTGGAAACAGAGAAATGATCCTAGAAATCTCTCAAAAGGCATTAGATCTTGGTTATGATGGACTAATAATTGAATCCCATATTGATCCTGATAATGCATGGAGTGATGCAAAACAACAAGTAACTCCAAAAGTTTTATCTAATATGATCAAAAAACTAGAAACAAAAAATAAGAATGAGAAAAATAATACATATAAACATCTTTTAAATGAATTAAGAGAGCATATTGATGATGTCGATAAGGAAATTATTAATGCATTAGCTAAAAGAATTGATTTCGTTGAAAAAATCGGTGAATTTAAAAAAGAACAAGAACTAACTTCATTTCAAGTTGAAAGATGGAATGAAATAATCAAATCAAGAATTAATTGGGCAAAAGATAAAAATTTAGATGAAAATTTCATCAAAGATTTATATAAATCAATTCATTTAGCTTCTATTAATGCTCAAAATAAAGTAATACATAAGAGGAAGACTAAAATTAAGATATGATTCCAAGTCATATTAAAATTTCAAATATTGAATCTAACATCATAGATTTTTTATCAAAAAACAATTATTCTAAAATTGGAATATTAGTTGATAATAATTCTAATAAACATTGCTTTCCAATTATAAAAAAAATTTTAAAAATTCCTTATTCTATTATAATAATCAAATCTGGTGAAAAAGAAAAAAATATAAAAACATGTATTAAAGTATGGAATTCACTTACTGAGTTACAATTTGATAGAAAATCTTTATTAATAAATTTAGGAGGAGGAGTTATTTCTGATTTAGGTGGTTTTATTGCTGCTACCTATATGAGAGGAATTGACTTCATAAATATTCCAACAACTCTTTTATCTCAAGTAGATGCAAGTGTTGGTGGTAAACTTGGAATTAATTTTAATGAATTAAAAAACCATGTAGGTGTATTTTTAAATCCTAAAAAAGTATTTATAAATACTAATCTATTAACATCTCTTCCCATAAGAGAACTGAAATCTGGATTTGCTGAAGTTATAAAACATTGTCTAATTAAAGATAAAAATGAATTCTATAGATTATTAAATACTAATTGGAAAAACTATGATTGGAATGATATTGTAAAACATTCAATAAAAATAAAATCAACAATTGTAAAACAAGATCCTTTAGAAAATGGTATTAGAAAAATTTTAAATTTTGGACATACCGTTGGACATGGAATTGAGTCAATATATATGAGCAAGAATAATTATTTATTGCATGGGGAAGCAATAGCAATTGGCATTATATGTGAATCATACATATCATATACTTCTAATAAATTAGATAAAAATGAACTGGACCTAATAACAAAATTTATTACCGAAACATACAACCTCAATATTATTAATAAAAATAAAATTGAATCGATATTAGAAGCCATAATTCACGACAAAAAAAATATTAACAATAAAATAAAAATGTCATTAATTGAAAAAATTGGCAAATGTGGATATAATTATAATATAAATAAATTAGTTATTAATGAAAGTATAGATTATTATAATAGTTGCATCTAATGGAACATTTAATAGTCAAGTTTAATAAATTTAAAAATAATCTAATCATTTTAAATTCTTCAAAAAGTGAAAGTAATAGACTATTAATTATACAAGCCTTATCTAAAGAAATAATAAATATTCATAATCTTTCTAATGCAAATGATACCATAATTTTAAAGAATTTACTCAATAAAAATCCAAATTCAATTTGGAATATTGAAGATGCAGGTACAACAATGCGATTTTTAACATCATTCTTATCATTAAAAAGAAATGATGTTAAAATTATAGGATCTAACAGAATGAGAAAAAGACCTATAGCTATTCTTGTTGATGCACTCAATAAAATAGGAGCAAAAATAAAATATTTAAAAAACAAAGGATACCCTCCTATTTATATAAAAAATAAAATAAATCAAAAAATTAATTCTATTCAAATTAAAGGAAATATAAGCAGTCAATACATTTCTTCCTTACTATTAATTGCACCTATACTTAAAAATGGAATAGAAATTAAAATTGTAGAGCCACTTTATAGTAAACCATATGTAGAGATGACTTTAAATCTGATGAAAAATTTTGGGATTAAATATAAATGGAATAAAAATATAATTAAAATTACCAATCAAAAATATTTAAGTGGATCTTATAAAATAGAATCTGATTGGTCAGCAGCTAGTTATTGGTATAGTATAATAAGTATTAATGATCAAATACGATCTTTAAAACTGATTGGATTAAGAAAAAATTCATTTCAAGGTGATAAAATAATTGCTGATATCATGAAAAATATTGGAGTTTATACCAGATTTGAAAGTGATGGAATTTTATTGATTAAAAATTCAAATTTAGAATCAACTAAAGAAATAAATTTTAAAAATTGTCCAGATTTAGCTCAGACAATTTTAGTTATTGCCGCCGTTAAAAAAATTAAATTAAAATTGAAAGGTCTTGAAAGTCTGAAAATAAAAGAAACTGATAGACTAATAGCAATGAAAAAAGAATTAAAAAAAATTGGATGTAATTTTTATGAAGCAAATGATGAATGGATTCTTGAAAGAAGAAATAATAAACTACCAAAGAAACTAATAATAAATACCTATAAAGATCATAGAATAGCTATGTCATTTGCATCATTATCATCAAAATTAGAACTTATAATTAAAGATCCAGAGGTAGTTAATAAATCATATCCAAATTTTTGGAATGACCTAGAAAGTATAGGGTACGTATGTAAAAAAACTATTTAATATACCTAAAATCTTGATTTTTTTTGATGTTTAAAACAGATTCATAGATTAGCTTTATACAATTCTCAACGTCTTTTTTATGAACGGTTTCTACAGTTGTATGCATATATTTTAATGGTAAAGAAATCAAAGCTGACGCAACACCATCATTAGAATAAGCAAAGGCATCAGTATCTGTTCCAGTATATCGTGATGCTGCAATAAGTTGATATGGAATTTTATTTGATTTTGCTGATTTAATTAAAAGTTTTAATAAATTATTTTGTACTGCTGGACCATATGTAAGAGCTGGACCTTTTCCTGCTTTCACATCACCACTTTTCTTTTTATTATACATTGGTGATTGTGTATCATGAGTCACATCCGTAACAATTGCAACATCTGGATTTATTCTTTCAGCTATCATTTGAGCACCTCTAAGTCCAATTTCTTCTTGTACCGAATTAACTATATAAAGACCAAAGTCTAAGTTTTTTTTGTTTTCTTTTAACCTCTTAGCTACCTCAGCTATCATAAATCCTCCCATTCTATTATCTAAAGCCCTTCCTGTTAAATAATTTTTATTAAGATTAATTAATTCATCTTCAAAAGTAATTACACAACCAACATGAATACCAAGCTTTTCAATTTCCTTTTTTGAATCACAACCAACATCAATAAATATATTTTCTAAAGATGGATTTTTTTCAGTCTTTGAATCTCTAACATGAATTGCAGGCCAACCAAAAACACCTTTAACAATACCTTTTTCTGTATGTATATTAACTCTTTTAGATGGAGCTATCTGATGATCAGAACCCCCATTTTTTATAACATATATATAACCATCATCTGTAATGTAATTTACAAACCAAGAAATTTCATCAGCATGAGCTTCTATAACAACTTTATACTCAGATTTCGAATTAATTACACCAACAACTGTTCCATACGTATCTGATATATATTCATCAATATAAGGTTTCATATAATCTAACCAAATTCTTTGTCCAGAAGTTTCAAAACCTGTTGGAGAATAATTATTTAAATATTTAAAAAGAAATTTTTCACTTTTTATGTCCATAGTTCACTTATTAATTTATTCTTCAATTATATAAAAAATATCTTCACTTTCTTTTTTCATCAAATATTTTTCACGTGCATACTTTTCTAAAAGTTCATCATTATTATCAAATGATTTTTTATCCATTGAAATTTGTTCAATCTCATTAGTATAAAATACTTTTTGTGATTCTAAATCTGATAACTTTTTAGATAATCTATATCTATTATAAAACCCATTTGTATCAATAAATGTCATCCATAAAATGAATAAAATAAAAAATAAAAAATAAAAATTCTTAAATAGATTTTTAAAATTGTCTAAAATCATAAATCAAATATATAATTTTAATTTTTTAGATATTTTGCATTTACACCTAAATCTTCTTCTATTCTCAATAATTGATTATATTTAGCTATCCTATCTGAACGTGAAAGAGACCCAGTTTTTATTTGTCCAACGGTTAAACCAACAGCTATATCTGAAATTGTAGTATCCTCAGTTTCACCTGATCTATGAGAAATAATAGTAGTCCATCCTGCACTTTTTGCTAAATTTATTGCTGAAATTGTTTCAGAAAGTGTACCTATTTGATTTGGTTTAATTAATATAGAATTAGCACTTTTTTCTCTAATACCTTTCTTTAAATATTTAATATTAGTCACAAACAAATCATCTCCAACTAACTGACATTTATTACCTATTTCACTTGTTAATAATTTCCAACCTTCCCAATCATTTTCGTCACAACCATCTTCAATACTATCAATAGGATATTGCTCAACTAACTCCTTTAAATAAATTACTTGCTCTTCTGAATTTCTAACTTCACCAGAATCTCCTTCAAATTTTCTATAATCATATTTTCCATTATTATAAAACTCGGATGATGCACAGTCCATAGCAATAGTAACCTCTTCTCCAACTTTATAACCAGCCTTTTCAATAGATAACATAATAGTTTCTATTGCTTCTTTAGTACCATTTTTTAAATTAGGGGCAAAACCACCTTCATCACCAACCGCAATGCTTAAATTATTAATTTTTAAAATTGACTTTAAACAATGAAATATTTCAGTCCCATATCTTAGTGCTTCTTTAAAACTAGGAGCACCTAAAGGTCTAATCATAAACTCTTGAAATGCCATAGGAGCATCTGAATGAGATCCTCCATTAATAATATTCATCATAGGTACAGGTAAAAAACAAGCAGATTTTCCTCCCAAATACTTATATAAAGGAATTGATTTAACTTTTGATGCCAAATGAGCTGAAGCCAGAGAAATACCTAGTATTGCATTTGCACCTAAATTAGATTTATTAGTTGTTCCATCCATTTCAATTAATGTTTTATCAATCAAATTTTGATCAAAACAATCCATACCAATTATTTTTTTTGATATTATAGAATTAACATTTTTAACAGCTTTATTCACAGATTTTCCTAAATATTTAGAACTATCGTTATCTCTTAATTCTACTGCCTCATTTATACCTGTTGATGCTCCAGAAGGTACTGCAGCTCTACCCATAATATTTCCCGAAAAAATATCTACTTCTACAGTAGGATTTCCTCTAGAATCAAGAATTTGTCTGCATTTAATGTCCGTTATTTTGCTCATTAAAAAAATCGAATAAAATTATCAAATAAATATCTTGAATCATGAGGACCTGGAGATGACTCAGGATGATACTGAACAGAAAAAGCTTTTTTCCCAATTATTTTAGTTCCTTCAACTGAATTATCATTTAAATTGACATGAGTAAGTTTTATATTTTTTGATTTATCAACCTCATTATAATCAACAGAAAAACCATGGTTTTGAGATGTAACTTCTGATTTTCCAGTTTCTAAATTTTTAACTGGATGATTAATACCACGATGTCCATTATGGAGCTTAAATGTTGATATATCACAAGCTCTTGCCATAAGCTGATGACCTAAACATATTCCAAATAAAGGCTTATTAATATCCAATATCTTTTTAATTGTATCAACTGCATAATCCATAGATGCAGGATCTCCAGGTCCATTAGATATAAAAAATCCATTAGGGTTCCATTCATTCATTTTATTAAAACTAGTTTTAGCAGGAAATACTTTACAAACCACATTTCTATTAGTAAAATTATTTAATATTGACTTTTTACAACCTAAATCCAAAACCGCAACCTTATATTTTGCTGATTCATCACCATATATATACTCTTTTTGTGTTGTAACCCGAGAAGATAATTCTAAGTTAATCATTGAAGGAACATTTTTTAATTTTTGTTTCAAAAAACTAATATCTAAGTTTTCACTAGATATTATAGCATTCATTGCCCCCTTATCTCTAACATACTTTACTAATTTTCTTGTGTCAATATCACAAATTGCGACAGTTTTATTTTTTAAAAAATAATCTTCAAGACTTGAAGTTGAATTATATCTACTAT
>Ga0206683_10002368_pt1 | contig 12757 bp, 34 predicted proteins | sample M280m12015metaG_FD_155483 | JGI IMG/M metagenome (GOLD analysis project Ga0206683, IMG submission 155483) | Ammonia-oxidizing marine archaeal communities from Monterey Bay, California, United States - M2 80m 12015 | ecosystem: Environmental > Aquatic > Marine > Intertidal zone | place: USA...
AGAATTTCTCCGCTCAAATATTGGAAGCTATCACCAAACGATGAACGCGCTCTTTCATACTACGATGAAATGACTCTGTTGAAAGAGCGCGTGATATCGCGTGGCGGCTGGGAGACTATCGACTTCAATGATAAGGCTCAAGGCCGACTGGAATTACTAACAAAACTAAACACACAACTCGGAGGTGTATAATATGCACAAATTTATTTCTCTCATAATCGGCAGCCTGTTAGGTCTCGGCTTGGCCTTGGCTATCAACACGGCTCATGACGCGACGGTTGACCAATCCGCAAAAATCGCGGAGCAAGGTGCGCGCATCGAAAAGCTAGAGGCTGGCATTCTTCGCCATCTTTGTTTCTCGATGGAAAACGGGGACTACCCCTCACCGTCCGCGGATTTGTTAGCGCGCTGCAAGGCTCGCTAACAAGCGGGCCCACGCGGCCCGGCGCGCTTGCTAATGAGAATCATTCGCATCGCGCGGGGACGGACCGGTTGCACCTCACTACTGTATATCCATACAGGTCGGACCGGTCGGGACCGGTTGCAACCGGTAACAGGCCGGAATGCGTCTCATTCGCATTTAGAGCAGGTACGACGGAGCTCCCCAAATACTGCTCCAAGCTGCCGTAGGCTGGCCAGACCTACCCTGTCAACAACTTTTTCGACCATTCCTTAAAAAAACTCCTTATAGATCAATCACTTAAAAACGCAAAGCGCTATGCTGCGCCTAAGTAGTAGTGCTACGACTATAAAATATTGCGGGCGCGCCGATTATACAGTAGTGTACATATGATGTCAAGAAAAATTTTAAGGAGTGGTGAAATTAAGCCAGGCGCCGAAGCCCGCAGTAGTAGACCTACGGCGCCGACCCCAGTAGTAGTACTATGACTATAAAATTGTGCGGGCGCCGATTATACCACAAGCTGGGCGCGCTTGTCAAGAACTTTTTTCAATTTCGCCTGTTTTAATGGTTTGTCAAGTCTTTTCTGGGATAGTTGTACGAATTTGGGGCAAATTGCAAAAAGTTCTTGACATTTCGAGGCCGCGTCCGGCCCGCGAGAGTTCATTTGCGTTCCATACCAAAGAAAAAATAGTTCTTGACAAAAACCTTAAAATAGCCCATAATAGTATTTCAAAATTTGGGAAAGGTAAAAAATGACAGATCGACAATTCGACATCCTTATGATGCACTCGGGTATGATGCAAGACGGCGTTAAGTCTACAGAAGCGATTGCTTATATAACACTAATGGGTGAGTCGACGGAGAACATACTATGGCTAACAAATCACATAAAAGCAAGCGAAAGAGCAAGACTCGCAACCCAGTAGCAAAGTTTGGGAGAATTTTTAACCGTGCGGCTACACACCGTGACCGCACGAAGTATTGGAGAAAAGAAAAATGGCAGGACGGAGATACGTAAGAAGACAAAAAGACCCTCAGCACGTAAGAATGCTTGACGGCAAGGTAGTAATTCCTGTAAAATGTATATCTACACAAGCAGGTGATAAGTGGAACATGATGGGCGGTTCCATTGATAGGAATGGCGAGAGCATTAAGGATTCTAGTGGTAGACCTTTACCCTTCCGATCAATAGGCGAATTGGTCTGGAGATAAAAAATAACTCTTGACAATTACCTTAAAATGCCTCATAATAGGTGTTATGAAATTGAAAGAAAGATTAAAAAAATTATTTAAGTTTGGGAGAACTAATATGACGGACGCAGTAAAAAACTACACTGACGAAATGGTTGTTTCCATGGTCGATCAGTATACCGCAACCCCGACTCGCGCTACAGTTGATGCGCTAGCACAGGAGTTCGGGAAATCAGCACGAAGCATCATAGCGAAGTTATCACGCGAAGGTGTCTACGTAGCGCAACCTAAGACCACCAAATCTGGTATGCCAATCGTTCGCAAGTCGGACATTGTAGGAAGGATTGCAGGACACCTCGGTGTCGAGTTGGAATCTCCAACTTTGGTCAAAGCCTCTAAACTCGACCTATTAATGCTCGAAGAGGCGGTTATTAAAGCTACTTCGTAGTTGCGACCCAGCCCTCGGGGATATAGAGGGCTTACCAGAAAAGGTATTGTTTTCGCAAATTGGTATAATTCCTATGTGACAGTATCTTTTCTAGTACGATAGAGTACAGTAGGGAGGATCGGGCGTGTGAATATATACACACATATGTCAATAAAGATCGGGGAGAAGATAAAAGTGCCTAACCCCAGCCCTACATTAGTAACCTTGGTGAGCTGCACGAAAGTGTCGCGCGTCAGAGATGGCAAAGTCAAGGCTAATGGGCATTAGTAAGAAATCTAAGTCCCAGCGACAACTAGGTATGGTACAGATAGGGGCAACAGATAACACCTGTATAATCAACGGAAAACTGTAGCCTGAGAGTACCCTTCCTCCCGTCCTAGGCGCGAGATGGACTACACGAGGCTAATCACCCCGGCGTGGTGGCCATACCGAAAAAGGGAGCTATATACTACTCGCCGAAGGCTAACCCCAAAAGAAGTAGTAGTATATCGACGGAGGCGTTGTGAGAATAAGTCCCGACCTGTCAAAGGGCCGCAGCTTAAAACGGGCAATCCGACTCACTTAGCGGTGAGGAGTCCTCAGTTCCGATGCTTAGTAGTGCAACAACTACTCGTGAATGGTACGGCTGACTACGTTAATCAGCACCTGACCTTACTGGGATTACAGTTCGAACAAAAGAGGTCGCAGGACACGGTACCCTGCATCAAACAAATAAAGGAGAAAGTCCTAGCTTTAGCAAACGTTACATATCGGCTGATAACTGAGTAGCAGCATCGACTAGGTAGGTTATATGTTTTTAATAATCGATATATCCTCAGTGTTTCCCAACTAGTGTGGGAAAGGAACGAAAAAATCGAATAGAGTCGGGAGATTATCATAAAGTAACTTATGCTTTATCAGCATGACGGACTGGGGTAATCATTCAGCATTCAGGAGGGGTTCGCTGCCAACTAGTTAGATGGGTAAAGCACCCTCGACCTACGGGTTGAGGGTGTTCCTATAAAAGGAGTACAAATGCGAGAATATAGAGTAGAAGTCCTAGAGACATACGAGCGAGTTAGACAAATGACGCTAAAAGCAGGTAATGAGAAACTCTTAGAAGAGCGACTCAAAGAAATGGTCGAGGCGCAACGTCGCCGACTTGGAATGGACGAGGGAGAGCTACAAATACTCGAATTATCTGAATAGTAGGAAAATAACACAAACTTTAAGGAAGGGTTGCTTAGGCAGCCCTTTTTTATTTCTTGACAAAACACCTCAAAAATTGCTATAATACACTTTCAAAAATTAATCTAACATTTTTATAAGGAAAATTTTGTATGGCTGACAAAGTAATAGACTTCCAAGCCGCTAAGGAGCGAATACAATCTTCCAACCTAAAGGATGACGAGTTCAGTATCGAAAACGAAATCAAATGGGTGGAAGAGCAGTTGGATGTCGCTGATGAAGAGCTTGATGATGTTACAGCTAGTATGGAAGAGCTGACTCAATATATTCTTGAGTTGACAAACTATATGGCTGGCATTTCTGTCGCCTTGAGTATAAGGGAGTCAGGAGTGGACGACTGGATGGATGCTCTAAAAGAGCAACGTCAGGGCATGAAAAGGGAGCTAGTAGAAGAAGAGGAAGTTCAGATCCAATTCGAGTTAGACCTCGAAGATGATAAGGACTATGATGATAGTGAGTTAATTATTGATTTTATACCAGATGGGTGGTCTCTAGATGATGATAACAGGTAGTATGAATTACACATACAGTGGACGCAAGAAGAAAAGTTACAATTCTAAAAGGAAAATAAAAGATGATGGAAGCACTCTTAATAGCAGCAGCAGTAATAGTATCGATAGGGATAAGTTTAGGAGTATTGACTCTAACAGTCCATTTAAAGGTCAGAGCGGACGAACAACTGAGGAATACATGGCGGAACGAAGGGCTATAAGTAGTAAATATACTATAGCACCCGCATACAACAAAGGCGCTTATCAAGTGATAGGCGAAGATAATTTGGAGGATATTGGAAGATGAGCAAAATGGGAGCATTTAACCTAGAAATAGAAGAGTATGTAAACTACATGATAAATCACGGCAATACCTTTGATGGGATTCTAGCAAACGTACAAGACTTGTTTAAGCTAAGTGATGCTGATTCAGAGCAAGTAGTATGGGATCTATGGAAAGAATCAGGAGCTAATGACAAAGATTATAAGTACGAAGCCTATGGCCCTGATAACTATGAAGACGATGCCGAAGCATTGGCTAGTGCAGGCTTTGGTACAGATGAAGATTATGGAGGGGATATTGAAACGTTTTAAGTATGAATTCTACAACTGCGTCACGCAGGACAAAACTATAGTAGTATTACCTAGCATCACAGTAGAATGGTGGTATGGTTTCACAATTAAGTTCGGTTTCCTATTTTGGGTAGCCCAACTGGAGTACCGTAAAAATGGCAAACTATAGTGACGAACAAGTACAGCTTATGGTCGAGAAATACAACCTCACGCCTTCGCGTGAAACAGTAGAGGACTTAGCGAAAGAATTAAGTAAAAGTCCTAAATCAATCATTGGAAAGCTAGCACGCGAAGGCGTGTACCAGAAAGTAGAGTATGTCTCTAAAACTGGTGAAAAACCTATAACGAAGATCGAGATTGTACGCGAGATAGCGGGACAGTTGGATCTAGACGAAACACATTTAATAGGCTTGGAAAAAGCCCCAAAAGGAGTATTAAAGCTATTATGCGACAATATATAATTGCATTGCACGTTAAACTACCATCTAATCAAACACCCGAGAGTTGGCTAATAGGGAAATTGAAGTTGGGATCTATTGATTTGGATAGCATGGAGGTGCATTATGAGGAGATTAAAGATGAAAGTGAAACTAAAAGCGACACTAAAACCAGAAGTTCTGGAAAAACTACGGGAAATTCTAATAAAACACAAAGTTGAGTGGGAAGAGGAAATAATTGTTAAAGATGAAAGTAAAAAAGAGTGCAGAAAGAAATTCGTTACAAACCGTAAAGGTTCGTATGAAATTTAAATATCGCGAAACCGGCGAAAAATGGAATGGCCCCACCATGTTTAGAGGGGTTGGTATAGCTCGTTATATAGTTAATTACATAGGTCATGTTGTGTTCAGCAGATTATCGAATAAATCAATCTTATCTAGCATTTCACCCGACTGGATATATGCTCTCTCCTCTGTTGCTCCTAAGGTCGCAACAGTCGAGAGGTTATACTCAATCAACCGTGAAATTCGATAACAGCGATTTATTCTGTTGATGTGGTTGACTGTAGTAATTAACAAATTTATAAAATATTTTATCACACTTTTCAACATATGTAAACTATCTTTTTTGCTTATGTGGATGATTAGATGAGTTGTGTAAGATTAAGTTAACGGAAATTATTTATATTTATGACTAGGATGAATGAAAAATTGCTCGAAGAAATACTATCGGGCCAACGAGCGGTGGTGGAATTATCGGATCAGAACTGTCGTTCAGTACTATTGCTATTGGTCCAACGGATTCAGCGGGAGAACCGAAGATGATGCGGGTAGACATATATGGGAGAAAAAAGTGTGCCTATTGTAAGGCAGCGAAGACATTGTGTGAAGTGAAAAAAGTAAAGTATAATTATCACCAGCTAGATGAAGATTATACTATAGAAGAATTATTTGAGAAAGTGCAGTTTAAAACTTTCCCTCAGATTTTTGTAAACGACGTGTCGGTGGGAGGCTATACGGAGTTTAGAGAATGGTTTGAAAAGAAATGACGCTAGTGGCTTGGGATGCGCTAGCAGTAGTAGTATTACTACTATTATCTTTTAAAAAGGATATTAGAATAGTAAGTATATCAATGGCCGTTATATACGGCCTAGCGGCATTGTTGTATCATGCCTAGGAGGAAACTATGGGTGATATAGTAATGTTCCGAAAAAGGGCTAAGGAGTACAGCATCTCTGCTGAAAAGCGTATGGAGATGATTGAAGTATTCCTTAGAGTTAGAAAAAAATATTTGGAGATAAAGAAAGATGACACCATATGAAAGTTTTTGCCACAGAATGTGGTTAGACTATTGTGAGGAGAATCAACAGCCACTTGGTGGCGAAGAACTGCTTAGCTATGATAAGTATATAGTTGAGTAGAGAAACTATTTGGAGGAAAAATATGTTACGAGGATTAGTAATACTTTCTCTGCTATTACTCATTAGTTGTAGTACAGGTGGAAAGGATCATTTTGAGTATCCAATCCAGTGTAAATCAGCAGATGAAGTAAAATATTGTGAAGGCCATACACCTAATAACCTAGATTGTAGGTGCCTTAAGATTGACAGAGGAGGATTCGGTGGATACAGAATTGCATGAGTACATTAGCGAAGATAAGGATTTTACAGCTAAAGTATTTTTAGAAGAGAAAGGTATCTATACAGTTCTATGTGTAGAGAATGGTGAGAGAGTTGATTACCGACACTTTCGTAATCAAAGTATGGCTGAGTACTGGGCCGATGATTGTGTTATAGATTATGATCTAAAATCAGTTGCTAAACGAGGTGAGGAATGAAAAAATTTACAGTACACCCTATATTTGCGAAAGCAAAAGAAGACAAAAAGGGAGGTTTTGTTCCTCACCCTGTCTTTAAAAACGGGACTTATAAATTTAATACAAAAATGACTATAGACCCTCTATATGATTTTAGGTTCTAAGAATGAATGAGTTAGTAGGTTCAAGTACTGAGCCTGCAATTCTTCTGGACAAAGGTCTATCCTTGGATATAGATCCAATAGTGAGATATTATCGAGCGGTATATTCTTTTTAGGCTCTTTACAGGGTTCTTTTCTTGGGAATCCCTGTGCCTTATAATACTTATAACCTCTAATACTACGTCCTCCTAGGTGGTTTATCCCTTAACTGCTGACGCTTCTTAGATCGAAGTGTGCCTTCCATCTTTTGTCGTCTTCTTTTAGCTGAAGGTTTCTCATAATGAGTTCTTTCTCTAATTAGTTGCAGTTTTCCGTCTTCCTCTATTTTCCTTTTGAATTTCGATAAGGCCCGATCTATATTGTTATTTTTTACTTCCACTCTCACTCGCTTTTATATTTTCCATAAATTTTGATAATCTATTAGCAACCCCTAGTTGGTTGTCTATTAGTACCTCTGTGAACTTCATGACCCATGCCATGTCGTACATAAATTGTTGATTCTGAACATCTATATCTAGATGATCCTGTGCATATTCTACAAACTGAAGAGCTAGCTGGTCTGCAAACTCTTGTGATCTTTTCTGGCGTGTATAGTATTCGCCTGTAAACTCTATAATGTTATCCATTTACTTCTCATTTAGGCGGCTTGGAAAACTTCCAGCCACGCTTCCTCAAGTATTGAACTTGAAGTCTTATTGCGTTGGGCGTGCGTCCTAAGTGTGTGGAGCACTGTTCTACTGGTAATAAATAGTAGTTGAACTTCAACCAAATTCTGTCTTCGTGTGTCCAACGCATTTTGCTTTACTTTTATCGAGGATAGGAGTATTATAATACAGTAGACGTATAAATGTCAAGATATTTTTTTAACTATCCCCTAAATAATATCTCATATTACCACGTTAAAAATAGTTCTTGACATTCATATATGAAACCTGTATAATATTCGCATTGAGTGGAAAATCGTTTTCCATTCTAGTACGGCGTAAGTGAGTTAGCGCGATATCTAACTGGGAGGGCAGGTCATAATTAGTTGTTACACTCCAACGACGACGACTAATTATATGGGCTTTACGCCATAAATCAATCCGTGATTCCGTAAGGATCACAATTCGCTTTCCGTATGGGAGCTTATAGGAGAAAACAATGACTACAGTGCAAGCACTGACGAACGATACGTTCAACCGTATGTGGCTCGGTTTCGACCACATACATGACCACATGATGAATGTGGCTAAATTCAACACTACAGAGTACCCAAGATATAATATTAGATCCACTAATGGTCAAGATTATATCCTTGAAATGGCCGTTCCTGGTTGGAAAAAGGAATGGATTCATATAGACTACTCTAGAGTTGATAGTAGCCTTTATATAAAAGGTGAGAGACCAAAAGCAGAGAACGAAGAGTCTTACGTTCATAAGGGAATTAGTGGGAAATCATTTACCAGAGACTTCCGACTAGCGGAGCACTTAGAAATACATAGTGCAAAACTAGAAGACGGTTTACTGACAATAGAACTAATACTAAATCAGCCTGATGAACTACAGCCCCAAGTTATAGAAATTACTTAATAACTTATCAGGCAAGTAAAAGAAAGGCTCTGCGTTTGGTTACGTAGGGCCTTTTTCGCTTTAAGGAGAGTGAAAAAATGGAATATGACCCCACGATATGGAGAGATGCTTATAAGATGGGAGTGGATCCTCTAGATGTATATAGAGTATACCCTTCTGTTATAAAGGATTTCGTCAAGAAAATAAAAGAAAAATTAAAAGACATATGGGATTCCGGTACAGGTACTTTACCTGTGGCTGGAACGCTTTTAGTGGCTTTAGCTGCACCAATATATGCAGCCTGTGCCCTATCATAAGTCTAAGGAGTATATATGCAATTAGATAAAGCTGGTATTGAATTACTAAAACATTTCGAAGGCTGTGAGTTAAAAGCCTATCAAGATTCTGTAGGTGTGTGGACCATAGGATATGGACACACTAAAGGAGTCACTGAGGGGCTAGAAATAACTCAATCAGAAGCTGAGAAGATGTTAGTAGATGAGTTACCAGAATATCAAAGTTATGTCGAGAATAAGTGTAATGTTATATTGCAGCAACATCAGTTTGATGCTTTAGTATGTTGGACTTATAATCTCGGACCTACCAACCTAGCTTCTAGTACTATGTTAAAAGTATTAAATGAGGGGAATCTCGATGAAGTTCCTACTCAAATGAAAAGATGGGACAAAGCTGGAGGTAAGCCGTTGTTAGGATTAACTAGAAGAAGAAACGCTGAAGCTCTGTTATTTAAAGGAGCCTACTGGAAAGATTATCTAACGGAGGAAGCGTAATGCAATATGTATTCATAATCGCCCTTTTAAGCTCCCTCGGCGGTCTTGGTTATAAAGTGTACACCGATACTATGAATCGGATGCAATCATTAGCCAACGAAAAGGCCGCCTTGGAAGTGCAAATGCAAGAACAGGAAGCTGCTATGAAAAGACAGCTAGAAGTACTACAACTACAAGAAGAATCTTTAAGTGAGATGAATGATAGAGCTGCTGTAGTAGAAGCTCAAATGAATGATTATTTAAAGATTTTTAAAGACCACGACCTTACGCGCCTTGCGCGCGCAAAGCCAGGTCTGATTGAAAGTCGGGCTAATAAAGCAACTGATAGGATATTTACGGAGGTAGAGAATGATACGAAGCTGGTTCAAGAATAGACTCGTTAAATCCTATTTAGGTGTAACGATATGCATATTCATAATACTATTCCTAATGGTAGGATGTGCCAGTACACCTGTTACAGAAGTATTAATCAAAACAAAACCTATCGAAATTGAGATAGCACAACCTGAACGCCCGAAGGAAATCAAACTGGAAAGACCACAGTGGTTCGTAGTAAATCGATCCAACCTAGAAGAATTTTTGGCAGAGATAGAAAGGATACAAAGTGATGATCCTGTATTCTTTGCCTTTACCCCTCAGGACTATGAGAAAATGTCCTATAACCTACAAGAATTAAGACGCTACGTTCTGCAACAGAACGAAATAATAATATACTATGAAAAAATGACAGCGCCGAAGACAACAGAAGAAGAGAGTGAAGAATTACGCGCAGAACAACTAAAAGAGACAACTGAAATTCAAACAGAGGAAAGCCCCTCCTTTATGGGGCGAGTCAAGGGAGTATTTGATCGAGATGAAGCAAAAAACTAAACAAAAACTAGAGAAAAAATTAGATTGGGACGAAGAACGTATGGATATTATTGGTCAAAACGGTAATGATGGAGAACACTATCACGAAATCGAGGCTATGCCTAATGGACGATGGAACTGGTGGGACGAGGGAGAGGACAAAGAATTAACAAAAAGAGTAGACAAAATACGGGAGCGAGAAGAAGCTGCCCGTAAGAAGTTGAATTACTATAGTGCAAAAGCAGAATTAGTAACGGAAGGAGAGTAGTAGTGGAAAGACATAACGCATATAATGCACAATTTTGGATATATGAGGAACAAAAATATGGAACATGGGAAAACACCCAAGCCTTTTACCGCAAACAAGATAGAAAAGAAGCCAGACTTCGTGACATGTCCTTTGCTTTATCGACCGAAGGGCAAGCCTTTCGTCGTCGCATGGTGGACGAAGGGTAAATGTATTACTTCATCCTTAAGTCCATATTAGGCTCCATAGTAGGAAGTAGCTTTTATAATTGGTTTCAGGATACCAAAGTGGGCATATGGTTTCAAAAAACTTTAGACAATGCTTTAGCGAAAGTACAGGAAAGGTATGATTTACAGATATTTGAGAAAGAAGAGAAGTGGAAAGAAAGATACCCTAACTTAGAAGTACGATTTAAAGAGATAGAAAACAGATTAGGTGTCATAGACTATGAGAATGAGTATATGATCTTAACAACTTTGGATAGACTAGAAAGGAGAGTGGAAACACTCGAAGGCGCATTGGATAACTTAATTCCTGAGCGCAGACAAGGAGCTGACTAATGGACTGGATAAAAGCTAGATTGAAGGAAAGAACTTCCTTTGATGGTGTAAGTTTAATACTTATGGCGGGTTTAGTACTAATCGCTGCCCCAATAGTTAAGCTATTGGCTTGGCCAGCACTAGCGTATGGAATATATACTCTAGTGAAGGGCGAAGAAGATGGTACAGAAGAAACTTGAGAAAGACTCAAAATTTAATCAATTTGATATAGACGGTGACGGTGAGGTAACTGATGAAGAGTTAGCACGGTCTACGGCTATGTTAGAAATGGAGTTGAGAGAGGAGAAATCCCATGCTCAACGTCGTATGGCATGGGTAGCAATAAGTGCTATGATAGTTTTTACCATAGGACTATTTGCTCCCATTTTCACTGATAGTAGAATTAATGCCTTGGCGGACATACTTGGCTTATTCTACATTGCCCAGGCCGGTGTCGTGGGTGCATATATGGGAGTCTCCGCATGGATGAGCAAAAAATAATTAGTCTCTTCGAAGAAGTAAAAAGATTAATTTTCGGCGGACGTAAACCAAAAGAAGAGGATGAAAAGCTCTCTGAATTTGAATACGCTCGTAGGTATAGCAAAACTAACTCTATGGCACAAGAGTAATGGATGTATATGTTCAGAAAGGGGCCTTCCCTGAAACTCTCTGCAATTTAATTAAGTATGATGCTTATAAACAGCATTTACCAGTAGCCGGCTTAATTGGTTCTGCAGAAGAAGATAGACTTAGATCCTCTGAAATACGTTGGCTGCGTAGAGGAGATAGGTGGAATAACCTTTTTGAACTACTAGAACAAACAGTTGCAAAAGTAGGCTGTGAGTTCTTTGATACGTTTGGCTTATCCCTAGAACCCATACAACTCAGCACTTATATGCCTGGGTGCTATTATGGCTGGCACTCTGATTACTCTCCCAAAGTACCTCGTAGATTAAGTTTTACCATTCAGTTGGATACCTATGAAGAGTACGAGGGAGGAGATTTAGAGTTCAAAACAGCCGCCCTTCCCGAAAGTGCCACCGAAAAAGGCACCCTCATAATATTCAAATCAGAACTCTGGCATCAAGTCACTCCCGTGACTACTGGAGCACGCCATTCTTTGGTAGGCTGGTTTAGGTGAAACAAGGAGACTTGTTCGAGGAAGAGGAAGAAGAACTCACCCTTTGGCAAGCAGTAAAACAAGACCCTAAGAACTCCTCCATGTTTTTAGTAGGTATTCTTATTTTCCTTTTCATTATCCTTCGCTGAAAATACTTCTTGACAAAAACCCTAACATTTGAGATAATACGTTTTGAAAATTGAAGAGAAGGAAAGAAGAAGATGCCGGAAAGACAAGTGCATGGAAATCTGTTCGAAGCCGCTGTTATAAGTTTAAGCAATGCAAAAGCAAATGCGTACACCGCTGCGTGGGATATAGGCACTAATACGTCCGTTAAATATATTCGAGAGGATGGTAGTGTAGACTGCGGTGATTTTAGAAGAGTTTGGGAGCATTGTTTATCTACAGCAGAGACAGGAGAGTCTTGGTATATGGTATTAGGCAGGCATATAAATAAGAAGTGCACAGCAGTATATGAACTTGAGTTTACTCCTGAAAGATGTCTACAACTAATGGGAGAACTACCTACAGAAGAAGTATATAATATAGGTGATACAATATCCACAGAATACTGGCCTGTAGGATACCGTGAAGAAGCGAGAGAAGTTGCTAAACAATGGAAAGAGGAGTGGGGACAACTTTTCGGTAAGCTATCTCCTGCTCGAAAAATTAGCAAAACAAATTGCAGAATGCAGTGCACTATCGGTAAAACTAATTTAAACTCCTTATTCGGAGAGTTGGTTCAAAGTAAGAAATATGAAAAATTAATAGGGGTGAGTTTTGCCGAATAAAAAATCAGAATTAGACAAATTTTATACTAATAAAGATATAGCAGACAGATGTGCAGTTATATTTTTTAAATATGCGAAACCTCCAGTTGTAGAACCTTCAGCAGGGTCAGGTGCCTTCGCAC
>Ga0206683_10002372_pt1 | contig 12749 bp, 8 predicted proteins | sample M280m12015metaG_FD_155483 | JGI IMG/M metagenome (GOLD analysis project Ga0206683, IMG submission 155483) | Ammonia-oxidizing marine archaeal communities from Monterey Bay, California, United States - M2 80m 12015 | ecosystem: Environmental > Aquatic > Marine > Intertidal zone | place: USA...
GCTTGCTAAACGCGGCAGATTGTCAATTGTGAGAGCCCGACTCATGAAGTATCAAAATACCTGTCAGGTGATACAAAAAAACGGACGACAGCATTACTGTCGTCCGTTTTCTATCAAGAAAACTGATTATCCAGCGCAGGTAGTCCAGGGTTTCCAGACGTCTTTGTTATTTTTTAGCCACTCGGTCGCTACTTCTTCGTCTGATCGACCATTTAGATCAATTTCAACCAGCATAGTATTTATGGTAGCGTTGTCCATATTGTAGTTTCGTACCATTTCATAAGCACAAGGCCAGACTTTTTCGCCTCCGGCCCATGCCATCTTTTTGACCCAGCCATAAGGTTTGCCACAGTCCCCCGTAAGGTTGGGATTGGGCCCCCAAGCCGGATCTGTGAAGCATTCACTTTCAAATTTGGGAAATTTGACAAATTCTCCATCATAAACTGAACCGACCCAATGAGGCTCCCAAACCCAGAGAATGACGGGCGCGTTGCGCTCATAAGCCGCCTTCAATTCCGCAAACATTGCCGCATCCGTGCCCGGGTGGATAATTTCGAAAGGTAGATCAAGTGCCTTGATCATATTTGCATCGTGATCGCCCCAGGAGACCGGCCCACCGACATAGCGCCCTTTCGGGGCGGTATCAGCAGTCGCAAACACTTCGCCGCATTTCTTAAGGGCTTTCCAGTCGGGTAGGCCAGGACATCTTTCTTTCATATACATCGGGTACCACCAGTCTTCAACGCCTTTTAACCCGGTTTCACCCATGTCTAACACTTTCCCTGTAGCGACCGATTTCACGAGGTTTTCATGTTGGGTGGTTTGCCAGGTTTCCATGGAAACATGAAGATCACCAGCCTCAAAACCAGGATATCGGGCCGAGTCACTGGCGACCACTAATTCAGTATTGTAGCCATGGGTCCTCAGTATCAAAGTCATGATCTCGGCCTGTAGGCCGATACTTGTCCAGTCAGCGATCATAAATTTAATCGGCTTATCTGATTCGGGCACGCCCCCTGCCATAGATGCTGCAGGAACCGATAGGCCAATACTCATCCCGATAGCGACAAAACTATTTAATACCTTTTTAATTCTCATTTTCTCCCTCCAGTAGGTTTCAGGTGGTCTTTATGATGATACAGTATTTCGTTATCCTTTTACGAACCACCCGTTGTCGACATATAAAGCCGAGCCATTTATAAAACTTGCTTCGTCTGATGCCAGGAATAAAGCAGCAGACGCGACCTCTTCGGGTTCGCAAATTCTGACTTGCGTTGCCGCAAGATCTGCCTCTTGCCATTGTTGACCTAGGCCATCCAATTCATCGATTTCTCGCAATCCATGAGCTGTTTTGACAAAACCAGGGCAAACCGCGTTGCAACGAATTCCGTAGTCTCGATATTCGACTGCGATTGAGTTCGATAACATCAGTACCGCTGCCTTGGTAATACAGTAAAGTGATTCGTATACAAATGCCTTGCCACTACCGATTGAGGCCGTCACGACAATTGAGCCACCACCATTATCTTTCATGTGCTGTACGATTTTACGGGTTACCATAAACGCAGAGCGCAAATTTATATCCATCAAATGGTCATAATCTTCATCGGTGGTTTCATGAAATGGTTTTACAATAATAGTACCAGCGTGATTAAACAGGGTGTCGATCACCCCCATTTCCTTGATCACGTTCTCCAATGCCTGCTTGGTTTGATCTGGATTGGCAAGGTTGGCCATCTCGAATAAGGCCTGACCACCAGCGCTTTCAATTTCGTCAACAAACGCCCGACCGGCTTCTTTTTGAATATCGATTATTGAAACCCGGGCACCTTCGGCTGCGAACATTCGCGCCGCCGCAAGGCCGATGCCCGCCGCACCGCCTGTGACCAGAACTGACTTCCCCTCGAAACGGTTTCGACCTCCAAGGCTTGTTGATGCAATCGGCTTCAAGCCGTGTAGTCCCCCGAGTTAGTTGGTGTTAATTTTCGCCATCATTATTAGGACTCCGGGTTATCGAGTCAAGCCAGTGTGGGAGGTCAGTTCAGACGATGGTCAGGAAAAACGAGGGCAAAATTCTAAATCCTGTCTAGTTCAGGGGCGGTAGCGGGCTTATCGTTGAATAAGCTGTTTTAGGCTGTAGTCCAATTTACTTGTTTTGATTCATGTTTAACCGTTACTATGTCATCTGGGCAATTAGTTAGTGTCAGATCAAGAACAAGTGTATGTAGGATAATCAAATATACAGTCACAAAACCTCCGGAGGAAAAGTAACATGATAGGAAGAATATATAAGAAAAGTGCGTTGGCCACTTGCATTGCAGCACTATCAATGCTCGCATTTGGAAACATGGCACATGCGGTAGATCTGGTCGTCTACACTGCTGTCGAGGCAGAAGATCTTGCCCGCTATGCCGAAACCTTTAACAAGGAACACCCCGATATCAATATTAAATGGGTTCGGGATTCCACCGGTATCGTTACCGCCAAGTTACTCGCGGAAAAAAATAATCCACAGGCCGACGTTATCTGGGGAATCGCAGCAACCTCCCTGCTGATAATGAAAGCCGAGGGAATGTTTGAACCTTACAAGCCGAAAGGCATTGAAAATCTCGACCCGAAATTCTATGACAGCGACGCCACTCCTAGCTGGGTTGGTATGGACGCATGGGTGGCTGCGGTATGTTACAACACCGTTGAAGCTGCGAAACACAATCTGACTCCGCCGAAAACCTGGTGGGATCTCACGAAACCGATGTACAAAGGTCACGTGATTATGCCAAACCCGAATTCATCCGGCACCGGCTTTCTTGATGTTTCCAGTTGGTTACAAATGTTTGGAGAAACCGGCGGATGGACCTATATGGATGCGCTACACGAAAATATCGCGCGCTACACTCACTCGGGTTCAAAACCGTGCAAACTGGCAGCTGCCGGAGAAATCCCGATCGGCGTTTCCTTTGCATTTCGCGGCGCGAGATCTAAAGCCAAGGGTGCACCCATTGATATTATTATTCCACGCGAAGGTATCGGTTGGGATCTGGAAGCTTCCGCCATCATTGCAGGCACTGAGCAGATGGAAGCTGCCAAAAAGCTAATTGACTGGTCCATTTCTAAGACAGCAATGGAGATGTACAACACTGCTTACGCCGTGGTCGCGTACAAGGGCATTGCAAAACCAGTCAAGTATTTCCCGGAAGAAACACTTCCCAGTTTGATCGATAATGATTTCGAATTTGCAGCCAACAACAGAAAACGAATTCTGACTGAATGGCAGACGCGCTACGATTCAAAATCTGATCCAAAGTAGTATTGAAGTTTGACTAAGCTGCGGCCTGATCATTTTATTTGGTCAGGCCGTTTCATTTCTGACGGATTGTTAGTTTCATCCGTAGCTATTTCCTTCATCAACACTATTAATAGATATGAGTGAACAGCAAGCAGTTAGTGCCGAAAGCGCAAAATCTTATCTTCAGATAGACCGGTTGACCAAGAAGTTCGGTGACTTTACCGCGCTGGACGAGGTGTCACTCGAAGTATATGAAGGTGAGTTTATCTGCTTCCTGGGGCCTTCGGGTTGCGGAAAGACAACAGTCCTACGGGCTATAGCCGGTCTTGATATTCAAAACTCCGGCACCGTTAGCCAGGCTGGCAAGGATATCTCAGCATTGCCGCCGTCGGAACGTGACTTCGGCATTGTTTTCCAGTCTTATGCCTTGTTTCCGAACTTGACCTGTGAAAGAAACATCGGTTTCGGCCTTGAAAATCAAAAGGTAAGCAAGGCCGATATCGCCAAACGAGTGGCCGAACTGCTCGAGATGGTCGGGCTACCGGATCAGGGGAAAAAGTATCCGGCGCAGTTGTCGGGTGGGCAACAACAACGGATTGCCCTGGTGCGGGCACTGGCAACATCGCCTGGCCTGTTATTGCTCGATGAACCTCTTTCAGCGCTCGATGCAAAAGTTCGCACATATTTGCGCCACGAAATGAAATTGCTACAACGGCGACTGGGTGTCACCACCGTGATGGTTACCCACGATCAGGAAGAGGCGCTGACGATGGCCGATCGAATCGTTGTTATGAATCAAGGTGTGATAGAACAAATTGGCACACCGATAGAAATTTATCGTGAACCCAGCACCTTGTTTGTCGCTGACTTTGTCGGCGCGATGAATCAAATCGAGGGAAAGGCCGGCAGCAACAATAGCGTCAAAGTCGGTAATGCTACATTCACTTCAAGAGAACACAACTTACAAACGGATTCCCCGGTAATCGTTGCCATTCGTCCCGAAGATATCGTGCCACACGGCGAGGGCACGAGTTCTGAGGGAGTTTCCGAAACGGGTGAGAAGGAAAATATTTTTAATGCGGCAGTCGAAGATATGGAATTTTTAGGCTCGTTTTGGCGTGTTTCGCTGAACAACAGTGATTTTGGCGATGCAGTATTGGTTGCCGATATGTCTATTAACGCGGTACGACACATGGCTGTGGAGATAGGCAAAACCATTAGCGTAGAGTTCCAGTCAGATCAGCTAAGGGTATTCCCACCCGACACTAATACAGTTTGATGTCTAACACGGCCGAACTGCCAGTCACTGACAGCGCGCCGGTAATCCGCCCTAAAACCAGTAAGGACGATCGCACCATGATCGGCTTCATGCTGGTCATCGGCCTGTACCTGATTGTGGCACTGGCATTCCCGCTTTATGCGATGTTATCGAAGTCCTTTTCAACTTACTCATTCGATTTGAATAATTTTGAGTTTCAGGTCGATAAAGGCGAGGGCTGGAGTGATCCCGTCACGGCCCAGGCACTCAATGAAGATCTGCAGGTGGTTAAGCTTGAAGAACTCGCAACCAGTTCTGACGGGCGCCTGGCGGCAACTATTTTTTTTCCTGACTTCAGTTTCCGTAGTACGACCAAATACCAGCTGCGTCAAATCAGAGCCGAGAGTTCTTTTCTGGTCGGCAGCACACGTATCACCGATACCGAGTGGCACGAGTTCGAATCAAACAAGTTCAGGCGTATCGTCCTGCGCCCATCATCTGCGACAGGCCTGGACAACTTCCGTGTGTATTTCTCGACGCCCGCGCTTTTCCGATCCATTGAAAATTCACTGTTTATCGCCACACTCAGCACCATAATCACTGTTTGCTTGGCATTCGGTTTCGCTTACGCATTGAATCGCAGCAAGATGCGTTTCAAAGGTCTATTCCGGTTGATCGCGATGGCGCCGATACTGGTGCCATCCCTGTTGCCCGGTATTGCCCTGGTTTATCTATTTGGCAATCAGGGCATGATTAAAGGATTGTTATTTGGCGAATCCATCTATGGCCCAATCGGAATCGTGATTGGGTCGGTGTTTTTTACCTTTCCGCATGCACTGATTATAATTACCACGGCACTGGCTATCTCGGATTCGAGACTCTATGAAGCCGCCGTATCGCTTCGCGCCAGTCGCTGGAAGACCTTCTGGACAGTCACCATCCCTGGTGCACGTTATGGTTTAATTTCCGCAGCGCTTGTTGTTTTCAACCTGGTCATCACCGACTTTGGCTTACCAAAAGTCATCGGTGGGCAGTACAACATGCTCGCGGTGGATATTTATAAACAGGTCATAGGCCAGCAAAACTTTGAGATGGGTGCGGTTGTCTCGGTCGTGCTGTTGATTCCAGCGTTATTTGCGTTTTCCATTGATCGCTACGTACAAAAACGGCAGGTCGCCCAGCTGTCAGCGCGCTCGGTACCCTTTGAGGCAAAACCACATAGACGATTTGATTTAATCTGTCTTTTCTACTGCGCAGTAGTAGGAATATTTATCGTTGGACTGATTGCCATTTGTCAGTACGCCGCGCTGATCAAATTCTGGCCATACCAATTAAGTCTAAGTCTGGTTAACTATGATTTTAATGTGATGGACGGCGGCGGCTGGGCTTCGTATTCTCATTCGATTCAGCTGGGTATTTATACCGCAATCGCGGGCACAATAATTGTTTTCGCCGGGGCCTATGTAGTTGAAAAAACCAATGGATTTTTTGCTACCCGATCGGCGTTCCAGTTCCTGGCGATGATGCCGATGGCCATTCCCGGCCTGGTTCTAGGTCTGGCCTACATCTTCTTCTTTAACGACCCGGCAAACCCGCTGAATGGCTTATACGCAACCATGGGAATTCTGGTGGTATGTACCGTAACTCACTTTTACACGGTCTCACATCTCACCGCCATCACTGCTTTGAAGCAAATGGACAGGGAGTTCGAAGCCGTCGCCTCGTCGTTGAAGCAACCATTTTACCGATTGGTTTCCAGTGTTACCGTGCCGGTTTGTCTGCCGGCAATACTGGATATTTCGATCTACCTGTTCGTCAATGCGATGACGACTGTTTCGGCGGTCATATTTTTGTATTCTCCCGATACAACACTGGCGGCAATTGCTGTGCTGAATATGGATGATGCCGGTGATGTTGCCCCTGCGGCTGCAATGGGCATGATGATTTTTTATACGAATGTTGTCGCTCGCCTGATTCATCTCTTTCTATCACGGAACCTGCTACTAAAATCTCAGGCCTGGCGCTTACGCTAGGGAGTATTAAAGGGTATAGGAAGAATAAACGCCGTCTTTTGCAAGATCTAGCGTTTATTGCCTATAACTGAGGATTTAAAAGTGCATAATGGATTGTGGCCCTTTCGACAAAATACGATTCAGCACTCTTAAGACGACGGGACCCCAAGACTCAGTTTGTCGCCTCCAAGCACCTGTTCTAATCAATCCACGTCCTCAATAGACAACGCGCCAGTGGCATTCCAAAAATCATCTGCCTGGTTAAAACAGACTCGGCTTTTTTCTGACCGTTACAACCCTCTCTGGCGAGTATTGGGAGTTTTATTATTCGTCGGCTGCATGGCGCTTACATTTTATTATTCATTGTATGGCCGATAACAGTAACAACATAACTCAGATTCAGCCCCTGGCCGGGACCGAACTGATGACTCGCTCTGCCGAGGTGCGGGCGCAGTATGCCAAGGCTAATCCCAAGAGTTACTCTCTTTTTGAGAAAGCCAAAACTTCATTGCCGGGTGCTAACACCCGCAGCGTATTACATTACTCCCCCTTTCCGGTAACCATCATCCGTGCAAAAGCTGCGCAGGTTGAAGATATTGATGGCCACCACTACCAGGATTTCCTGGGCGAGTACACAGCCGGTCTCTACGGGCACGCTCACCCTGTCATTGTCGATGCCATAACCAAAGCCCTTGCAAACGGTCTTACTTTTGGCGGCCCTAATGCCGTCGAATCAAAATTTGCACATTTAATGTGTTCGCGTTTTGCCGCGGTTGAACGTTTGCGTTTTTGCAATTCTGGCACCGAATCGAACGTGCTTGCATTAAGTGCCGCGCGGGCCTTTACCGGGCGCACGGATATTCTGGTTGTAGACGGCAGTTATCATGGATCGGTACTCGCTTTTGCCGGTAATAGTCCGCTCAATTTGCCGTTTCCCACGCACCGAATGACTTTCAATGACTCTGAGTCAGCGAAGCAACAGATTCTCAGCCTCGACAACAAACTGGCTGCGGTCCTGGTTGAACCCATGATCGGCGCTGGTGGTTGCATCCCTGCCAATCCTGAGTTTTTAACCGGTTTGCGTCACTTAACCGAGCAAACCGGAGCATTATTAATATTTGATGAAGTCATGACCTCTCGTTTAGGGGCGAGTGGGCTACACAGCTTATACGGGATTACCCCTGACCTCGTTACCTTCGGCAAGTACCTGGGCGGTGGGTTAAGTTTTGGAGCTTTTGGTGGCCGAGCAGATATTCTCGATCGCTTTGACCCTGCGCGTGCCGACGCATGGCCGCATGCGGGAACATTCAACAACAATACATTGAGTCTGTCTGCGGGATTTGCCGGACTGAACGATATCTTTGGACCGGATGAGGCGGATGCGTTCCTGGTGCGTGGTGATACCTTTCGCACGAGCCTCGCGGATTCAATTGGTGGTCTTGGGTTACCGATTCACATTACCGGCAAGGGATCGATGATGGCTTTTCATTTTTGCCACAATGCGCCGCACGCTCCCTATGACGTACAGCGCATTCCATCAGAACTATACGAACTGGTACATCTGTCGATGATGGCAAAAGGTCAATTTCATGCCCGGCGCGGCATGATCAACCTATCCCTGGCGATGTCGGACGAAATGCTTGAAACCTTCAAAAACACGATCACTGAAGTGATGCGGGAGTTTGGGGAATTAATCGAGCGAGCAGCGCTCCCCTGAAACCAAAAACGCCCCGCTCAGCGGGGCGTCGTGATTGGCTGTCAACACTCTCTCTAGTTTTATAGTCTCGTTTTAGCCATTATGTGAGTAATATGTGAGTTCTGTGTGAGTGATTTCAGAAAACAACCCCATACCGAATCAACGGTACAGGGTATTAGTTAAGCGGTACGACCTCAGAGTGTCAGGGCAGAGTCTCTTAGATTTATACATTAAGGACTCCAAACTGAGGTCGTACCTTTAATCCCCAGGAATCACACCCACAAGTTTCATCCCGCCCTAATGATCCCCTTCTTGTTTGACTATCTGACCACCTTCTTTATTAACTTAGTTTCGTGCGTGACCAGAAACTAAGTATTGCGATTGCTCCTGTGGCTATCACTGGCGGCACGGGCAACGGAAGACCACGAAGCGGACCTTCCATAAGAATTATGACAGCACACATCACAGCGAAACCGATAGCAACACCTAAAAGAATTTCTTTTTGGTTATCTACTTTCTCAACTTTTCTGGATTGAAATAAAAGACACACAACGATGAATAACATACCCGCCATAATGTATCGTTGAGTTATTCCAATTTCCAAACCTAACCCTTCGGCACCAGGGTATGCCTGTAAAATGAAAAACTGTGGCACAACAAGAAAAGCAATCAAAAATATTAGAGGCACTACTGCTGCTACAGACATCATTATTTTATATGGCATATAAACTCCTTAACAATTGTTGAGGACAGAGAACAAACAACGAGCCGACAGTTTAAACCTCATCCGCTCTAAAAACAGTACTTTTGCTAACTAGAAAACAAGGGGTAATTCTGACCCAATACCGTTAGAGCCTCTCACGCGCATAAAACAAACTCAACAGGGCTAACACCCTATTCATGCAACAGGAGGGCTTGTCGCGCTTCGAGCAATAACCCTTGCATCCGCTGGTGGATACAACGTCAGCAGTAACCCTGCTCACAACGCAATACAGGCTCTTGTACGCTATGTCTGGTGGTTAGTCTTCGCCACAAAAAGTAGACCAAAGGTCTAACGATTGACTAGCTTTAAGATTCCAGATCGAGAGACCCGGGAATCAAAAAAGGTATGGGGCTATAAGAGAGAGAAGCAACCTGTGCGCAAACTGGAAAAAAATTCCAGATGGAATACCATCTTTCTGATTAGGGACTGGCGTGGAAAGATTATCCGATTGTTTCGGTGGTGACGAGAATACTTCCAGGTCACGACAAACAGAGGAATTGGTCATGCAAGGGTTACAAAAACTTATACCGTACGTTGCGGCAGCGTCCAATTCGCTCAAAGAACCCTTTATCGAGTTTCACTAATTGAGGTAACTCGTCATTGAAGACGCACCAAAGTTATTGCCCCAGTTGCCAGCAAACGCAGGGGAGACGCCAACAATACCCAGTCCAATAAGTACGGACAACGTAGTGATTACAGCAGTTCTTTTAATCTTCATGGTTCTATCTCTTTGTTTGTTTATCGAGACTGCATTCTCGAACCCAAAGAGGGGTAACAGGTAATCATCTCCCGCCAGAAGGTAATCCCCTCCCGTGATTTGGAGTGCCTTTTTGATTACCCACTGGCCGATATTGATTATCTACGGTGCTTATTAGGGGCAGACAATAGCCTCAACAGATTTCCTGAACCAGTGGAGTATATTGGTAGTATGAAACGCCTATTTGCCAGTGCAGTTCTTCTATCAGTGGTGTTCTCCACCGACCTCCCATTTTTGAGTACTACAACTGCTTTTGCAGCAGGTGGCCCCAGTTCTTCCTATGTTTATTTAAAGGGAAAAGGAAAGGTCAAATACAAATCATTTGAAGATACCAGCCGTGGCATTGTGCTTCACGACTTCAATGGGGATGGCTATACCGACGTGGGGTATGGAACCGGCGGGCATGTCCGTCCGAACTGCGCACTCAAACCACCGGGGGTTTGCAACTCAAAATGTACGTACAACACCGGGTGTAAAGTCTCTTACGCTCGCGCTGAGATTTTTCTGAACGATCGCAGAGGTAGACTGAATTTAAAAACCAAACAGGCTTTCACTGGAAAACCCCTAAGTTGGAGGAACGGCGAATCATTACATGTATCAGTTGCTTATGATCCTAAAAAGAATGGAAAGAGTACGCTAGCTGACATCACGGGTGATAGGAGAGCTGATTGGTTGTTATTTAACAGTGGAAACACCGACGACAATTATCCCGCCAAAACGCGGATTATCCAACTTCGTGCAACAGGAAAACTTAAGGTCGGCCCGAGAACGACCCCGATGATTGTCTACCATAATGGGTCGCTCTCTGATGTTGATAAAGATGGCGATCTAGACCTGATTGTGTCTTTGAGTAATACGAAAATTTTTTACAATCAGGGTAATGGTCGTTTCTCTTGCAAAAAATATATGGGGCCGCCCTGGAAACCAAAGAAGCAATGTTGGGATCGTATATGGTCGGATTTTTCCAGTCTTTGCCCCCCTGACTGGTGTGGCTACAGCCACTCCAATCTAGTTATCGATCTAGACAGAGATGGCCTACCTGAAGTCATCACCGCGGCCTACAATGAAGTGGATTCCGAACTGAATGACCCCTATCCCCACCTTGCCGGAAGGATTCGCGTGTTTAAGAACACCAATGGACAACTAGACGGATTTAAGCTCGTACAGACAATTCGCGGCCCCGGAAAATGGCCAGACCAGGTGGGCAGGAGGTTTTCTGTGGCCCCGGCCGATTCACAGGCCGCTGATTTGGACGGCGACGGTGATCTCGATGGTCTTTTCTATCATGAATGTGGAGATTTCTGTTCTGGTACCAATCCCATTGTGATACTGAAAAATCTCGGCAACGGCAAGGTCAAACGCTGGCAGATTATCAATGCATCTCCCGCGCGTAAGGGTTATGACACGAACCTTATAAAAGCGAATAAAGCACTGGGCGCACCACAGGTTGTCGATCTCAATGGCGATAAACGCCCCGATTTTGTCTTTAATTATTCATGGAACTACGACGGCTCAATGAAAAATGCCCATAAACAGATATGGATGAACAAGGGTAACGGCAAGTTCAAACGTTTAACCAAGGAGATATTTGCCAAAGTCAGTGGCAATAGCAGGAAAGCCAAGATCGTTGCATTACACGCCAACAAAGATAAAAAGATCGACTGGCTGGTAATCTGGAGTGATGGAACCTACGGCACCTTGATTGCCCGCTAACTGTATTGCCATCGAAGTTCTTGTCGGACGATCATTACTCGGGTTTCAACTACCAGACATAGCAGAAAAAGCAGAAGCATTTACGGTGCTAGTGGAATGTTGGGGATAAGATAGCGGTATGAAACGCCTGTTTGCCATTGCTGTTCTTCTTATTACATCCTGCTTTGGCTTGGCTTTCGAGTTTGCATCGGCTGAACCCAATATCAGTTCGTCTTATTCTTTCGTTAAGGGCAAAGGTAAATTGCCGTCATGGACGGCTCTATTTTAATGACCACAACAATTATGTGGCGCGAGATGGAACAAAGATGGCCGCTTGGATGTCATGGCATTTCCGAATACGCACGGCCAGCATTGTGACGGACCTTGTGACTTAGATGATCTTCACGTCACCTTCTACCATAGCCCCTTCGTATTCCTTAGCAACGCCGATAGTTCATACACCGTAAAGAAGTTACCCCGTGTTTTAGGCACAAAAAAGCCCCCAACTAAGGGGGCTTTCGTGATTGGCTGTCACAGTGTTCACTGTCACCGGACAGGGTGTCGCACTTAGCCCGAAAGATTGCTCCCGAAACACCTGCGTACACCAACGTTCACTGTGACAAATCCTATATCACTAGACATTAGATCACCCCCTTTTTTTCTGGCCCATGGGGCTCCCAGTGTATCTGCATGGGTTACCGGTGGCAATGCCGTTGTGACGCTTATCCCCGGATTACCCGAACTGTTCACGTAGGCGTTTTTTATCGATTTTGCCGACACTGGTCTTGGGTATTGTATCAACCTGTTCGATGCGCTCGGGCACCGCCCAGTCGCTAATAAGGCCTGCCTTGGCAGCCTCAGAAAATTGTGCCGCAACCTCACTACAATCGATCTCAGCTTCTTTGCCGACGACAAGGACTAACGGACGTTCGCCCCATTTTTCATCGACAACACCGATCACTGCTGCTTCGCTTACGCTCGGAGTCGCCAATGCCAGGTCTTCCAGTTCCAATGAAGATATCCACTCCCCCCCGCTTTTGATTACATCTTTCAGACGATCTGTAATTTTTAAATACCCTTTGGCATCGATGTGCCCAATGTCTCCGGTATGCAGGTAGCCGTTGGTCCATAACTCCTCGGAACGCTCAGAGTCATTGAGATACCCCTGGGTCAACCATGGTGCGCGAACCACAACCTCGCCTGTAGTTACCCCATCGCGGGGCTGCTCCCTAAAGTCTGGATCAACAATCTTCAGCTCAACCATCGGCACCGGGCGGCCGCCCTT
>Ga0206683_10002373_pt1 | contig 12744 bp, 10 predicted proteins | sample M280m12015metaG_FD_155483 | JGI IMG/M metagenome (GOLD analysis project Ga0206683, IMG submission 155483) | Ammonia-oxidizing marine archaeal communities from Monterey Bay, California, United States - M2 80m 12015 | ecosystem: Environmental > Aquatic > Marine > Intertidal zone | place: USA...
TAAACATGGTCGAATTTGCCACAGGGGATGAGGCGTTGATAGGGATACGGTCTCGCGGGAAGTTGCAGCGGCCGTTTACAAGAGTGGCTGATTTGTTTCGAGTGGCACAAGCTGAGTTGCAAGATAAAGAGGCCAGTCTTGCTGGTGAAGTGACCAAACTGGAACAGCAAATTAGCGGCCTGGCCGAGGGAACCGAACACATCGAATATGCGAAGTTGCCCGAGAGCATGAAACGTCAACTGAAGGAATTTGAAAGCAAATTACTTTCTGCCCGTCGTGAACTTCGAGAAGTCAGGCGTGGTATTCGTACCAAGGTGGACGGGTTGGGCGCTCGTCTGGTATTAATTAACCTGGCCGCTGGTCCTTTGTTGGTCGTACTGCTGGCAGGAATAATATTCCGGTATCGCAAAAGGACAATGGGTCGAAGAGTCTAGCGTCAGAGAGGTTCATTTGATAGCAGCGTCTCTCCCGCCCTGGTTGCGACTGGAAACTTAAGCGGCTACCTTCGCTTGCGGAAGATCAGTCGATTTCCCCAAAGCCTCTTGTATCTCATGTTTCGACTCTATAAGCAGATCTGCCATAGCTTGGGCCATAGGTAGAGGTGGGGCTACTTTTTCCCAGATCAGACCAACAGGCTTGCTGATGATAGGGTCGATCAACTGAATTTCCCGAGTACCCGGAAAGGCATCGTTGGCGCGACTGAACCCATTGGGAACAATAGTTGCGAGATCACCCTGCATAACATGGAATGCCAGCTGGAAAATTGAATTGCATTCAAGTTTTGGTGACGGGTCACAGTCGATACTGGCAAACGCTTCATCCATGACCTGGCGTTCTTTCATGTTTGGAGAAAGCAGGCAAAGAGGTAGTTCGGCGGCCTCTTTCCAGCCAATAGTTTTCTGTCGTGTCGGTAACATGTTTTTTGGAATCATCAGGCTCAGTTGTTCTTGGTACAGTACCATGGTGTTTAGCTTTTTCAACGACTGACCTTCGAGGTAGGTAATGCCAACGTCGAGTTCAAAGTTTCGTAATTCGTTGAGCAGATTGCCTGAGCCCACGAACTGAATATCTATCTCGACTGCTGGGTATGCTTGAGTAAAGAGTTGGCTGATACGGGGTAGAACTGGAGAACTGGTTGGCATAGCACCAACCCGGATTTTGCCATTGAGATTACGCCGCATAATGGCGAGATCTTCGATCATGCTTTTCCGATCAGCCAACAGGCGCTTGGCCCAACTGACAACCCGCTCACCTTCAGGTGTGAACCCCTGGTAACGCTGGTGACGAAGGATGATGGTTACGTCGAGCTCAGATTCAAGTTGCTGTAGCGCGCTGGATAGGCTTGGTTGCGATACATGGCAGCGCTCGGCTGCACGCCCGAAGTGACCTTCCTGTTCAAGCGCGATCAGATATTCAAATTGCCGTAAAAACATCGCTATCTCCCCTGTTCTTTGCCTTATCGGAGCCTATTGTGCTCAGAACTTCTGATAGGCTGTATCAATTATTTCTTATTATTGTTTAAAAATAACTATCTTTTTCTTATTATTCAACCATTTTGAAACTATGGTATATAGATTCTGAATCTGGGAACCTACCCATAGAAAAGGATCCCTACCTACAAGGTTCGTGCGGGTAGTTGATTTAAGTCATAAAACCTCAGTCATGCTGAAAGTAGTATTAAGCGCTCGAGTTAATTACTTGCCCGCAGGCTGAACCGCTTATGCCCATAATCCATATTGAAAAGTTTTCCAAAAGATCGTCAGCCGACATCGGCAGTTACAGTACCCAATTTATCCGTAATAGGCAGTACAACCGGGTTAACCGATTGCCTTGCGACGACATAAACTGCCCGCGCTGCCACGTGAGTTACTCCTGTGCCGCTTCCCGTGGTGGCCTGCAAGGATCGATTTTGCTGTGGCCCGGCACAAAGCTGATGATATTAGCGATCGCGGCTTTACTGACCACTTTGGGGTAGCTGATAAACCGCTTCAAGATGACTATTTTTTGAATCCTCCCTCGCGTTAGGATATTCGATGGGGATTAACGAGGGGTAATGCATCACTGTCATGCTCAACCACCCCATCGTTTTTCGTTTCTGCCCTTCGTCACCGCGGCCGTAGTCGATCCAAAAGGGTGCTTGCAACTCGATAGCCTGGCTATAATGGCGTCCGGCCTTGCGCGTCTATGTCGCTAAGGATGATAAGCCAGCGGTAGGTGCTGCTGGGGATTCTGATCACGGGTTGGCGGGAAAATCTCATGCTTAGTACAGTGGCTATGGCCTTTGCAGGTGGAGTCGCGATCATTGTTGGCGTACTGATCGGTGCTATCGGGATCGGCGGTGTTTTGTTGGTCCCAATGCTCACTTATGCTCTTGGTTTTGGCATTCATGTGGCGATCGCTACGGCGATGTTTTCCTACCTTTTCAGTGGCGCAGTAGGCGCTATTGAATATTCCCGGCGTGGCTCTATACAGTGGTCCATGGGCCTATGGTTATGTCTTGGTGCAATGCCTGGAGCTTATTTGGGTGCGCTGGCCACTTGGCAGACACCGGGCGCTGTTCTCGAGGGCATTATCGGACTGTTGGTTTTTTTATCGGGACTTCAGGCTTTACGCCCGCAGGCTGAAGATGCCGGTGCAGAGAACTCTTTGAGCCCGGTTTTCCTGCTGGTTATTGGAGTAGTTACAGGATTTGCTTCATCAATAACTGGAACGGGTGGTCCGCTAATTCTGGTGCCCCTATTGATCTGGCTGAAAGTTCCAGTTCTGACTGCCGTGGGCCTAAGCCAGATTATTCAGATTCCAATCGCGCTACTGGCAACGGGAGGTAACCTGACGTTTGGGCATATCGAGTTTGGGCTGGGCCTTGGTATTGCGGTAATGCTAGCGGCCGGAGTCATTGTGGGTGCCCGCGTTGCTCATCATGTGTCACGCGATACTTTGAAGCGGTTCATTGCTTTTGCCCTATTGCTCGTGGGCGCGGCTATGCTGATCCGTATTGTTGCCGGACTACTTTAATTCGCTATCAGCGCCTCGGAGGTTGCCATGGAGCGGTTTGCCGATGCGGTGTTATCGAATCAGATTTGGAATTGATACTGGCCTGCTTCTTCGCCGAATCTTCGAAAAAGCCTGTCTTGTAGCGTCATCCCGATCCACAGCCAAAACGGCTCAGACCTGGAGAACTGCTGGTTACATCGCCCTGTTATATCCCTTTGGCGGGAGGCGTGTTAGGTTTAGGCTATGTGAATACAGCAGATGTTGAGGTCACTGGGAGCATTCCAGGACCCGATTTTTCACAGTTGCCCATTTTTCATCCCGGCAAAAGGGTGGTAGGAGGACGCAGGACAGCTGATTTGCTGCCGTGCGAGTGAAGTCACTATCTTTGATCTGAACTATTGACCGTATATTGGTAGATGCCGGCTTTCAGTAGTACAAGCCGATCTCTATCATTTGATAAGTTAATACTTTTTGACCCGAATTTGATGGCTGTCTACTATCAATGGACCGCTGTAGTATTTCGTGACCGATTACGGTTTCTGCTGTTGATGTTACCGGACTGCTTTTAGCGGCCGCAATAAACTAGAACTCAAGGAGATAGCACATGGCTGACGACAAGCCCCGCCGGAAGGTCACACTAAATCAGTTGCGACGTAAAATGCGCGAAGGTGAACAGATAGTACAGATGGCGATCTATGACTATCGCAGCGCGGTAATTGCGGACCGACTGGGGATCGATATCCTATGTGTGTCGGACACTGGTGGCATGATTCTGTTTGGGCACAAGAGCACTGTTACAGTTACCTTTGACGAAGTGATGATGATGGCTAAAGCCATCGACCGCGGCAGTCAATATGGGTTACGCATGGTTGATATGCCGTACTGGAGTTTTCACATTTCACCGGAACAGGCTGTAGAAAATGCAGGCCGGTTCGTACATGAGGCAAGTGCCGAAGTAATGAAATGTGAAGGTAACCAGTATCATGCTCGTAACATCGAAGCGATCAATCGGGCAGGTATCCCGGTCCAAGGCCACATTGGTATTACCCCGATGCGTATGCCGCAGCTCGGCGGATTCTTTGCTCAGGGCAAGACAGCCGTCCGCGCAGAAGAATTAGTCGATGATGCTTGGGCTATGGTCGATGCAGGATGTTTTTCGATCATGTGCGAGGTAACGACCCAGGAGGTGAACGAGTACTTGGCTCAGGTATTGCCAGTTCCGGTAATCAGCCTAGGCGCGGGCTTGGGAGCGCATGGGGTTCATATTATTACCTCAGACCTATTCCATCTTTACGAGGAACACACACCGCGTCATTCAAAGATCTACACCGATCTAATACCCATTATCGAAGATGTGTTTATTCGGTACCGGGATGAGGTCAAGGCTGAAATATATCCTGGGCCTGAGCACACGGTGTATATGAGTGATGAGGAAGCCCTGAAGTTCGCTCGTAAGATGAAGTGGGAGTCCAAACTGGAGCAACTCGATACCAAGGCGAGCAAGGCTTCCAAGCGCAAGACCGCGAAGAAAATATCATTGCCGGCAAAAAAGACAACTAAGAAGGCCGCCAAGAAGAAGGCTACCCGGAAGAAAACAGGCCGTAAGTAGCCCGGGTCTTGCTATTGGGTAGGATGGGAATAGCCCTCGGGACAGGCGTGAGTCTCAGTTGCGAGGGCTTAATTCCAGAATCTCGAACTCGGCAAACCGCGAATTATTGCCGGATTTGAGCAGGAGATTCCAATTCGTCAGCCAAAATCGGACTGAGAAATCTCGGTTGTCTTTTACGCAGTGTATAGATTGTTTAAATCTATCAAATTATTGATTTGAATGATTTTACAAATCGCTTTGTCGCCTTTCTAATTATCCATAAGGCACATTTTTAAAAGACACGGTCAAGGTGTCCGGCTGCGTCAAATACCAAGGGATCAAACGATATGCCAGCCAGAAATGCTAAACAGTGGGCAACAATTCCTGGGAAGTTAGCCCCGGGAGAATATGTCGACAGTCGAATCTATTCCGATAGAGACATCTTTGAAGAGGAGATCGCCAAGATTTTCCGCAAGGTCTGGATGCCAGTTTGCCACGAGTCCGAATTACCCGACCCCTATTGTTTCAGAACCACGACCATTGCTCGAGAGCCGATAATGGTTGCGCGAGGCCCGGATAATGAAATTCGCGCCTTCCTGAATGTTTGCCCGCATCGCGGCAACATGATCGAGAATCGTCCATCGGGGTCTTTCGAAACTGCAGCTCCCTCCGGGGCCCCGAAGCACATGACCTGCATGTTCCACGCCTGGCAGTTCGATATGAAAGGTAATTGCGTGCATATGTCCCGGGCCGACGAGGGCTACCAGGATCGTCTTGCCTGCAGTGATGTGGGTTTGCGACGACTCCGCTGCGAAGTGAAGTATGGTGGCTTTGTTTGGGTCACACTAAACGATGCCATAGATCAGAGCGTAGAGGAATGGGCTGGAGGCGCTTTTGACTGCATGCAGAAATCATTGGATGCCGAACCGCTGGAAGTTTTTCACTACCACAAGGCAATCATCCCATGTAATTACAAGCTCTGGCACGACACCAACTCAGAGTTTTATCATGACTATCTGCATTACCACAACCGGGTAACGGGGTTTAATGATTCGTATTTCGCTCGAAAGAATAAAGGGTTTAAAAATGGCCATGTGAATGTGGGCTCTTTCGAAGTTCAGTATGATCAGTACGAAGGCTTTGAATCTCGAGAAGAACTTTCGTTTCCGCATCTGCCGACCAATCATTGGGAGATGATCGATTTTTTCCCAGGAGTGAATTTCAATCTGCGTGGTTCGGCACTGCGCTCCGATATCATGACACCCCTTGGTCCCGATAAAGTCATGATCGAATTCCGTGGTCTGGGTCTGAAGAGCGACACTCCAGAAGAGCGCCTGATTCGACAAAGGCACCACAACACGATCTGGGGACCATTTGGCCGAAATCTTCATGAGGATCTTCTGGCTGTCTCGACGCAGCAATCGGCTATGAATGAGTGGGCAGACAAACGCCGCATTCTTCATGGCCGGCATGAGGTAGATGCTGACGGCGATCCGACCATTCATGATGAAGAGGGTATGCGCCATTTTTACAGCGCCTGGGGCCAGTGGATGGATCGGTGGCCGGGTGATCCCGAGCTGTCTTATGAAGAAGGTCACAGTAAAGAAGCGGCATAGACTGAAAGCCTCTTTTGCTAGGGGGCTGATGTAGGGATCGATTAGGCTTACTTGAGCTGGTGCTCTGAGTAATCCCAACCGGAGAGGCGAAAACGCCTGGGTTATGAAGGGAATGATCAACAGGAAAGGTTATGACTGAGCACAATGTTACTGAGGATGTAAAGAGCACAATTTACCGGGCGAGCCTGTACCTCGACGAAGGCAAATGGGGGGATTGGCTGGGATTGTGTCACGAGGATTTTTATTATGCGATCAGAGCATTCAGTCCGGAAATCAACTACAACATGATCTATCTGGATGGTAGTCGTGCAGATTTGGCCACGATGACCGAGATGTTGCCCAAGCACAATTCAGATCACTCACCCCTGTCTCGGCACACTGTGGTTTATACGGTCGATGTAGATGAAGCTGGGAAGACAGCATCGGCGATATCATCATTTGCGGTGCATCAGACAGAACTGGATGGGATTAACTCTCATGTGCTCGCCGGCGAATCCAATGTATTCCTCGTGGGCAAATACCGGGATCAGTTCCGCATTGATTCGGGTCGACCACTCTTTGTCGAACGCATCGTTCAACTCGATACCCGCCGTCTTGATAAAGGGTCGCACTGGCCCATTTAAATCACACAGATCTGCCTAGGGAGTGTTGGCTGTACGCGACCCTGCCGGCATTTGAGCGTTTGAATACTTCTTCACATTAATCACTAAAACCAGATGAATATCTCCAAAGATGAAGCCTGGTTTCGTGTATGTGCAACTGCCGACCTGGCCGATGGCCAATTGCAGAAACATCTCTCTGGCGAGTTCGCAGTAGTGGTCGCAAGAGTCGGCGACGAATTTCGAGTTTTTCCTCCTTTTTGCCCACATATGGCCGAACCACTTCACGAGTCAGGCATCTGTAAAGGTGATACGCTGACCTGTTCCAAGCATCTATGGCAGTGGAATATATTGACCGGCGAGCAGCAGGGGCCAGCCGAGCGGCCGTTGTTGTTATACCGGTCAGAGTTGCGGGGTGATGAGGTATGGGCGTATATCGAAGAAGAACTGACCTACGATTTTGATGAAGACGATGATGATGATTTTGAGTGGTAGGGTAGTTGTTTGCTGTTATCGATTTTTATAATGCCCGGGTGGGATTTTGGCTAACGTTACTTTTCTGAATAAGCAGGGCCGGGTGACGGTCGAATGCTCAGAGGAGGAAACGTTGCTACAGGCCGGATTACGCCAGGGAGTCCCGCTTCCCTATGGCTGCGGCGCTGGTGTGTGCTCTACCTGCGTTGCTCGGGCAAGGCCAGGTACGGTGCGAGACGGTTGGCCTGAGGCGCCGGGCGCGAAGAACCTCAAACGGGGAAAAGGCGAGTGCCTGCTGTGTCAGAGCACTGTTTCGGCCGACTGCGAAATCCTTGTCCCTGGGAAACTTGTTCTGACTGAAACCACTGACCAGAAGCCGTTGCATCAATCCGCACGACTGACAGGGGTGGAGACGGTGGCTTCCGATGTGGCCACCTTTCAGTTGGAACTCGATAAGCCGATCGATTTCATTGCCGGGCAGTACCTTTTGCTTCGACTGCCGGGGATGGTCGGGTATCGACCCTATTCGATGGTCAACTTTGACAGCAATACCAGAAAAGTAGATTTTGTGATCAAGCGGTTTCCAGGCGGAGGATTTTCAGAAGCGTTATTTGTCGGTGGGGCCTCAGAGTATCGGGCCGATGTATTTGGGCCTATGGGCCTGGCCACTTTTGATCCTCGGGAAAATCGTGACCTGATATGTCTTGTGGGCGGTTCCGGTATTGCAGGAATTATGTCTATCCTGAGCCAGGCGGTCTTCCTTGATTACTTTAAGAAGCATCGATTGACTATGGTATTTGGTGTGCGCCGGCTAGAGGATTTTTTCTTTATGGAGGAACTCAAAGTCGTGCAGCAAAGTGCCCCGGAGAATATTCAAATTCATCTGGCGATCTCTGATTCCCAGGCGGGAGGTAGCGTCGCCTCACAAGTCCATGGATTCGACTTGCATTATGGTTTCGTGCACGAGGTCGCCGAACAGTTGAGTGGCGACAATTTTTCCGAGCGGTTGGCATTTCTCGGTGGTCCACCCGCGATGCTGACCGGTTCCCTGGCCCTGCTCTTAGGCGTAGGGACACCTGTGGCAGATATCCGCTACGACAAATTTGGTTGATTCTGAATCGGTGAGGTTTCTCGGTAAGGGCAAGCCTACGCAACTGACGAGATCGACTCTCCCGCTTTTTTCTCAAGACGACGCTGATGCAAGGGTGGCTCGGTATAACCGTTGCAAATCTGTCGACCATTAAAGATCAGATCGCAGGCTGCTTTGAAGGCAATGCCGTCACACGAAGGTGTCATTGCCTGGTAACCAGGGTCATCGGCATTTTGTCGGTCAACAATAGCCGCCATGCGCTTTAATGATGTCATGACCTGCTCCTCGGTAACGATGCCGTGGTGAAGCCAGTTGGTGATATGCTGGCTTGAGATACGCAACGTGGCACGATCTTCCATCAGTCCGACATCACGGATGTCGGGTACTTTGGAACAACCAACGCTCTGGTCTATCCAGCGGACCACGTAGCCGAGTATTCCCTGACAGTTGTTGTCGATTTCATCTTGAATGTCCTCGCCCGACCAGTTCGGATCTTCGCACACGGGAATGGTCAGGATATCGTTAAGGCTGGCATGCGGTCGGTTTGTCAGTTCGATCTGGCAAGACAGCACATCGGTTTCATGGTAGTGCATCGCATGCAGCGTGGCTGCTGTGGGAGAGGGTACCCAGGCCGTGTTGGCTCCGGCCCGGGGGTGATCACCTTTGGAGCGCATCATGGCGGCCATTTCATCGGGCATGGCCCACATGCCTTTGCCGATCTGGGCGTGTCCGGGCAGGCCACAAGCGAGGCCTATGTCCACGTTCCAGTCTTCATAGGCCCGTATCCACGGTTGGGCTTTCATGTCGGCTTTGCGGATCATCGGGCCGGCTTCCATCGACGTGTGAATCTCATCACCGGTGCGGTCAAGAAACCCGGTGTTGATAAAAATCACACGGTCGGATGCTGCCCGGATACATTCTTTGAGGTTGACGGTAGTGCGCCGTTCTTCGTCCATGATTCCGATTTTCATCGCCCCGGGTGCCATGCCAAGCAATGTTTCGGTACGCTCAAAGAGTTTCACTGCAAAGGCGGTTTCGTCAGGACCATGCATTTTTGGTTTGACCACATACATAGAGCCTTTGTCCGAATTGCGAAGGTCGCCAGTGCCGTTGAGGTCGTGCAGGGCAATAAGTCCGGTTACCACAGCATCCATAATACCTTCGAAGATTTCATTGCCTTCGCTGTCGAGGATTGCGGGGTTGGTCATCAGGTGGCCGACGTTGCGTACCAGCATCAATGCCCGCCCTGGTAGCGAAAATGTGGTGCCGTCAGTCGCGGTGTAGTCGCGGTCTGGGTTAAGAGTACGCTCGAAGGTATGCCCGCCCTTGCTCACCGTTGTAGACAACGTGCCTTGCATCAGGCCCAGCCAGTTGCGGTAAACCGCTGTTTTGTCAGGGCCATCTACAGCGGCAACTGAATCTTCGCAGTCCTGAATGACGGTGATGGCCGATTCCAGTATCACATCGCTGACCCCGGCGGGACTCTTGCCACCGACAAGGTGCTCGCGGTCAATCACGATCTCAATATGCAGATGGTGGTGTTGCAACAGGATGGCACTGGGTGAATCCACATCGCCACGGTATCCAGAGAATTGCCCGGCATCTGCCAGGCCGGTATCGCTTCCGTCAGAGCCCCGCGTTTTCAGTTCGCCATTGTCAACAAAGTACAAGGTGACGTCGCTGTGCGAAAGCCCATCAAGTGGAACCACCCGGTTTAGAAAGTCGTTGCCATAATCGACTACCCGTTTGCCGCGAGCTGAGCTGTAGCTGCCGCTTTGCAGTGCGCCATCTTCGTCACTGATGACATCTGTCCCGTACAGGGCGTCGTACAGAGAGCCCCAGCGTGCGTTGGTCGCGTTCAGGGCATAGCGCGCGTTGTTGACCGGTACGACCAACTGTGGTCCGGGTATAAATGTGATTGCGTCATCAACGTTCGTGGTGGTCACCGCAAAGTCTGCTCCCTCGGGAACGAGGTAACCGATCTTGGAAAGAAAATCGCGATAGGCCGTCGGATCATGGGGCTGCCCAACTCTCGCGCGGTGCCAGTCGTTGATGGCGTGTTCCAGTTCTTCCCGATGGGCGAGTAGTGCTCGGTTGCGGGGGGTAAGATCGTTGATGATTTGGGCAAATCCAGTCCAGAAAGCATCAGTTTCTAGTCCTGTGCCAGGCAATGCCTCGTGGTTGATCAGAGCCAGCAGGTTGTCGTCTACGGCAAGGCCGTGGACCGTTGTACGTCCATCCACAAAGGTGTCCTCTTCAACTATTGGGGGAATTAGATGGGGGCAAAATCGGTTGCCAGAGTTTATCCACAAATTTCTGTATTGTGGATTAATCTTCCACAATGTGGGATTGGTTAATGCTTCATGTTAAGAGAAAATCCTTCTCCTGTTAATGCCGTAGAACAGTACCAGCCCCGTAAAGACGAGCAGGAGTAGGACGAAATAGTCCAGAAAACCGGTTTATTGGTTTAGGGCGCTTTGCGCGATCTTACTGTCCTGAATCCCAGCGATTGTGATATGGCGTTGCCGGCGTTGACCAGAGACTCTACCCACCTGATATCGCGGCGTTCAATAGGGGCCGACACTGAAAGACCAGCCGCGACCTGAGAGGTGCCGTCATAAAGCAACACGCCGATACAGCCTACCCCGGTTTCGGCTTCTTCATCATCCAGTGCGTAACCGTTTTCCAGAGCACTGGATGCCTCTTTAAGCAAGCGTGGAAGTACGGTGATGGTATTGGCCGTATAGGCTGGCAGATTTGTGCGCCGGGCGTAAGCCGAGCAGGCCTCGGTACCCGCCGCGCCGAGCATCAATTTGCCTACCGCAGTGACATGTAACGGCGCGCGGCTCCCGACCACCTGATGGACATGCATCATGCGGTTAGGTGTGGCACGTTCGACATAGACTACCTGGTCACCTTCACAACTACTGAGATTAACGCTTTCACCAAAACTGTCGCGCAGACGTTCCATTACGGGCAGGGCGATCGCACGCAGGTCCAGCTTACTGTGCAAGCGGGTACCCAGTTGCACCAGCCTTAGTCCGAGCCGGTAGAGATTGTCCTGATCTTTTTCTACCAGGCCGTTTTGCATTAATGATGAGAGAATCCGATGAGCGGTGCTTGCATGCAGGCCAGTCTCGGCCATCAGCACTTTGAGGCTGACCGGCTCCGAATATCGCGCGATCGCATCAAGCAGTCCTGCGGCCCGGTCAATGACCTGTACCCGCGTACCCGGTTCGTTCGGCATAATGCTAATGTGATCGCAGACAGGTTTGATTCATATGGGAATCTTAACCTGTTGCGCAATTTCTAGGGATGGATGTCGCCGGTCGAGCGCCACCATGGGTCTGATCACGAAACCAAAGCGGGCTTGCGAGGCCTGCTTAACAGTCGCATAGGGGAGGATAATGGATTACGCACCATTTTTTTTGTTCGCCGTATTTATGGTGGGCACGCCTGGTCCAGCAAATATGTTGCTGATGACGTCGGGAGCGAACTTCGGCTTTTGGCGAAGTCTGCCCTTCGTTGCCGGAGTCACATTCGGTAAGTTGTTTGTCAACCTGTTGTTGGGTTTGGGTTTGTGGCAGTTGCTTTCGGCAAATCCCGTGGTGTTACTTGCCCTGAAGATTGTCTGTGTTGCTTATCTTGCGTGGCTAGCACTGCGAATGTCCGGTTTTATGATGAAAGGGCGAGAACTCAAACGCCCCGAGACTTTCTGGTCTGGATTACTGGTTCACCCTCTTAATCCGAAGGCTTGGGCAATGCTGGTTTTCGCCTATGCCCATTTTTCCGATCCATCCCAGCCCTGGGCTATGCAAGTCATTGTCATCAGCGCTACCTTTTTTGTAGTGCAAGTGGTTTTTCATACGCTTTGGTGTGCTGGCGGTGCACTGGTAGTCGCTGCACTGGGCGGACGTCCGGCTGAGCGTTGGTTGATGCGTGGGCTCAGTGTCCTGACGGTACTGGTTGTCATCTGGGCGGTGGCATTGGATGGCTTGGTATGACTCGATCGGGGGCGACTGTTGATAGACTCAGTAAACAGGAAGTCGGGCAGCGCTATCCACTTTTTTCGACATCTCAACTACGAAAGTACGATCGTACGCATTAAAGACGTTCTGGCCAGGTTCAAGGATTTTCTGAGCGACCTCGGCGGTTCGGGAGAGATATTGCCCGAGTAGAGTTCAATTCACCAGCGCTGACTATTGGCATTCATGTCAGCGCTGGATATCTTTATGGGAAAGCGCTCTCGAATGATAGCGTCAACCCGGCTGCCGAAATAGTTGGGATAGTGGCTAGCGAGTATTTCTCGGCTTGCTTTCTTGCTACGCTCAAAGAGGTCCGGTGCGCCTTCAGCTTCCCATTGTGCGCTGGGTGAACGATCCA
>Ga0206683_10002374_pt1 | contig 12744 bp, 10 predicted proteins | sample M280m12015metaG_FD_155483 | JGI IMG/M metagenome (GOLD analysis project Ga0206683, IMG submission 155483) | Ammonia-oxidizing marine archaeal communities from Monterey Bay, California, United States - M2 80m 12015 | ecosystem: Environmental > Aquatic > Marine > Intertidal zone | place: USA...
GAAAAAAGCCTTTCCACCGTTACCGGGCATAAATTCCTGCATTTGCATCTACTAATACAGGGGAACGGAAGATGAAGCCCTGCTGGCGCGCTGAACAGAAACCTTACTAAAGCGCTTTACCGGGGGGCAGCAAAGTTCTGTACGGACACCTTCGGGTCATCGCCGCCAACCTTAGCACCTGAGCCAACACCCAGCGCACATCGAACCTACCAAAAAAATTCATCAATCCCCGCTGGCAAAGGCCCAACATCATTCAAATTAGACCCAGAAACTCAGGCGAGTAACGACAGGCAAATGAATCAATTTGGCTGCCAAGGGCGTATCCGAAGATTAAGCCAGCGCAACGATAAATAACCAATGAAAATCAGAGACTATGACTAATTCAATTTTTGTCAAAAATAGAGTGAAAAAAGGCACGTAAAAGACGCGCAAGGATGGTATAAAATGGCACACTGTTGGCAATCTTAAGAGGATTTTATATGCCCCTGGAAATGAGTAGAAACGTATTTATCACCTGCGCAATCACCGGCTCTGGTAGTACTCAGGACCGTAGTCCCCATGTGCCCAGGTCTCCCAAAGAAATAGCCGACAGTGCTATTGCAGCCGCACGAGCCGGTGCAGCCGTCGTCCACTGTCATGTCCGAGACCCTGATTCAGGCGTTGCCTCAAGGGACCCCAAACTGTACCGGGAGGTAACCGAACGAATCCGCGATTCGGAAGTCGATGTGGTATTAAATCTGACCGCAGGCATGGGCGGTGACCTGACTTTCGGGCCACCATCAGCCCCCCTGCCACTCCAGGCGGGAACTGATATGGGCTCCGCCGAAGATCGTATGGAGCATGTGGTTGACTGCCTGCCAGAGATCTGTACGTTGGATTGCGGCACCATGAACTTTGCTGAAGCCGACTATGTAATGACCAACACACCAAGTATGCTCGAGGCGATGGGCAGCATAATGACCGAACTGGAGGTACAGCCGGAAATTGAAGCATTCGACACCGGCCACCTCTGGTTTGCAAAAAAGCTGGTAAACGATGGCGTACTCAAACGCCCGGCTCTGGTGCAGCTATGCATGGGTGTTCCCTGGGGTGCGCCTGACGACCTGAACACTTTCCTGGCCATGGTTAACAACGTACCCGCAGATTGGCAATGGTCCGGATTTTCCCTTGGTCGTAATGAGATGCCTTATGTTGCTGCAGCCGTGCTGGCAGGTGGTAACGTCAGAGTGGGGCTGGAAGATAACCTATGGCTGGATAAAGGCGTGCTGGCAACAAACGCTGATCTAGTCGCTAACGCAGTGACCATTATTCAAGCTATGGGCGCAAAAGTCATGCAACCCCAGGAGGTACGCGATCATTTAGGACTCAACAAGCGCGCGCCTCGATGACCCAGACGGCTGCAATAATTGGTGGCGGCGTTATCGGCGGCGGCTGGGCAGCCCGCTTTTTACTCTCCGGGTGGGATGTCAATGTTTTCGATCCCGATCCGGAAGCCGAACGCAAGATCGACGAGGTGCTCACCAATGCCCGACATTCGCTTCCCAGTCTATTTGAGACTGATCTGCCTGGCGAAGGTAAACTCAGCTTTGCCAGCAGTCTGGAGGCAGCGGTAAAGGACACTAGCTGGATCCAGGAAAGCATTCCAGAAAGGCTGGCGTTAAAACAAGATCTGTTGGCCCAGGTTCAAGCCGTCTGCGATAGCAATGCCGTGCTGGCCTCTTCGACTTCCGGCTTCAAGCCGTCACAGCTACAGCAGCACATGAAAAACCCAGCACAACTGATCGTTGCCCATCCTTTCAACCCTGTCTATCTTCTGCCCCTTGTCGAACTGGTCGGGGACACCCTCACCATCGTTAGGGCTAAAGAAATTTTAGCTAACCTCGGCATGTTTCCTCTGCACGTACGCAAGGAGATCGATGCGCATATTGCAGATCGTTTTCTGGAGGCGGTCTGGCGTGAAGCACTCTGGCTGATAAAAGATGGCATTGCGACAACAAGTGAAATCGACGATGCCATTCGCTATGGTTTCGGCTTGAGATGGGCACAGATGGGCTTAGTCGAAACCTACCGTGTGGCCGGCGGCGAAGCCGGCATGAAACACTTTCTGGCCCAATTTGGCCCGGCTTTGAAATGGCCATGGACTAAATTAATGGATGTACCCGAGTTAACCGACGATTTAATCGAGCGCATTGCCAGTCAATCCGATGAACAATCCGGGAACTATAGTATTCGCCAGCTAGAGCGTATTCGGGATGACAACCTGGTCGGTATACTGCGTGCTTTAAAAACGCGTAACTGGGGTGCTGGTAAGGTTTTAAACCAACATGACCAGCGATTACAACCCGAACGAACTGCCCTGGACAACAAACCTTTTGTCAGTGTAACAAGGTCCATCCCAATTGACTGGATAGACTATAACGGGCACATGAACGAAAGCCGATATGGCCAGATATTTTCCGATGCCGCCGATGCAATTATGGCCCATATCGGTGCCGATCAGGCTTATATTGATTCCGGCCTGAGCTACTTTACTGTCGAAACCAGAATCCGCTATCTGGATGAGACCAAGCCAGGCGAACGGATATACGTCAATACGCAGGTTCTTCACGCTGAAGGCAAAAAATTAAAGCTGCTGCATGAAATGCATCACCTGGATGGGCGTTTACTGGCCACTGGTGAACAGATGCTTATCCACGTGAGCCTGGACACCAGACGATCCTGTCTACCCTCGGCATCTGTGCTGGCAAAAACCGAACAGCTAGCATTAGCTCACAGCATGCTGCCAAGACCCGATTATCTTAGTTGAAACACGACTAAAACCTTAGAGAGAACGACATGCAATTTGGATTGACTGAAGAACAGCAAATGATTATCGATACCACGCGAAAATTTGTTGAACAGGAACTGTATCCGCATGAAGCAGAGGTAGAGCGCACCGGCGTACTCAAACCGGAAATAATCAAGGAGATACAGGCAAAAGCCATAACGGCAGGGCTGTACGCTGCTAACATACCAGCTGAATTCGGCGGCGCGGGCCTGGATACCGTATCCTGGTTACTGTACGAGCAGGAGCTGGGCCGAGCCAACTACGCCCTGCACTGGACCTGCGTTGCCCGCCCTTCAAATATTCTCTGCGCCGGGACCCCAGAACAGCGGGAGAAATATCTGCTCCCCTGCGTACAGGGTGATACCTGGGACTGCCTAGCAATGACCGAACCTGGCGCTGGCTCAGACCTGCGCGGTATGACTGCTTCTGCGGTACCTTCTGGCACAGACTGGGTTCTGAACGGCACCAAGCATTTTATTTCCCACGCTGATATTGCAGATTTTGCAATCTGTTTCATGGCTACAGGAGAGGAACAAACCACGAGGGGCAAGAAAAAACTAATTTCAGCCTTTTTCGTAGATAAGGGTACACCAGGGTTTACGGTTAGACAGGGCTATAACAACGTCTCTCATCGCGGTTACACCAATGCGATACTGGAATTTGATGACTGCCGTATACCGCAGGAGAACCTGCTAGGGGAAGTACACAAGGGCTTCGACGTTGCCAACGAGTGGCTGGGCGCAACACGGTTGCAGGTCGCGGCAACTTGCCTTGGTCGCGCCAAACGGGCTCTGCACCTGGCGCTGTCCTGGGCAGCTGAGCGTGAACAATTCGGCCAGAAAATCGGCAAATTCCAGGGCGTAAGTTTCAAACTGGCTGACATGGCCACCGAACTCAAGGCTGCGGAACTGCTGACCCTGGAAGCCGGCTGGAAATTTGACCAGGACAATTGTACCGATTCGGACATGGCTATGGCAAAACTCAAGGCCACGGAGATGCTAGCCTTTGTTGCCGATGAGGCGATTCAGATTCATGGGGGTATGGGCGTTATGGATGAACTACCCCTGGAACGCATCTGGCGCGACGCCCGCATTGAGCGCATCTGGGAAGGCACATCTGAAATACAAAGGCATATAATATCACGTGCGCTGTTGCGCCCGTTAGGTGCCTGAGAATCTCATGTCCCGGGACCTTTCTCGCCTAATAAGCCCAAAAACTATAGCCATTTTCGGTGGATCATGGGCTGAAAACGTCGTAAAGCAATTAAAAAAAGCAGGTTACACGGGTCAAATATGGCCGGTCCATCCACACCGGCAGAAACTCCTGGATCTGCCTTGTTTTGCGTCCGTCGCTGAATTGCCTGCTGCACCCGACGCCAGTTTCATCGGCGTCAATAAACAACTGACCGTTGCAGTGGTACAGCAGCTATGCGAGCGAGGCGCCGGCGGTGCTGTCTGCTTTGCATCAGGATTTCTGGAAAGCGAAGCTGATGTCGCTGGTGGTGCCGAACTCCAGCAACAGCTATTACAGGCGGCCGCTGACATGCCGATCCTTGGCCCGAACTGCTATGGCCTGCTCAACTATCTCGATAACATACCGATCTGGCCTGATGAACACGGTGGTCTTAAAGTAGAGCGGGGTGTTGCAATCATTGCGCAATCGTCAAACATTGCCATCAGTCTCACCATGCAGCAACGCGGCCTGCCTCTGGCCTTTCTCGCCACAGTAGGCAACCAGGCACAAACCGATGCGGCCACCGTTGCTGAGACTCTCCTGTCTGACCCAAGAATAAGTGTGGTCGGATTCTATCTGGAAGGATTTGGTGATATCCGATCACTGGAACGAATCGCTGCACTGGCACACACACTAAAAAAACCGTTACTCGCGCTTAAATCCGGTAAAACCGAAGCTTCCCGATCTGCGGCGCTAAGTCATACTGCCTCATTGACCGGAAGCAGCCGAGCAGGTGAATCCTTACTCGAACGCCTCGGCATTGTCGAAGTCGACAATTTGGACGTTTTTATAGAGAGCCTGAAAATTCTGCACTATGCGGGGCCACTAGCCTCCAAGCATATTAGTTCAGTCAGTTGCTCTGGCGGTGAAGCCGGCTTAATGGCAGATGCCAGTGCCGATCTCGACCTGGATTTTCAGGCGTTTTCAAAACAGCAGCAGCAAACATTGGCAACCTGTCTTGGTCCGCAAGTGAACATCGCTAATCCACTGGACTATCATACTTACATCTGGTCTGATATCGCCGCCATGACCAGCTGTTTTACCGCTGTCTGTTCCGGGACATCGGCGCTCAACATATTCGTCTACGATCGCCCACGAGATGATTACTGTGACTCATCTGCCTGGGACTGCGTATTAACAAGCCTGCGTGCGACAAAGCAGGCAACATCAGCCCCGATCGCTATCCTGTCAAGCATTACCGACAACATGAGCGAGGCGTTAGCCAGCGAGCTGGTGGAAATAGGATGTGTGCCTCTGGCTGGCATGCGCACTGGACTAAAAGCTGTCGAAGCAGCGATAAGAGCAGGCCGGCATCAGCGCCGTCGAACGATGCCGGAAAAGCTGATCATCGCACTGCAGGGGTTGGCCGATGAGCATTCAAACATTCAGGCCAGCACCGAACACAGCGCTAAGTTATCTTTAGCTGCCTATGGCGTGAAAATACCCGAATGGACTACCGCCAGAGATTCAGGACATCTTCAGCAGATAATTTCAACGGTGCAATATCCCTGCGTCCTGAAAGCACTGGGCCTGGCGCACAAAAGCGATCACGGCGCGGTAATCGTAAATATTAAAAACAAACAAACGCTTCTCGATGCTGCTACCGATATGCTTAAGCGACTGCCATCCGATCAGCAGGGATTTCTGATAGAAGCCATGGTTACCGACGTCATTGCAGAGCTCTTGATCGGCATTACCCGCGACCCCACTGGTCTGCTGGTCCTGACCCTGGGATTTGGTGGCACACTCACTGAACTGATCGACGATTCAGTTTCAATATTGTTACCCTGCAATGCCAGTGAAATTGGTCACGCATTAACCCAGCTGAAACTATATCCCCTGCTAACGGGTTACAGGGGAGCCAGCAAAGCAGACCTGAAGGCTATTGTTGATGCCATAGTCGCTATCGCTCACTACGCACAGGATAACGCACTCAGGTTGGTTGAGTTAGAAGTCAACCCCCTGCTCGCTCGAGCCAAAGATGCCGTTGCTGCCGATGCCCTGCTACGGCTGATGGCAGATCCATGAACAAGCGCCTTGTTAAATTTAACAAAATTAAAACTTTTGTATCTAACCAAGCAAGAGGGAAAGTATGACTGACGAACCCATAAAAACCCGCACGCAAGACAGTATTCTTGAAGTCACACTGGACCGGCCCAAAGCCAACGCCGTTGACTTGATCACCAGTCGAAAAATGGGCGAGGTGTTTCAATCCTTTCGTGATAACCCGGATTTACGAGTTGCCATCCTGACCGCAGCAGGTGAAAAATTCTTCTGCCCCGGCTGGGACCTCAAAGCAGCAGCCGATGGCGATGAGGTTGACGGCGATTACGGAGTGGGGGGCTTTGGTGGCCTGCAGGAATTACCTCGATTGAACAAACCCATCATCTGCGCGGTCAATGGTATATGTTGCGGTGGGGGGCTCGAGATAGCCCTGTCCTCAGATATTATACTCGCCGCTGAACATGCAACCTTTGCCTTGCCAGAGATCCGCTCGGGTACCATCGCTGACGCAGCATCGGTAAAATTACCAAAACGCATTCCGTATCACATTGCCATGGAACTGTTACTGACAGGCCGCTGGTTAGATGTAAAAGAAGCACATCACTGGGGCTTCGTTAACGAAATCCTCGCTGCAGATCAGCTCATGACGCGCGCCTGGGAACTGGCTCGGCTACTGGCGTCCGGCCCACCGCTGGTCATGGCCGCGATTAAAGAGGTCGTACGGGATGCAGAGGCATCCAAATTTCAGGACTCCCTGAACCGGATTACCAGTCGGCAACTGGCAAGCATCGATACGCTTTATGGCAGTGAAGATATGCTGGAGGGCTTCAATGCCTTTGCAGAAAAACGGGATCCCGATTGGAAAGGCCGATAACGCTGTAAACACCTGGCGGCATAAACAGCACCCGGCACCGACAAAAACCAATTCAGATAGCTGGCATACCCTCTTTAACAGCTTCGCTTTAAACTAACTTTTGTGGTATTGCCAGCCAGGTACGAACAACAGACCGCCATGACATCAACTATGATGCAAATCTGGCTAGTTTTGGTTACTTAGTTTCAACTTGAGATTGTGTTAGATTTCCCACTATAACCAGCGGAGAAAAATATGAATGCGATCAAGTACTGCGTATTGGCAGTCGTTTTGATGTCTGCGACCTCCACGCAAGCTAGTAGCCTGGACATCAAAGAGTGGCAGGTGCCCTATGATGCATCCCGGCCTCGCGACCCATTTGCCGACAGTGCCTCCTCAGTATGGTTTGTTGGCCAGCGCGGAGGCTACCTGGCCCATCTGGACGTACAAACCGGGGAATTCAGAAAAATTGATCTAAAACAAGGCTCTGGGCCACACAACCTCATTGTCGGTTCAGACGGAGTTGTCTGGTATGCCGGAAATCTAAACCAGATGATCGGCCGTTACGACCCGAAAACAAACAACATCCAGGAAATTATGATGCCCGATAAACGTGCTCGTGATCCACATACTCTGATATTCGATAAAAACGAGGAGAATATCTGGTTCACGGTGCAAGGCGGTAACATGATGGGCCGACTCAACATCAAAACGCGTCAAGTTGACTTAATCCCATCTCGAACCCAGCGTTCCCGACCTTACGGGATCAAAATCGCACCAGACAACTCAATCTGGGTGGTACTGTTTGGCTCCAACAAACTGGCCCATATCGACCCCGAGACACTGGCACATGACGAAATCGAGCTGCCTCGCCCAGAGGCCAGGCCGCGCCGACTCGAAGTGACCGCTGATGGCAACATCTGGTATGTCGACTACGCCAAAGGGATGCTGGGCAGGTACCAGCCCAGCACAGCTAAATTTACCGAATGGCAGATGCCTCAAGGTGAAGGTGCCAGGCCATACGGCATGGCATCTGATGCAAGTGGCAGACTTTGGATGGTGGCATCCGGCGTGCAGCCCAATGTATTTGTTGGCTTCGACCCGGCCACCAATCAATTTATAGAAGCAACCAAGATAGACTCCGGTGGCGGCTCGGTCCGGCATATGCACTACCAGGAAACATCGGGAACCGTCTGGTTCGGCACCGATAGCAACTACATAGGCCGAGCGATTGTTGAACCGGGGAAATAGTTGAAATCAGTGATTGTCCTGCTGGCGGCTTGTTTTATGAGCAGCGCCAGTGCTTTCCCAGGAGGGGCGCCTTGGGGCACAGCCAATCCGCAGTCAGGCCAGAACTGCACTGCCTGTCACTTTGATTACCAAGCAATTCCTGATTCGAAATCCCTGACAATTCGGGGACTCCCAGTCGCGCCGGTCAGCGGCACCACTTACGAATTAATGGTTTCCTTCGTCGATAGTGTTGCAATCATCGCTGGTTTTCAGATGTTCGTATCTATGGGACTATTTAGCACCTCACAAAAGCATATCGAAACGACTGGCTCCTCGATAAGATCTACCCGACCCATTGCAAATAAAAATGGCGTTGTCTGGGCTATGTTATGGACGGCACCGGACCTCGCAGATAAAAAGGTAACCTTCAATCTGGCGGTCACCGGGGCCAACGATGATGGCTCTCCCTTTGGTGACCAAATCCACTTCCGTTCTTTTACTGTGACGCCTGATAAAAACCGACCCAACGCAGGCCACTAAGTTAACCTTGCCTGCTCCTGATCGATCTGCTCCGGCTAAAAGTGTTGCTGCCTATGCGAATGAAGACCCAGATTAAGCACCACCTTTTGTTACCACTGCCTCGACCCCATCGAGACCACACGCTACCTGAACTTGCTATTCGGCTATCCAGTTTGGTATACAAACCAGGATCGAAAAAGTCTTATCAACCTTGTTAGCAGAGAGGACAAGTTAATGCTCAAAGAGACCTGCCAGGTGCTTGTGGTTGGCGCAGGACCAGTGGGTCTGGTAGCCGGGATCGATCTGGCCCAACGCGGCATCGACGTAATGGTACTTGACCAGCGAAGGAATTTTGATCCACTCACCGTTCGCTGCAACCACATATCTTCGCGCTCCATGGAGATTTTTCGTCGTCTTGGCATCGCCGATAAAGTAAGAGCGGGTGGTTTTCATGATGACTTCCCGCATGACGTGTCCATCAGGCTCACCGCGATTGGCAAAGAAATGGCCCGAATCAGGATACCTGGCCGGGCTGGACGTAAAACCGGTGAGCAAGGCGCTGACGCTGGGTGGCCAACGCTGGAGCCGCCACATCGCATGAACCAGATTTTTCTGGAGCCCATCCTGCAGGAAACAGCAGAGACCACCCGCAACCTCCGTCTGCACTTCGACCAGGAGGTCACCTCAATCACCGACCAGGGTGATCAAGTTCAGGCCAGTATCCGTACCAGTAACGGTTCAGCGCTCGAAATTTGCTGTGACTATCTGATCGGCTGCGACGGTGGTGGATCGCTTATCCGCAAGCAAATCGGCGCAGAATTAAAGGGGGATGCGGTCGTACAACGAGTCCAGTCATCCTTCATTCACGCCCCGGGCCTTACCGCCATGATGCAGGCAGACCCCTGCTGGGGCGTCCTGAACATCAACCCGCGCCGATCCGGCACTATTTATACCATCGACAACGACGACCGCTTCCTGGTCCACAACTATCTGCGCCCGGGCGAGGGATTCGAGACGGTAGATAGAGACCGCTGCCTGAGAACGATTCTGGGTGTCGAAGACGATTTCCAGTATCAGCTCACTCGCAACGAAGACTGGATCGGCCGTCGCCTGGTCACCAGCAAGATCGCCGAGGGACGCGTTTTCCTGGCAGGTGACGCTGCCCATATCTGGGTCCCCATGGGCGGTTATGGCATGAATGCAGGCATTGCCGATGCCGCAGGTCTTACCTGGCTACTGGATGCCAGACTCAAGGGCTGGGCAGGCACCGGCATGTTGGCGGCCTATTCCGCTGAGCGGCTGAGGATCACCCGTCAAGTTTCTCAATTTGCCATGGAAACAGCAGAGACCATGATTAAAAACCGCGCTGCCGTACCACCGGAAATAGAGGATGACACGCCAGCCGGCGTAACTGCAATGGACTGGTTCGGGGCTCATACCCGGGACCTCAACTCACCCCAGTATTGCTGCGCGGGGCTTAATTTCGGCTATTTTTACGATGCATCACCCATCATCAACTACGACGATGCGCACCATCCTGATTACTCCATGGACAAATACACGCCTTCGACGGTGCCAGGCTGCCGTATGGCCCATATTGTGATGGCCGATGGCTCCTCCCTCTATGATCACTTCGGATCTGGTTACACCCTGATAAGAACCGGGCCTGACCAAGCCGCTGGGCTGGTTAAGGCAGCGCGGACGCTGGCTATTCCACTGGCCATCATCGATATCCCTGCCTCGGATCTTCACAACCATGCGCTTTATCTGGCTCGGCCCGATCAGCATGTGGCCTGGCGAGGACAGCAGGAACCAGAAGACCCAGAGAACATTATGCGTACGCTCTCCGGAATGCTTTAAACCCGGCGCAAATACCTACGACGCACATTTAACCAACTGAACAAGGTCTGGAGCTTCCCCGGTTAGGGGCTATACCTTTAGACTCGGTCCTGGGACAGTAGATATGCTCAAAATCCTTAGTTACTCTTAGTGAACGAATTCACTCAGGCGAGCCATACCATGGAAATGACAACCTCAAGACGAAAATTCTTACAATCCTCTGGTGCCTTGCTGCTAGGCGCGGCTGCTAGCACTTCTGGGGTCAGCACAGCGCAGTCGTCTGCTTCTAGCCCTATCGGGCAGGATTACTGGGCATTGGTCAGATCAAAGTTTGCCTTCAGCGAAGCAACCGTGCCAATGAATGCCGCCAATCTTTGTCCCTCGTTTCGCGCGGTAGCAGAAACCGTCGGGACACTGACTTATGATATTGACAGGGATTGCTCCTTTAACAACCGTGCCAAGTTTAGAGACCTTCTCGAACACTCCCGCCAATTGGTTGCAGAACAGCTGAATGTCAGTGCTACTGAAATCGCCCTGGTACGCAATACCAGTGAAGCAAACAATATTGTCAACAACGGTTTAAACCTCAACAAAGGCGATGAAGTCTTAATATGGGATCAGAATCATCCTACAAATAATGTCGCCTGGGATGTTCGTGCCGCTAGATTCGGTCTGGTCGTCAAAAAAGTGTCCTCTCCTGATAAGCCCGCAACAAAGCAGGCGCTTATCGACACCTTCACATCCCAATTCACGCCTCGCACCCGGGTTCTTTCCATTACCCACGTCTCCAATGTCAGTGGTATCAAACTGCCTGTCAAGGAAATTGTAGCGGCGGCCCATGCCAAACAAATCTATGTCCATGTAGATGGTGCCCAGGTCTGGGGTGCAATGTCGCTGGACTTAAAGGACCTGGATGTGGACTCTTTTGCCGCCAGTGCACATAAGTGGTATATGGGACCAAAGGAAGCTGGCGTGCTGTACGTAAAGGAACAGCATATAGACCGTATCTGGCCCAATACAATAGCGCCGGGATGGGGTTCTGATGTCAAAACAACCCTGCCAGGTGCACGCAAGTTTGAATCCCTTGGCCAACGCGACGATGCAGGACTTGCTGCCGTAGGGGTTGCCGCCAGGGAGCATAATGACATCGGCACCAATCGTACCCACCATAGGATTGTAGAACTGGCACAACGCTTAAAGACCGGCATCTCCGAATTGGGACTAGAACTGGTAACACCCATGGACCCCGAGCTCAGCTTTGGTGTCTGCATTACCAAAGTGCCCGAGGGTAACGGCCGCAGCATTGCAAACAGGCTCTACACTGAGCACGGCATAGCCGCTGCTGCAACCGGTGGTGTCCGGCTTTGCCCGACAATCTATAACTCACCAGAACATATCGACCGGGCAATCGCCGGCATGAAGGCATTGATGGCTTAGCCTTAAACACCGGGATGTTGGCCCTTTTTACCCTGCGTAGGTCAATAATACTGCACTTGGCCAGGGCTCAAATGATTCACAGCTCGTCTGTCTGCTGTCAGCCAAACGAGAACCCAACAGGTGATCCAGGCCCGATGATGGCATACTAGTTCAATGCTTAGCGCAATTGACTCCAGCATCATCCTTGCATACATGGTTCTTATGATCGTGATCGGTTTCTATGCGAGCCGCAAACAACACAGCATCGAGGATTTCTTCATCGGTGGTGGCAATGTTGGTACCTTTTCGATCGCTTGTCTCTGGCTGGCTTCATGGGTCGGGGGCGCGGCCATTGTCGGTGGCACTTCGAAAGTTTATGACCTGGGCATTTCAGGCGGCTGGTATATCATCTGTATGGCGATTGGCTGTCTCCTTTTTGGTCTGTTCTTCGCAGTCAGAGTTAAACGGTGGGGTCAACAGAGAAGTCTGCTCACTTATCCGGACCTGATTGAGTCGGCTTACGACAGCCGGACACAAATTGTAGCGACAGTCTCAACAGCCCTTGCTTTTATCGGCTTTGCCGCCGGTCAACTGGCCGCCGCAGGAGCTGTTTTAAGTACCCTCCTCGGCTGGGAATATTTCGAGGCATTGTTACTGGCCAGCACGATCATCATTATTTATACGGCGTCCGGTGGCTTCCTGGCAATTACCTATACCGACTGGGTGCAGTTTGCTTTGCTGTTCGTGGGTGTTGTTCTTGTGGGTATCCCGGTTGCCATTGCCAATGGCGGTTCCTGGGAGGCTTTAACAACGAATTTACCGT
>Ga0206683_10002380_pt1 | contig 12720 bp, 9 predicted proteins | sample M280m12015metaG_FD_155483 | JGI IMG/M metagenome (GOLD analysis project Ga0206683, IMG submission 155483) | Ammonia-oxidizing marine archaeal communities from Monterey Bay, California, United States - M2 80m 12015 | ecosystem: Environmental > Aquatic > Marine > Intertidal zone | place: USA...
GTGGATACCGGGACCAGACTCCCCACAGTTGGAAGGTGCGGATACCGGCGAAGCAGATGGGGCCCTGGGAGGAAGATCGACCGGGTCCCCGATTAGGGTACTGGTTCACTTCAAACCCCCCAGTAGCCTTCCACGGGAGCAGTTCACTCTTCACCTCCCAAGTAATGAAACCCAGCCACTCAAGGTCGGAGGGAGGCATGATCCAGTGATCGGGCCAAGAGCTGCCCCTGTCGTAGAGGCGGTTGCAATGCTCGTTATTGCTGACTTGGGTCTGATGGGCGGATTCCTGTGATCAGGCCTGCTTCTCAAGGTACTGTTGAATTCTCAGAGGAAGGTTGATTGCGAACATCGAGGCAATCACAATGAAAACTAGGATAGTTCCCAGAGCAACTCCGTAAACGCTTGTCAACTCCACACTTTCTTCGAGCCTATTTGCAGCCACAGGGTCAAGAATCCGAACGAAAAGAGGGACAAAGAAATTGATGAAGAGGGTGAGTGTTGCCACCACTGCTGCAACCGCTGGGGTATACCCCAATGCCTTGTTGTACCTATCAGTGATGCTTTTCACATTCATTACGTAAACCTCTCCAGTTCTGATCGAGGTATCCAGCATGGAGAAACGAATAACTGCGCTTGATATCTCAATATACACAACAAGGAAAACAGCATAGAGGATAAGGAGCAGTTTCTGAATAACCTCGTTCTCCGGTAGGAAACTAAGACCAAACTCAACTTTGCTACCTGCGAACCTTATTGTCACTAGAATGAGGGCCACGTATGACAGCAGCATCGCCCGTTGGTCCCTCTGCCATACTCCCCAGAAGCCAGATATCAGCCCAACAAGGATCAGTAGCATGTGAAGCCACAGACCTAGGAAGCCAATTCCAAACATGTTAGTCAGAGCAAACCATGCCGTACCCGAAACTGGGGTGAGCATGAATGTTAGGAAACCTAGGACTAGGAGGGACCCAATCGCACCCATTTGGAGGGTTATGACCATTCTATTTGGTGAAACGAACTCCCGATTAACCAGCACCGGACCTCCGAAGATTGCTTCTATCCAATTAGGAATCGCGACTTCTGGAACTGCATCATCAGGAATCCCAGAGTCAGCCTTCAGGGTCCCTGCGGCCTTCTTCCTGCTGGGTGCGGAAGATCTCACAACCTTCCCCTCGTACAAGTGAGAGGTGTCTACTGGTCCCTTGCCTCCTTGTTCTGCCATCTAATCACCTACCTCAGAAACCCCTTGCTCCAGCCAATGCCGTGAAGAGCAACATATCAGGCTCCCAATCCATCACATAAGCACCCAATCCCCTGAGCTCGGTCATCAAGATGTCCCTCTCGGTTTTTAGGACTTCATAACCCGTCCTGTCTATTCTTCTAGCATCGAATTCGAACTCAAGGCTACTTGGGGAGAGGATAGTAACTTCGAAGTTCCTAGCCCTGAGGTCTCTCACCGCATCCACAATCGTCGGGTCGTCCTCTAGGGGGGAAAGGATGATGATTGGGCTCCCTCGATGAATGTGGGGCATAATCCTCGTGGTCACAATCTTGAGAGGTGTGTTGCCCTTCGCCATCGCTCCGGCTAACTTGGTCAAGATGACATACAATTGCTTCTTCCCGGTATCTCTGTCAACAGAGACAATTTCGTCCCCGTAGACAACTAATCCAACGGAGTCCCTCCTCGAAAGGAAGTGCTGTGATAGGCTGGCCGCTGCCCTTGTGCTGTAAACGAGCGAATTCCTGCTCACAGGTCCGGTTTCGCTAACAGATCTACTATCCACTAGAAGGATCACATCACTCACGGCATCCCTTTCGAATTCGTTAACCATCATCTTCCCATCTTGCCTTGCTGTAGCATTCCAGTTAATTTTCCTCATTGGGTCTCCTGGGAGGTACTCCCTGAGGTTGTAGAAATTTGACCCCTCGCCGGGATTCCTGATGTTCACTGCTCCGGTGAAAATCTTAGGCACCCTACTTTTGACCATCGCGTCTTTGATGTCTTCCATCTTCGGGAAAACCAAGAAGTCGTCGTAGAGCTGGACCTCTTTCTCATTGTGGAAGAGGCCAAGCTCATCCTGGACTCTGATGCATACGGGCCCAATCGTGTAGAAGCCTCTGAGTGGGGTCTCGATGGTGTAGGAAATCTCAGTCTCCCTCTTGGGGCCGATTTCCATTAGAACGTAGTTAGCGCCCTTCTTGATTCTCATAACCTCCGGAACCCTGTCACGGAGCTCGAGCACTTTGGCAATACTCGATCTGTTCTGGATCCTCAGGGTTACGTCAATCTCTCCATCCTCGAAAACTCTTGAGCTCGAAGTCTTCCTCATCGCCACGATGCTCTGAAGTTGCACTCCCTCGTCCATGATTGCCTCTTCCACCCTCCTTCCCGAGGAAGCAACGTCACCATGGGATGTCCTCAGGGCCGCCCATGTCAGGAATGAAAGTAGAACCACAGCAACTGTCACAAGTTGTTGGTTGCGCAGAACTAGGCCTAGGAGATACATCGCTACCGAAAGAGACGCGAACATCGCTGACTTTCGGCTCCAGGCCACATTTCCACCTCGTCATCACTCAGACGGTCGGGACATTCGCTGCATTCTTCCCATGTAGAATATCTCGGACGACCTCACCGTTTTCTAGTCCCTTAATCTGATGCTCTGGTTTTAGGATGATTCTGTGGGCAACTGCCAGTTCTGCAACTGACTTCACGTCATCTGGAGTGACGAAGTCCCTTCCACGCATGGCTGCAACCGCTCTACCGGTCTTCAATAGTGCTTGTGAACCTCGAGGGGAAGCGCCAACGAGCACTCTTGGGTCCTCTCTGGTCCTAGCCACAATGTCCACCATGTACTCTCTGACTGACCTGTCCACATACACCTCTTCGCAGGACTGTTGCATCTTGACTACGATGCTTGGGTCTGTAATGCTGTTGACGTCTACCTCGTCTTTCTTTCGGTTGATCCTTCTCTGCAGAATCTCATTCTCGTCAGCCCTGTCTGGGTAGCCAACCATCATCTTCATCATGAATCTGTCAAGTTGAGCCTCTGGGAGTGGGTATGTCCCTTCTTGCTCGACTGGGTTCTGAGTGGCCATCGTTAGGAAAGGTGCAGGAAGCTTGTGCGTGACAACCCCGATTGTTACTTGCTTCTCTTGCATGGCCTCCAGTAGAGCGGCCTGAGTCTTCGGAGGAGCTCTGTTGATCTCGTCAGAGAGTAGAAGATTGCAGAAAATGGGACCCGGCTTGAAGGTGAACTCTCCTTTCTTCGCATCATATATGTTGGTCCCCGTAATGTCCGCTGGAAGCAAGTCAGGAGTGAATTGGACTCTCTTGAAATCGCATCCGAGAGCGTCTGCGAAGGTGTTGGTCATCAGAGTCTTCGCCAGACCAGGGAAATCTTCGAACAGAAGATTTCCATTCGACAGAATGTCCACCATGACGTTGTCAATCACATGCGCCTTTCCAATGATTACTTTCTGGACTTCTGTACTGATTGCCTGACCCATCGCTCCGGTGGCGGCCAATACCTCATCTTTCTTACTTGATCCACGTGCCTCTTGCGCCTTCTTGGCCAATACTGCATCGTGTGCACCCAAAACGGGTGCCTGCATCCCTTTTACTGGTTCTGTCTCACTCATTTTTTTCACTCCATTTGTTAGTTATTTTTTCCCCATCGGCGAATGGTTTGCATCAACTTGCGCAACTCTTGCGGCGTGTACGTCCGGCTTTGGCTATAAGCCAATTCCACGAGACGGGGGTCTCCAATCATCGCCTGAACTTCAGGAGGTGGCCGCATTGCCATCTCATCTCGAGTCAAATCATGGTGGATCCTAACTTTGGTAAGCAGAGCTCTCCTAACTCTATCTCTATAAGTTGCAGGATCTAGCTTCTCAGGCCGTTGGTTGAATTTTGTTAGGTCGAAAACGTGTCTCCAGTTCTCCTTCTCAGGGACCACCATCATGGCTACGAGTAGTAGTAGGGCTACATTGAGTACTACTAACCACTTCAGGAACTGGTTGGATGTAAGGAGTACGACCGTACCCATAGTCTGAACGAATGGCTCTGAGAGAACTCCTGTCACGTGCCTGCTCTCATCAAAAACAACTTGGAAGTTGCCCGGATCAGATCTTATTGGCGCATTTAGGTCTACATTGTCAAATTCCATCATGTCGTATACTAGGAGTCTGAAGTACCTCTCATTTCCTTCCCAATCGTTGTTATTCAGGATTTCTTGGGTCCAGCAGTTGTTTCTCGTATAATCTCCGATAGCTGAGCAATCTTGACTTAGACCTTCATCCTGTGCTTGTCCTAACTTCCACAGCAAATTCGAGAAAGCTTCATCATCGGAAACGAAAACTATGCTGCCCGTAACTTCCAATTCTCCTACACCAGCCGAGAACGCCCCCCTGCCTTCATCAGAAACCTTGTCGAGGACCTTTATTCCCGGGTAGTCGAACCTCATCATTAGCCTCAGATCTCCCGTAGCAGGATTCTCAGGATTTGTTGGGTCGCCATTTCCGACTCTGTCAATAAAGGCAGAGGGAGAAGCCCTACCAAGAGTCATTATTTCCCTGTGCCCTGGATCTTCAAGATCCTTGTCCGTAGCCTCAAACATCATTCCAGTTGGCCCCTTGTACATCACTGGGAGCCTGCAATCATTCAACCCATCTGGATTCTGAATTTGGAACGTTGTACAACCCTGCATTAGTGCCCCAGGGGACATTTCGTCTATGTCCTGGTTTACTGGGGATGCGCTCCAAACGTTGCCCCAATCGATGAATTGCTCAGACTGTTGCGTGTAAACCCAATGCTGCTTATCGTCTTTCAATGGTGCATCCATGTATCTGACGCCAAATAATATGGCCAGATTATGGGCTTGAGTGTTGTCAGCTGCAACGATTACTTTCCCCCCCTTTTCCGTGACAAAGCGGAAAATCTCATCCGCTTCCGTTTGATCGATTGGCTTCTCTGGAGCAATAATTGTCAGTAGTGTGCGATGAGGGTCTTTCCAGTCATTGACAAGCATTGGAGTAGACATTGTGTTAGCGACATAGTAGCCTTCGCCCCTGTTCTCCACATACGCGCTTTCGAAACTCTCCCTCATATCGGATAACTGTCCTAGCCCACTATCATCGTACGCCGAGTAATTTGTTGATTTTCCAACGACGAAGAACATGGGCAGAACGAGGAGCATTATTGATGTAATTACCAATGCATACATGACGTTTCTATTGAATCGAGCCTCGTCATCTACTCCTTCCGGCATTCTTCAAATCCCCTCTTCAAGTTGGACCATTGCCCCAAGCAACATCTGTCGGACATTCAAATCACGGTTATATGTTGCTGAGTAAAGTTTGTTCTTCTCACCGGTATCGTGTTTTCCTCGAGATTTTTCTATTCGCCTTCGTCTCTGGGAAGATTAGTGCCACTAGCAAACCAGAGATGGTCACAATCACTCCCGGAGCGGGCAGATTAGACTCAATTGAGTCCTCTGAACTGCTACTGCCATCTCCCTGGTTACTGGAACTCGAATCTCCAGTGGGCGGAGGTTCAACTGTGACTCTGACCTCTCCCTCTGCGATGGCATTGCCCCCTCCGCTCATTTCTCTCTTTGAGGTCACTGTCACCGTAATGTCACAATGCCTCTTGGGATGGCTCTCCGAGGCCGTTACTTTCAGGTTCGCATCCTTTTCTTTGCCGGCTTCGATGTCCCCGCTGAGTAGTAAGTCAAGGCCATTATCGGTGGACAATAGCGGGCAGTCGTCCTTGACATCTACTTCCCCGACTCCGTCCTGTGCATTTCCATTGTTCGTCACAGTGACCGTGAGAATGGTTTCGGAACCTGCATTCATGGGCCCGAAGGGCTCTGCGATTTCTAATGCTAGATCGAAAATAGATGGAATCTCGAGGTCCCCTTCCCGGTTCTGAGATGAAGATAGGGGATCGGGAATTCCCTGTCTCGCGGTAATCGTTGCTGTAATAGAGAATTTTTCCTTCTTTTCCGCATCCTGAGATAGAACTTCTATTCCGCTAATCTTGAGATCGAATGACTCATTCGACCCTGCAGATATGGTCTCTCCCTCGGGGGCCTCGTGTTCCCCACTGAAAGGGATATCGAATTCGAACTCTACGGTTATCTCAGTCAATCCGGAATTTTCTACAAAGTACTCAACCCTTGCAGTACCCTCATCTGATAGCAGAAATGGGTTTGTCGGATCTTCTCCTGGGTAGTTAATCCCCAATTCCCAAGATTCTAGCTCTTGTGCTGACGACGGAGCCGCAGAGAAGAAGGACAATGTCAGAATCGCTCCTAGGAGAATTGAGGCAAACCTCGATCTCATCAAATCACCAGTAGACCCCTACAAGCCCTCTTCGTTAAGACCTTCACCATCTTCCTTCTATATGCCGGGGAGAACCAAGTGTTCTGTACCGGTTTTACGGCCTTCCTGATTGACTCTGCTAGATCTTCAACCGTTTCAGCACCACGCCATCTTGACAGGGCCTCTTTCGCCTCCTCCGAATGAAGGCTAGGGATAGACTCGAGACCGGTTGTCGCAACTCTTAGGCTTTCAGGACCGCCACTAGGACCTCCTCTCCAAAGTACGGCAACGCCTGCTTCCGGAAAGTCCCATGAGTCTCGTTGCCTCAATTTCTGGTAGTCACCTTGCCATTCTGCGGAATCTTCCGGAATGGTGAGGTGAGTCACTAACTCCCCTTTTTCGAGAATATTTCTTTTCATTCCGTCCAACTCAAAGAACTCACAAAGCGGCAAAGACCGAACTCCTTTCGGAGAGGCTAGATGTATCGTAGCACCAAGACACATCAGAACCGGGGCTAAATCTGCCTGATATGTCGCAACGCAGAGAGTGTTCTGATTTGGGATTACCCTGCAATCGGCATCCGTCCCACAGTCGCACTTGTGACACCAGTCAATGGATTCTCGCCATGTTTCAGATTGGTTAATCCAGTAGCACCTAGTATCCAAGCAAATGTTTCCTCCAACAGTTCCAGATTTCCTGATTAGAACGCTGGCAACCGAATTTGCTGCCTTGGCTAGAACTGGATGGGTGGAAGCGCCTTCTGCCAATTCACTAATGCTAACCATCGCACCGATGTGACTTTCACTCAATTCCCGTAATTCGGGTATCGAAGATAGTGAAATTACGTGACTCTTCACATTGATGTGCCATTTGTAGTTAGGCAAGAGGTCGGTACCCCCAGCTATCCAGTCGAAATCTTCCCCAGAATCAGAAAGCTCTTGTGACATCAGAAGGGCCTCATCCAGGCTCTTTGGCGAAAGCACCTTGAATGGTGGCATCTTCATTTTACATCCTCCAGATGACGCCTCTCGGTATGCTTCCAAGCACTCCCTGCAAGGCGAGGGGACACAAGATATTCTTCGTCCGGAGTTACTCTGACCTCCCATCTAGGGTCCACTTCATCAGGAGGGGTGGACGGATCCAATCCAAATAGGGCGCCATTGTAGTAATCGCCCCTCTCCTCATCCAACCTTCTTTCTCTGTCCCTTGACTTATGCTCATCACTCCTCTTCTCGAGAATCGTCTGCAGATCTGAGTGCTCAAGAGACGGGCATTCAAGGTCTGTCGGATCCGCAATCCCTTCAGATCTGCATCTCTTCTCAATCATTTTGAAAACCTTCTCTGGCGTCATTGGGAGTTCCGAAGTTCTGACTCCCACCGCATCGTAAACAGCATTACAAACAGCAGGGAGAATTGGTAGAAGGGGCCCCTCTCCTGCTTCCTTTGCCCCAAATGGACCTTCCGGATCATTGGATTCAACGATTATCGGGACTACCTCGGGCATCTCATGAACACTCGGGATTTTGTAGTCAAGGAGATCCGGATTCAACAGGTTCCCATTTCTGCTATATCGCATCTCTTCTGAAAGGACCTGTCCCATGCCCATATGGCATGAACCGATGATCTGTCCCTTCACTGCCAGTGGGTTTAGGGCCTTCCCGCAATCATGAGCAGCCCAGACTTTGTCCACTTTGGTCTGACCCGTTTCTACGTCCACAGTTACTTCTGCAACATATGCCGAGAAGGAGTATGCAGGTGCCAGACCTGCTGCTGCTCCCTTGTGGGTCCTTCCCATGGGTGGCGTCCTATATGCCCCAGATGACACCAGTGCCCCCCGATCCTCTTGTGCCTTGTGCAGTGCCTCTAGGTATGAAACGCCGACTGCGGGATCACCCTTCAGGAAAATCCTACGATCACCAATCACCAAACCTCTTCTTTCTGCCCCTGTTATCTCCACCGTTGCATCAAGCAACTCATCTCGGATTTGCATTGCTGCGGATATAGCAGCATTAGCATTCATGAATGTGACTCTGGAAGAGTAGGACCCCAGGTCAACCGGAGAAGTATCCGAATCTCTGGATTTTACCCGAATCATATCAAGAGGCAATCCCAATACCTCGGCAACCGATTGGGCAACAACGGTATCTGAACCCTGACCAATGTCTGCAGCACCAGTATGTACCGTCACACCTCCATCCATGTCCACTTTTAGATGGACAGTTGCATGGGGGAATTTATTGGGGTCCCAGTGTATGGGAAGACCACTCCCAGATATGAAGAAACCACAACCAATTCCAATTCCCTTACCCAGAGGCAACTTTCTGAATTTCTTGTCCCAACCGCTCTCTTTCTTTACCCTCTCAAGGCATTCCCTCATTCCAATGCTGGTTACCCTAAATCCAGTAATTGTTGCTGAATGGGGGGGAAGTAGATTTGCCAGACGGAGTGTTATCGGGTCGACCCCAAGCTCTTCGGCTAGGTCATCTAGCCCGACTTCCACAGCACATCTCGAGTTTACTGCTCCATGCCCTCTCATGGCTCCACTGGCCGGTTTATTCGTCCAAACCCTAGCTCCGGTGTAGTGGAAAGCCCCAATCTCATACGGTGCTGTGTGGAGTACACCATTGTAGTAAGTAGTCACATGGCCGAAAGAGGCGAACGCCCCGCCATCAATCAGTGCATCAGTCTCAATCCCACATATCCTACCTTCCTTGTCAGCATGGAGGTTCATTTCAATCCTGGATGGGTGGCGACCCCTATTGACCCAGTAAACCTCCTCTCTGTCGAAAGTGATTCGCACCGGTCTACCTGATTTTCTCGCGAGAATGGCTGCGCACATCTCATGAGGGAACGGATCTGATTTCCCACCGAAACCACCTCCGACGAATGTTCGATGCACATTGATTTGGTGCATTGGGATTTCCAAAACATCGGCCAGTGCTCTGTGAAGGTAATGGGGGACTTGTTGTGGCGTGTATAGGGTCAGTCTTCCAGACGGATCCCAATCAGCAACCACTGCATGCGGTTCCGTGAAACCGTGATTCACTCCGGCAAATAACCAGCTTTTCTTGTGGCTCGCAACCGATTTTTGCGACATTCCAGAAATGTCTCCGAATTCTTGGAAGACCCTCTTTTGGATGTTCGACTCGCCGATGTGGTAGTTGCCACGATCATGAATGGGCTCTTCACTATCCTCCAGGCCCTTGCGCATGTCATGGATGGGCTCCAGAATCTCGTATTCTACCTCAATCAGTCTTTCCGCCTCTCTAGCAGTAGCCTCGTCGATTGCAGCAACGCAAGCAACCAGGTCACCAGCATGTCGAACCTTCTCGACTGCCATTGCATGCTCGTCCTTTGTTACTGGGAGGACCCCGAATCGATTCTTCGCATCCTGACCCGTTGCAATTGAAATCACTCCTGGCAACTCAAGTGCTTTGGAGCAATCTATAGAGAGGATCCTCGCATAATGATGGGGGGAGCGCACAATCCTCCCAATGAGCTCTCCTGGAAGTCGAACATCATCCCCGTAGTGGGCCCGTCCAGTAACTTTCCATGAACTATCCACTAATGCAGTCGGTTTACCAATTATCTGCCCACTCACTAATTCGTCATGCTTGTGGGGTCCCCAGGGTTGCTCCAAAGATCCACCCTGAGAACTAGGAATCATTTCTGGATCTGTCGTCTCAGAGAATCTGTTCTTACCTCCGGAACCGGGTCTAGAAAAGGGTATTTTTCCCGGTTGTTGCCGGTATCCGATAATTTCGTCACCACTTCCCGAATTTTCCTCTCCCTCTTCTTCCTTGGCCATACTAGTTTCCACCAAATCCTGGATGAGGGTCGCTCTTGGCGATTGTTGAGTCTTCAACGCCAGTCCCCGAGACAAGAATCTCAGATGCCGCTTTCACTGAGTCTACAATCTGCTGGAAACCGGTACACCGGCAAAGGTTTCCCTCAATTGCGCCCTTGATTTCCTCTTCATCTGGGCAGGGGTTATCTGAAAGTAGTGCCGAAATTACAACTAGGAAACCTGGGGTGCAGAATCCGCATTGACTGCCCCCACATTCAGCGAAGGTCTGTTGAATAGGATGAAGATGATGCCCATCTGCTAATCCTTCAACAGTGGTAATACTGGTCCCATCCACTTCGATCGCTAGAGTGAGGCAGGACAATCTAGGCTCACCATCGATGAGAACAGAACAGCATCCGCAAGTCCCCATGTCGCATCCACGCTTGGTCCCCAGACTACCGACTCTATCTCTCAGGACATCAAGCAGAATTGCATTGCTCTCAATAAAAATTGACGTCTCTTCTCCGTTCACATTGGTATTCCACTCGACCTCATCTGGATGAGGGAGCATGGGGAGTCGGAACTGCACCACATTATGACCAATCGAGTTCATCCTTTGAGCATTCGGTTTACTGCCAAAACCTAGTTGAAATCATTGACGGCCTTCTTTACGACCTCTGACTCGGCTCTTTTTAGATGCTCACCGATGGTGCTTCTCGCTATACCCAACTCATCTGATAGTTGTTTCAGAGTGACTTCCGAACCATCTTCGTAGTACCCCCTCCGAACAGCAAGATCTAGGACTTCTCTCTGCTTTTCCGTTAGGAAATCATAGTTCTTCTCGGCGCCGTTCTTTATCGTCTGTACGCTAATGGTGTCAGGGGGCATCACGGTTCTGACGAATTCCAAGAAACTACGTATTGAACTCGAAATTCCGAAGATTCTGAATTCCAGCCCACTTTTTGAGTCAATTCCATACGGGGGATAGACATAGATGTCAGATAACTCAACTGCTGATAATGCCAATGGATGGGTGCAACGAATGCTCACAAGAACGCCACTTTCGTCTTCTTCGTGTTTCTCTAATACCTCAAAACTTTCCAACTCTGAGATTTCCGAAAGCACATGCCCCTCTTTAATCCTCAATTCGACTAGTTGGGTGACTCCATCGGTTTCTGCTGAAAGGTGCCCAAGAACCTCTATTCTTTCGCAGATATCCATCAGAGTATCAATCTCGTCAATCCCGCTCAGAGAAGAGACCTTCCATCTGAGGAGTACTTTTCTCATACTCTCGCAAGTCCTTTTTTCTATTTAACAGCCAACCCTAGTTCCAGTATGCTTCTCTGATGTCCTGATTCGATTCCATACAAAACTCGACATCAAATGGCCTCTGCGACATCTCATTACTCCCATTTAGGTGCTCAATAATTGGTCTAACATTACTCTCATTCACAACTCCCCATCCAACTTGGGTACACGGAGCCACTGGAGAGACCGGAGTTGTCCCGGATAGAGGGTCCCAAGTCGAAAAGGATGGATACCAAGCAGAGAGATTTAGCGCATCTCGCAGATCATCATTTGTCAATGAGAAATTAACCCCATTCACGATAAATCCCATTCTGCTATCCGGATCCGCTCCAGAAGATAGGTCTCCAAATTCAGACCTGAGACTTTCTAGTACCTCAGAGAGGAGTCCAGCTGTTCTAGGTGTTGCAAATGAAGTTCCTGATGTCCAATGGTAGCCGTCGATGTCATCGTGGTTAGGCAAGAACTGAGTCCAGTCCGCCGCAATATCTGGATATGAACCGCTCATAGTTTCCTTCTGATCATCATCCTCTTCTGCGTACCCGGAAATACCTATGCTCCATGGAGGGCCTGCAGTGGAGTCTTGGATTGCTGGGGATGGGGAGTTGTCCGCTGCCCCAGTGTGAATCTTCTTTTCTTGAACCACAGCCACTTTGGTCGCATCCTCAATCCCTGGGACTGGAATTGATAGGATTGGGCCGAAACTAGTGGTAATGATGTCGACCAATGGTTGGTTCGCTGCCGCTAGAACTGCAGCATCGCTGAAACCCTCAACAAAGAAAATTACCGCATCAGGATTTGCGTTAAGTACCGATCCGGTCACTGCCGTCCCATGTCCGTCACTCGGGTCATCTAGAATCGGAATCTCAGTATCATCATCGGGTGTGGTTCCGATAATTCTGGTTCCTCTGAACCAGACAATATCTCCAGATTCTATGACGTCCCAGCAATCTCCTCTATCCGCCTCATACCTCTCTTGCCATGTTCCATTGCTGGTGATATTGCACACCATGTTCACCCCTAGTTGGTCAAGAAGCCACTGGGGGTATGACTCGTTCATGGCGAAGTGGTCGTGATACACGTTGATCCCTGTGTCGACTGGAGCAACGACGCTAAAGGCACCGAACCCTTCATCAACCCAGAGATCGTCTTCTACCCCCTTTTCCTGACCGCCAAGGCACCCCACCAGGGGTGCTGATAGCATCAGCACGGCAATGAGTGCAGAGGCTGTCTTCACAGTGTCTCGCAATTGACTACGAATTTCATACTTAGGTTGGGTTGTTTGCCCTCTCCAATGAAAGCACTTC
>Ga0206683_10002384_pt1 | contig 12707 bp, 10 predicted proteins | sample M280m12015metaG_FD_155483 | JGI IMG/M metagenome (GOLD analysis project Ga0206683, IMG submission 155483) | Ammonia-oxidizing marine archaeal communities from Monterey Bay, California, United States - M2 80m 12015 | ecosystem: Environmental > Aquatic > Marine > Intertidal zone | place: USA...
GCGCGCGGGACGTGATCTGATCCGTGCCCGGAGCACGCCCTAGACCGAGGTCAATGCGATCAGGGTACAGCGAAGCAAGAGTGCCAAACTGCTCTGCAATCACCAGTGGTGAATGATTAGGTAGCATGATGCCGCCAGAGCCAATTCGAATGCGGCTTGTGCCATTAGCAACGTGACCAATGACGACAGCCGTTGCAGCGCTGGCAATACCTTGCATATTATGGTGTTCAGCAACCCAAAAACGTTCAAAGCCAAAAACTTCAGCATGTTGTGCCAAGTCGAGACAGTTCTGTAAGGCTTCGGTCGCGTTGCTTCCCTGTTTAATTGGTGCAAGGTCAAGTATGGAAAATTGCGTCATGATTATTCGCCGATCAAATGTCGCCATAGTATCATCAGCACCTACGGCACAAACAGCCAAACACAAAGAATGAGATAGAGAAATGAAAATTGATTGCTCGATTAGTCCCGACCTAACAAAAGTCAAAGGGGACGTCAGTCGTCTTCAGAGCCTCGGTTACGATGGCGCCCGCGTCGCAGAGCTTACTCACGATCCATTTCTTCCACTGACTTTAGCCGCAGAATACTCTGAAGACATTGATTTAATGACATCCGTAGCCGTTGCGTTTGCGCGCAACCCGATGTCTATGGCGCATCTGGCGCATGACCTCAACGCATTTTCAAAGGGTCGGTTTATCCTCGGCCTTGGTACTCAGGTACAACCCCATGTTGTAAAAAGATTTGGCATGCCCTGGTACAAGGCGCCACGACAAATGCGAGAGTTTATAAACGCTATGCACGCGATATTTGATTGTTGGTATGAGGGAGACAAGCTGGATTTCGAGGGTGAATACTACAGGCATACCCTGATGCCAAAGACCTTTCAACCGACAAACACAGCTTATGGCAGACCTAAGATATACCTTTCAGCTACCGGACCACTGATGACAAAAGTTGCTGCTGAAACCGCAGATGGCTTAATCATGCACCCCTTCTCAACAGAGAGATACATAAGAGAAGTCAATCTACCCGCGATTGCAGAAGGGAGAAAGAAGGCAGACGTTGCACCTGAAGACTTCGAGATCGACTACGCACCCATGATCGCCACAGGGCAAACCGAGGAAGAGATAGAAAAATCAATCGCTCAGGTGAGGGACCGAATCGCGTTCTACGGTTCAACGCCGGGATACCGAATGGTGCTGGAGCTTCACGGTTGGGGAGAACTACAGAGCGAGCTGAATCGACTCATGCGGGAGCATAGAACTTCAGAAATGGCAGAACTTATAGACGATGAGATTTTGCATACATTTGCCATCGTCGGCGAACACGAGAAAATTGCACCGGAATTCAAACGCCGATACGGTGACCTGATCGACAGATCAGCTTTTCTCGCCACAGGGCTTTCCGCTGAAAACACTCACTCTGTGATTTCGCAATTAAGATTATAATCTGAGAGCATCTTGTGTACGTTGCACGGGTAGCCATTGTTCTTACTCTTAAATGTTTCAGTAATCCTAAACCCTATACTCTCATAAAGTGTGATTGCGGGTTTATTTGCCTCGAGCACAAAAACACTCACAGCGGTTCCAGAGCTATTGTCTTCCTGAATCAATGCCATTGCGCGACTGAGCAGTCGTCGACCGATACCCAGGCGGCTCGAATCTGGCCGCACGTATAGCCAACCAATTTCAAAATCGCCAATGCCAACAAAGCCGCGAATTTTGCCATTACCAATTGCAACCAGTTTCCTACAGGCGCGAAACTCATTGAGGTCTTTGGCGTCATCACGAAGTGGAACGAAAGCTCTAGGATCGCACGAGCCCTGTAACTCGACAGGACGCGCGAGGTCATGGATAGCGATCAAATCATCCTCATCCTCCTCACAATATTCACGTACAGAAAACTGACCCACTACCGGATTACCTTAATTCAGTTTCGCAAGCAACAAACGTCGCCAAAACTCTGATTCAAAATCTGGTGCACTTTTACCCGCCTCGGTTTTTCTTGTTCTCGCCACTACCAATGAGTAACGCGGCAGGATGTACAGCAGATTGCCAAAAGCGCCTCTTACGGAGATCAAATCCTCAGGTGCCGTGGGCACTACATTGCCTGGATAAATTTTATCTTTCATCGGTAACATAAATTGATCTGCGCAATTATTCCACCAACAAAAACCCCATGCTGGATTGTCTGAAGAAGCACCCTGTGTCATCTGGTTGAGATAATGATTTGGCACGATTTGCATGTCGTTCCAAACTCCTTCGTTCAAAACAAGCCGACCAATCTTTGCTAGATCATCTGCCGTTGATTGCAATCCAGTAATCGCTGTCCCATCTGGTAGCTTCTGCTCACGAGCTTCCCAGCGAGTATTTTTCATTCCTAACGGGTTAAATAACCATTCGCGGCTCAATTCATTAAGGCTTAACCCTGTGTGAAGACAAAGTATTTTCTTAAGATAGTTATAAGCCGTATTGTTGTAGCGCCATCCACCGCCAACCTCCCCTAAAGGCTGGAGCTGTTCGTCCATACCGGTTGTCATCGCAAGCAATGTTTCTATCGTGACACTCGCTTCGTGCCAGGGAGAAAGCGATGTCCACTCAGGATCTAGGTGGTGATTGATAGCATCACAGGTTTCTAACAGATACTTCTCTTCAGCGATACCAATCAACAGCGAGAGAATCCCTTTTTGAACCGCAAAAATATCCGTCTCAATCGCAGTGCCGACAGGCTTAATTAGTCGCTGCTGATTGCAATCAACAACCAACTCGGTCGTACCGTGATCATTGGAATACTGGATCAGCTCTTCAAGTAGAGGTGTTGACCAGTCAGAATTAGACATCACTATTTCATTCATGTTGCAAGATACCCACCGTCGACGGGAACAAATGTACCGGTAATATATCCCGAGTTATCAGAAAGTAAAAAGGCTATTGTCGCGCGATATTCTTCATAGATATAGCCAGCCATTCTTGTTTTTTCTGTCATTGGTTATCCTCTATGCGGTTAGGTTTTTGATGGGAATATATTGTTCAGGCCGAGCACCACCCGATGCGATACGTCGCTTGGCATCTTCAGGCGATTCCAGAATACCAGCAACATCCACTGCGGCTTTCCTATCTACCAGTTGAGTATCAGCATTCGTTCCACCGGGCATGACGCTCGCAGGATAATACGCTATTGGGACACCAGGATCGGTCTTATCAGGGTTAAGTTCTCTTGCGTTAGCACCAGATTTTGGCGTGTCAGTCTTACCATCGACAATTTCGAGGTCCGTCCACCATTTCTTGACCATGTTACGCCTGCCATTTCCAACATAATCATCTAGTCGCGCGATAGGACCTCTTAGCATCGGAAACCGAATAGCAAGATCTAAGACAAAACGATGAGCCAACAAACCTTCATGGTTATAAGGGCAGGTCTTCATGCAGCGACCGCAAGCAGCACCTCTGCTATTTGTTAATCGATAACGAGTGCAACGCTCTACATCAGGCTTCCACATCTCGTATCCATTGAACATGACCTTGTCGCCCCAGGAAATGGCATTACAGGGACATTCGCGAGCGCATTTGTTGCATTTATTGCACATGTCCTGAAGTCCAAAATCGATGTGCCGATCCGGCTCCAGGATCAGATCAGTTGTTACAACCGCAGACTTGAATCTTGGCCCAACAAAAGGATTAAGCACAACCTCTCCGATTCTTGAGAGTTCCCCCAAACCAGCTTTTAAAATCAGCGGCACCTGTAAAACCTGACCATCTGTATTGCTGTGGGCGCGAGACGCGAATCCCATCGACCTGAGATGGGACGCAATCACCGTCGCTATCTCCATACCTCGAATATAGCCACGCATCGATTGACTGCCGCTAATCCAATCATCTCCCGATGCTCCTTCCATCGTTTCGTGTCCCTGATCGATCAACAGGACAATCGCATACTTATGACGGGTCGTAATTTCGTTGCCCTCGCTATCGTGTGAATACCACGCATATTTAGGCATCTCACAAATACCGATCAGATCGGTACCCAGAAAGTATCCTAGGGATTTGATGGCTTTGGCATTCTCAGCGGTATTTGGCATATCTGCCGCTTGGCTCGCAACTGGCCCATCCTGAAGCGGAATCATTTGACCCTGTGCATTTCTGGTTGCGAAGCCGAGCGGCTCTTTCATCACAAAATTTGGGTATTGTGCCTGAGCTTTTGCTCCCAAATCTCCGGCAGCGCCCCGCGCGAAAAAAGACGCGCGCAGAGGCACCTGAGGGATTTCGTTCTCATCAACTCGGGTCGTCGCGCGATCTACTTTTCTGATTTTCTCCATCGGATATCGACTCAGGTGCGATGCGCGGCGATCTTGAAACCAATCGGCCATTGCCGATCTTGTTCCAGATAATCCCAAACGCCAGGTGAGTCCTCCCTGACTCGCTGCACTTCCCGCCGAAGGGTCCAGTGGACGGTCCGACAACATTTCGAGCGACGTTACGACAACAGCCAAGCCAAGCGCCTTACCTGTGAAAGGATTAACAAGATCGCCAGGCGTTTCAAATGCAACCCCGGAGCGAATTGCCAATTCAGGAATGGCAAAATCCAGCAGCGCCTCCGAGGACTGGGAGTAACCCCGAGCATAAAAACCGCATAGTCGTAGAAAGTTACAGAGAATCATCGCAATTTGAGTCGCGCGCAAATTACGGAAGGTCGCTTGCGATCCATGAATCCAGCCGCTGGCCAAATTGTCCCGCTCTGGCTCTGGACCACTTTCGGTTGCTACAACAATCGCCCATTGGTTTCTATAAGCGCAGATTCCAACCAACGTTGCATCAAAAAAATACGCGGCGGATTTTAGCAAGTTGGTCCTTTCACGCAGATCTGCAGGCAACGGCGCTTGATGCTCAACAGTCACACCCGTCAACAGCTGCTCAAGCACTCCCTGAACCGGCGCTAACGCCTGATCCAATTGGCCTTCCCCGACATTCACAGATGGCGGCACAACAGAGGAGCGAACAGACCTAGTATCGTTGATACGCGCAAGCAATTCCGTGGGATAGGGTCCCATATGAACAGGGCGACGCTTATTGGAGAAAATTCTCATGGTCATTCCTCAATTGAGAGAGGAATCTTGACAAACTTCGACGGACACGACAATGCTGAAGCCATCGCTTGTCTCGTTAGAAAGGAAGGTTGGAGCTATGGTTAACAGTGAATTGGCAATCTTGACAGAAAAACTGAACCAAAAAGATAGATCAGGCTGCTTTTTGGGTCTCAGGTTCGATCAGATCAGCATTCAACTGGACAACGTTGTTCGGTTTTCTAGAGCGGTCTTTTAGTCCGCGGTTCAGTAAATCAGCAACATAAGGATCAATATGGCCAGGTTGAGTTGAAAGGCAATGCGCGGCCCATGCAATAAATTTGAACAATTTAGCTTCCTTGTAGATATATTACCCTCTAAATACTGCGATACGTAATCGACGCACGGGCGTTTTAGAGTTGATCAAAAGCAGCGCATTGTACTGATATTGTTCAGGAAATCACTAAAAAGCTTTGCTGTTTTCCGGCAGCAAACCGGTTGGGGTATCATTTCGAGGACAAAAGCTGCAAAGAGGTCTGAAATATGAATGAAAACCCGCAATACGAGGCTTTTTTCGAGCTCGCAAGCTCGATGCGTGCTATGAGAAGGCTCAAACCTGACCCCGTGCCACCGTCCGTGCTGAACAAGATACTCGAAGCTGGCGTGCAAGCGCCCTCGGGCCAAAACACTCAACCCTGGTCATTTCTGGTACTGCAACAGCCTGACAGTAAAGCCTGGTTCGCCGAGCGATATAAGGCCGCCATTGAATCCAGGTTCACCGGCATGATGTCCATGTCGACCGAAAAGGATACAGCACTCACCCGACAGGTGAAGGCAATGCAGTATCAAGTTAACCACATGCAAGAGTTTCCTGTAATTTTGATTGTCTGCGGACTGCGTGATTGGCCATTCAAGGTCGCCGAAGAAGACAGAATTGGTCTCGCACCTCCCAACTTCGGTGCGGTTTACCCCTGCGTACAAAACATATTACTCGCCTGCAGATCCCTCAACCTAGGCGCTGCGCTAACCACAATGCATCAGGTCTTTGAAGAAGCATTATGCGAGCACTTTGCCATTCCCGACGAATATGGCGTGGTGGTGACGATTCCTATTGGCTATCCAATGGGGAAATTCGGCCCTGTACGCAGAAAGCCTGCGGCAAACAAAACTCATTATGAAGCATGGGGCCAACACTAGCCTTTCGGCTTAGATTTGAACCAATGAGACGCAAGGGCGGTGAAAACTACTATGTCACAAAGAAAATACTGCTAGAATTACTCCCATGTACACCTTGAAGCATTTAACTATCGCCCTAATTGCCTCGACTGTTCTGATCGTCGCGCCGGTCCTTGGCTGTTGCTCAGCCACGCCAATGCCATCCAACGCAGACCAATCGTTGCTTGCCCCAGTAGTCGATTTACCCACAGCAAAACATTACATTGCGGCAAATGGTGCAGAGATGCCCTGCCATGATATGGACACAAGCGCTGAAATTGATTTGACGCTTCAAAACACTCAGGTACACGATTCTGGACACTGTGATTCCTGTGTAGATTGTGTCACTACCATGGCTCGTGAAGCAGCGCCTGTCCTTGTCTCCCCCCTATTCGCTGATACGGACTTTGAAGCCCTTTATTTTTTCGTGTTGCTCGATTTTTCCGCGTTCCAACAAAAATCGCTATTAACAGAAAGACCGCCTGACAATCCTCCGATGTTGGCATTCACACCTGTCACTTTACATCAAATTCTGACTATCTAGACCTGACGGTTCCATCAACTGCGCCACGGCTTGTCTTGCCGTGGCTGTTTCTTGGTTCCCGACGGAAAAGATAAGATGAACCCAAAACAGAAATTTAAGATCCAGCCTACAGCGCGGCTCCGGGCACGCTTTTTCACAGGTGTTTTCGCACAATTATTGGCAATCTACGCACCTTTAGCGGTCAGTTCGGATGCAATAGGTTTTCAGCCAAAAGATTTTTCAGCACTCGAAGCACGTTTGATGAATCATCCGACGCTTCAGCATCTCAAACTCCGATCCACTGCTATGCAAGCGTTCGCGAAGGCGGACAGCGCCCTGCCAGACCCAATAATCTCGCTAGGCCTAAACAATGTACCAATCAGCACCTTTGCATTCGATGACTTCTTACCCACCCACAAATCTATTGGTATCCAGCAATCGATTCCAAACAGCGGTATCAGACGGGCACGGCTACAAAACGCGAGAACAAAATCAGCATCGCTTGAATTGGCATTCGAATATGAACATAGTCTATTGCGCGCTTCTTTGATTATCGGTCTTATCGATCAGGTAAACCTAGAGCAAGAAATCTCTCTCGCACTTCAGCGAGATCGTAAATATTCAGAATTGCAACAGGTCGTTCGAAACGAAATAAATGCAGGCAGAGCCGTGGTGTTCCGCTTAGCCAGAATAGATATCGAACGCGCTGACGTCGCACAGGAAGTTGCAAATTTGCAGGCTCAGCTCTCCGCGGTCAAAGCAAAAATTGACAGTCTTATCGAAATAGAAACTGACATTCATCCCCCTCCTCTGCCACTCACCGAATGGGATGGAAATCCCCTTTCATTTCACAGAGTCAGATTAGCGATGGCAAATATCTCCATCGCAGAAACAAGAGTGAGTGAAGTTCAAGCCGAAAATGGACCAAGCTGGGGCGTAAGCCTGACGTATCAACAACGTCAGGCAGGAACGGGACAAATGGGGTCTCCCTTCAGTGGAGACGATTGGTTTTCCGGACAACTTACATTCACGGTACCGATATGGGCGAGTAAAAAACAAGCGCCAGCACTTCGAGCAGCAATAGCAGAAAAAGCCGCCGCAAAAATGGACGTCGCATCTATCGCCCGAGAAGTAGAATCTGAATGGCGTCGCTTCGCAGCAGAGCGAAAAGCGGCAGACTCAAACATCGTATTGCTTGAGAAGCAACTGCAGGCTTTGGAAGAACAAATAGCTGCGTCTCTCACCACCTATGAATCCGGCACCGGTGACTATGCACCGATTGTCGACGGGGAAATAACCCGACTTCAATTCAAATCAAAAATATCTCGCGAAAAAGCGAGACGCAACATGATGACGATAAAGGCTAACAGCCAGTTGGTGCTGATATGAAACGACGAATGCTTACGACAGCAACAATATTTATTCTGAGTCTTCTTCTTAGTCAACCTTCAATATCGCAGGAAATTGTCGAATATACCTGCCCCATGCATCCACATTACATCTCAACTGATGCTGATGGCATCTGCCCCGTATGCGGTATGGGTTTAGTAGCCGCGAGATTATCACAAGCAACCCTCTCGGCACCGGAGGATATTCAGGTATCTGAAGGTATGCTTCAGACAATGGGAGTGAGAGTTGCTGAAGTAAAAAAAACCGCTCTGAGCCGCAAGATCCGAGCCTTTGGCAATGTGCAGGCCAACACACGAAGGGAAGTTGTTTCGGCATCCCGTCTCGAAGGCTGGATTGAAAATCTCGCAGTCACTGCGGAGGGGGACACAGTGGCCCGAGGTCAGCTCCTGTATCAAATATACAGTCCTGAACTCGTTGCAGCACAAAAAGACTTTTTAGCGTCCCTCAATATCGGCAACAAAAACAGAATCAACGCAACGGGGCAAAGGTTAAGATCACTGGGTATGCAACGAACGGCAATTGCATCTCTTAGAGAGAAACGGGAGCTCCTCGAGAGAATACCGGTCTATGCCGAAGATAGCGGCATCGTTCAATCGCTCGAAGCAAGGGATGGTGCCTACGTTAAACCCGGCAATATTGTTTTAAAACTACAATCCTATATTGATGTATGGGTAATTGCCTCGATTGTGGAACAGGACATCAACGATGTTGTTAGCGGCATCCCCGTCAGGCTGAATTTTCCTAGCGCCCCCTCTGCTCCTGCGACGGGAATAGTTGATTATGTTTATCCAACGATAGACCCGGTAACACGCACTCTCAAAGTTCGTATTGTCGTCAAGAACGAGCAAGGCGTTCTTCGCCCGGGAGCATTCGCCGATGTTGCATTTGAAGTGGAGCGAGGGGAATCCCTTACGATTCCTAGCGAAGCTGTGTTGCACGATAGCTTAGGTTCGCATGTCATCATTTCGCTGGGTGAGGGAAAGTTTCGGTCGCGGAAAATACAGATTGGCAACACAACTGAGGGTAAAACCGAAATAACCGCCGGCCTTAATGAGTCCGAGCGGGTTGTTGTAAGTGGACAGTTTATGCTCGACTCGGAAGCTAACTTGCGTGAAGGGTTTGCAAAGTTAGCACCCTCGACAAGCTTATCGAATATACCATTATTCGAGTTGTCGCTAGACACCAACGATATCGCGCTGATAGATCACTTTGTTGAAACAGCGATCTACTTCCACGAGGCTCTCATAGACCAATACGACATTGATCCTCATTACCTTAGCTCAACAATAACCGCTGGAAACATACTCAGCAAAAAATTTCCAAACACGCGACTGCAAACTGAAATTGTAAAAATGCAGCGGGTTTTACTCGATGTGCAAAATACAGACGATGGCAACTCACTCGCATCTCAGCTGGCGCTATTAACTAAAGCGCTCAGTCCATGGTTATTACAAGAGATGCCCACTCACTATCACGCACTCGGTATTAGGCTGTACCAAGACGTCGAATCAGGCCATTACTTTATTCAGCAAGGAGACAGCCCATCAAATCCGTATGGGCCAGGAGCTGTGCGCAACATTAAACTGCCGGCGAAAAGCCCTGCTAAAAAACACGAGACAGGCGCATGGCATCCCATGCAGCCCATCGTTAGGAGCGCGGCATGATTGACGCCCCCGATACTAATTCGAACGGCACAGATTTTTCAAAACAACCTATTGCTAAAATCATCGCCTGGTCTCTACACAATCAAATAATTGTTCTCGTGCTCGCAACCTCTCTGGGCATTGCTGGTTGGCTTTCCGCTCTGAACACACCGCTCGACGCAATTCCGGATTTAACAGACACACAGATTATCATTCGAACAGACTTTCCTGGCCAGTCACCCCAGATAGTTGAAGACCTCGTGACCTATCCACTCTCAACGGCACTATTAGGACTACCGAAAACGAAAGATGTTCGCGGAGCATCGATGTTTGGTACGAGTTTCGTCTATGTGGTTTTCGAAGATGATGTTGATCAGTACTGGGCAAGGGCGAGAGTCCTTGAAGCGCTCTCACGTCTTGGGTCAAGTTTACCGGATTCTGCAACACCCCGAATTGGACCTGATGCCACCGGTGTCGGGTGGATTTACCAGTACGCACTTGTCGATAAATCCGGGAACACTGATTTAGCACAACTTAGATCATTGCAAGATTGGTTCCTGAAGTTTGAACTTGCGAGCGTAGAAGGCGTTGCCGAAGTCGCATCAGTCGGTGGTTTTGTACGCGAATACCAAGTGCTAATCGACCCCAATCGACTTAGGGCTTTTAATGTGCCAATTTCGCGCATCATATCTGCGATAAAGCTTGCAAGCGAAGAGGTCGGTGGCCGAGTGCTCGAGCAAGGTGAATCGGAATATGTCATTCGCTCAATCGGTTATGTGAAGAATAAAGCGGATCTTGAAGCGGTGGTTGTGTTTGCCTCAGATGGTGCACCGATCACTTTGAAAGAAATCGCGCGAGTTATTGAAGGGCCCGCGCTAAGGCGCGGTATTGTCGAGCTAAATGGCGAAGGAGAAACCGTTGCGGGCATCGTGATCATGCGCGACGGGGAAAATGCGCTGCAGGTCATTGATCGGGTCAAATCGAGACTAGAACAATTGAGACAAGGACTCCCGCCGGGTGTTGAAATTATACCCGTGTATGATCGCGCCCCGCTCATAAAGGGTGCAGTGCAATATCTCGCTCAGAAACTTTTAGAAGAAGGCGTGATAGTCGCCTTAGTCATCTTCGTTTTCCTTTTGCATATGCGCTCGGTTTTTGTCGCCGTAATCACATTACCTCTTGGCATACTGGGTGCTTTTTTACTCATGTCCTATCAAGGCATTACGGCAAATATTATGTCACTTGGGGGTATTGCGATCGCTATCGGCACGATGGTCGATGCTTCGATCGTTATGGTCGAAAACGGCTCTAGGAAACTATCCGCATTTTACGCGTCCGGAACCAATCCTAGCGCGAAAGACAGGTTAGCGGTCATCACCTCATCCGCGCAAGAAGTCGGCCCGGGTCTCTTCTTCAGTCTTCTCATCATTACAGCTTCGTTTTTACCGATCTTCGCTCTAACAGGTGAAAGCTATCGATTGTTTTCCCCGCTAGCCTACACAAAAACCTATGCTATGGCGTTCGCAGCCATACTCTCGATCACACTCGTTCCAGTACTTATGCTGTGGTTTCTTCGAGGACACATGCCCGTCGAAACCAAGAACCCAATCAACCGGTTTTTCATCGGAATCTACCGCCCGATGCTATCAGTTGCGTTGAAATTTCGATGGTCGACCATCATATTCGGACTGCTAGTGATAAGCAGCATCGCCGTGCCGCTTACCAAATTAGGTTCGGAGTTCATGCCAGCGCTATATGAGGGAGAGTTACTTTATATGCCAACAACTTTGCCCGGAGCCTCGGCAACAAAAATGCGAGAGATACTCGGGCAAACGAATCAAATCATCAAAACTGTGCCCGAGGTTGAGAGCGTGTTTGCCAAAGCTGGGCGAGCCGACACGGCAACGGACCCTGCTCCGCTCACAATGATTGAGAGCTGGATCCGACTCAAGCCGAAGTCACAGTGGCGACCCGGCATCACCGCAGAAGATATAGTCAAAGAACTGGATTCACGCCTACAAATGCCCGGTCTTGTTAATTCCTGGGGATACCCAATCAAGATAAGGATGGATATGGTATCGACGGGTATTCGAACACCCGTTGGCATCAAAATTACCGGAAATAATTTATATGAAATTGCCAATATCGCTCGCCGAATCGAGAGCGTTATTCAAGATGTTCCGGGAACGAGGTCAGCTTTTGCCGACCGTGTGCTCGGTGGCAAATACCTTGAGATCGTGCCTGATCGTGCCGAACTGGCGAGGCGAAATATTGACATGGGTACTTTTCAGACCGTTGTACAGTCAGCATTGGGCGGAATCAAGCTCGCAGAGAGCGTTGAAGGCAGAGAGCGATACAATATTATTCTGCGCTATGACCGGCCGTTTCGCGAAACCTCACAGGATTTAGAGGAAGTGCTTTTACCGACCCCCGCGGGTGCTCATATCCCACTGAAAGAACTTGCTCAGATCAGCTATGCGGATGGCCCTCCCATGATCAGATCTGAAAATGCCCGATTGACCGGATGGGTTTTTGTCGACATCAGCAAGCGGGACCTAGGGAGCTATGTCGCAGACGCTAGCCAACTCGTCTCAGAAGAGATACGGCTTCCCCCTGGGTATGCAATAGAGTGGTCTGGGCAATACCAACAGCTCGAGGTGGCAAATAAGCGACTTATGATTGCAGTCCCTGCCGTCATTGCCATCATTTTTTTACTGTTGATGCTGCACTTTCGCCAGCTTGATCGAACCCTGATCGTCATATTTTCGTTACCCTTCGCGTTAACTGGCGGATTATGGGCGGTCTGGATATTTAACTTTAATCTGTCTGTCGCGGTCGCCGTCGGATTTATCGCATTGGC
>Ga0206683_10002385_pt1 | contig 12706 bp, 12 predicted proteins | sample M280m12015metaG_FD_155483 | JGI IMG/M metagenome (GOLD analysis project Ga0206683, IMG submission 155483) | Ammonia-oxidizing marine archaeal communities from Monterey Bay, California, United States - M2 80m 12015 | ecosystem: Environmental > Aquatic > Marine > Intertidal zone | place: USA...
TGACACCTGACGAAGTGGGGGAGATTGTTTTGCCTCCAGGAGCATTTGAAGAAGAAGTAGTAGTTACATTGCCGCCGACAACTACTCAAGCCACGGTAGATGTAACAACAGTAACAACAGTAACAACAGTAACAATAAGCGAAGATATTGTAAATGAGCCAGCAGATGAAGTTTTTGACGATTCAGACAATGATGAAAATAAGAAAACTGTTCCTACTACGACTACGACTACGACTACGACTACGACTACGACTACGACCACAAAGCCTCCCAAGGTCACAATTCCAATAGCAGAAGAGGAGGGAGCTGCAGGTGCAAAATTGATGGATTCTTTAGATGAGTTCAATTCTTGCTTGTCATCTGAAGGGTATTCATTTATGGGACTACCCAACCAAGAAGCAGGACCTGAGGATCCAGTTAATAACCCCGATTATCTAAGAGCTCTGGTGCTTTGCAACAGTCGTACCAACATTCAGAGTCAATTCCAGGAGTTTCAAGAATCACGAAATGAATTAACGCCTGACGAAATAAAAGAACAGAATGAACAAACAATAGCCTTAGGAGAATGTCTCAAAGGCAAGGGGTGGAATATTGGAGATTTAGCTCCAGATGAAAATGGATTGCTTAACCCCAGACAATTCGCAAGTCCTGACGGTCAGATAAACACAGACGATATTCGCTCCTGCGCATCTGACATGTCATTAGGGGGTGGATAATGAAAGATGTGAATCTAAAAGAAAGAGATGCAGTCTCAATTTTGCATCCGAAATGCTTCTTAGAGGTAAAGGGAGAAACATGCTGAAACGCTTATTTACTATCGTTTTACTTTTAGCAGTAGGTGCAGGGATAGCTATTTTGTATGCGAGCCCATGGGAAGAAACTCAGGAGGAGCGAGGTGCAGTTGACCGTTTAATAGCAGAAAAAGTATCTGTCAGAACTCTCACCGAAGAGATCACGATAAGTGGAGAGATGAGAAGAGAGGAGCTTCAATCTATAAACGTTGCCTCTTCTGGGCGTTTAAGTTCGGTTGATCTTGAAGAAGGAGACACCATTGAAACTGATTCGAAACTTTTCAGCCTTGACGGAAGACCCTCCGTAGCAGTTAATGGCGATTTTTCTTTTTACAGAGAACTTAGTGTTGGCTCACAAGGTCCTGACGTTGAACAGCTAGAAATCATTCTTTCGGATAGTGGCTATGGGGTGGGAACAGTAGATCAGTTCTTTGATGAAGAAACACGAAAAGGCCTAGCAGAATGGCAAAAAGATTTCGGTTTCAGTGGGGTTACTTCTGAGGTCGAAGAGATGGTAACAGTATCGTTACTATCCAATCCTTCTGGATACAAAGTTGGTGCTGTTAATACAGTCGCAATAGAAATACTTCCAGGTAATGGTCAGACAAATTTAAAATTAGACGGCCGGCAAGGAACCGCAGTTGTAGCTTCCACGCAAATACCAGTAGTGACAATCAGTGCAAAACCCTCGGTCGTTGTTGAAGGAGGTAAAGCTGTTTTAGAACTTTCAGCCGAACCTGCTCCTCCGACTGATATTGAGATTGAAATCAGACTTTCAGGTGAAGCTGTAGAGGAAGACGATTACAAAGAAATTGAAAAGAAAGTATTAATACCGAAAGGTGAAACTAGTTCGAAGGTAGAAATCATAATTCTTTCTGACAATGAACTGGAGGCAAATGAAGAATTGGTTGTTGAACTCATAGGCCAATTTGAAGACGAAGAAAGTGTCTCACCACAGACACTAAAAGTTTTTGATCTTGAATTTCAATTAGATGAATTGATTTCTAGAAGTTCAGAAATTGAAGAAGAAAAAGCTGAAGCAAAAGAAGAAAGAGATGGTTTACAGTCGATAGTAAGAGAGAAGACAGATATTGAACAGGAATTATTAGAACTAAGCATAATTACTATGTTGCAGGCGATCGAGGCGAATGTGAATGCTACGCAGGCACAAGAGTTGATTCGGTTAGATCAAATTCTCGAAGACGCTAATGACGTGTTACAAAGAGACAAAGAGAACTGTGTGGATACCTATCCTGACGATACTGGCGTCATTTGTGCTTCGCCATCTTCGGCTACTGCAGTGGCGCAACAAAATAAAGCATTTAATGATTATTATGATTATCTCGAGATTGTTTTGGATGATGCGACAGAATTAACTGCAGCTAAAAACTTGTTCGACTCCCTGGAAGATGAATTAGAAAGAAACGTTTACCTAGTTGAATCAACAAGGGAAGAATTACGCAAAGCACAAGCAGCAAGATGGATCGTCGGGACTCAAGATGAGGTAAAAGTAATCATAGACGACCCTGAGGTTCCAGATATTCCTGTCATAATTCTTAGTGCAGTTAGTGACGATGTCAATGAATCAGGATCAGCGTTGTTTTCTGTTGAAACAACAAGCGAAATGACTGAAGACGTAACGATATTTTTTGAAGTATTAGGCGATGTTGAATCGGGAATTGACTACAACGTTCCAAGTGGTGATGTAACTATTCGAAAGGGAGATAATAAGGGATCCTTTTCAATAACAATCAGGGATGATGATTTGGTAGAAACCGACGAAAAGCTAATAGTACGGTTGCTCCAAGACCAAAAGGGTAAATATTCACTTAGCGAAGAAAGTGAAGCACACTTAAATATTATTTCTCCGGACCTTCCAGAATTGAAACTTGTCGGTGGAGGAAAAATTGTAGAGGGTGAGACTGCAGTTGTAGCAGTTGTGGCAGATCAAGCTGCAACTGTGGACACGTCAGTCAATTATTCTGTTACCGGCAGTGCTCAAGCAGGCACTGATTACCAAGTTCTTACAGGTTCAGCGCTTCTTAGGTCAGGTGAAACTTCTTTAGACATTTCAGTTAGATCTCTTGAAGATGACATTGTGTTCAAACCGGGAGACATGATAGTTGCTGACTGGCCAGCACGGATTGGACGAGTCTCCTTTGACAAGGGAGATTTTGTTCAGTCGGGATCAGAAATACTTCAATTAACAGAACCTCAATTTGCTATAACTCTTTTTTCCAGTCCCACCGATAGAGCCAAGTTAAAGGTCGGTCAAGAAGTGACAGTAAATCTTGATGCAGGGGACCAGGAATCCGAAGGCATTATTACTCAACTTGATGATACGACTAGTAGTGGCGGTGGAAGTGAACTTTATGAGGGGATTATTGAAGCTGTAGATGACCTGATCGCAGTTGAAGGAGCAGTGATTTCAATTGATGTAGTCGTATCAGAAGTGGTGGATGCAATTGTAGTGCCGATTGCTGCAGTGCTTACAGAAGGCTCAGACGAAAAGGTAAGAGTTGTTACCAGAGATGGCAAAATTGAACGTCGTGTTATTGAAACGGGCATGTTGGACGGAGCGTGGGTTGAAGTTGTAGCAGGAGTATCACCCGGAGAGTTCGTGATATTAGAAATCGACAGGTCTTGAGTTAGATAAATGGTCGAGCGTGAAAGCCTTCTTTCCTTGGAAGAGGTATCTAGAACCTACGGTTCGGACGTAAAAGTACACGCCTTAAGAGAAGTCTCACTCAATATATTGTCCGGTGACTTTATGTCAATTATCGGACCTTCAGGCTCAGGAAAATCTACAATGCTGGGACTGCTAGGACTTTTGGATGTTCCGACATCGGGAAGAGTGACGGTCAAGAAGGTGGAGTCGACTGGTCTAGACGATGTAGAGAGATCTCGATTACGTGGTCAAACAATTGGATTCGTTTTTCAACAATTTCACCTAATACCTCATTTAACCGCTCTAGGTAATGTAGAAACTGCTTTACTCTACAGAGGGTTATCAGTTGCTGAGCGTCGGCGAAGAGCTTTTGAATCTCTCGAAAAGGTTGGACTTTCAGAAAGGTCTGATCACAGACCGGTACAACTCTCCGGTGGTGAGCAACAACGCGTAGCTATTGCAAGAGCGATAGTTACTGACCCTTTAGTGGTTTTAGCAGATGAACCTACCGGCGCACTTGACTCAGAAAATGCTGAAAACATAATGGAAATTTTTGCTGGGTTGAAGTCTCCAGAGCGAGCAGTTTGTTTAGTCACTCACGATATGGAAATAGCTGATGCTACTGACCGTCGAGTTTCGATGAAAGACGGAGCAATAGTAGAAGATCTCTTAAGGGAAAAGCTATGAGCCGCATATCAGACCTCGTCAGAGTAGCTGCAGCAGGTTTGACAGCTCGAAAAGTCAGAACTTTTTTGATATTGCTAGGCCCTATTTTGGGCGTAGGTGCAATTGTTTCAGCTATAGGTATCAACGAAAGTTCAAAAGGTTACTTGAAGGAACAACTTCAAGAATTGGGAACTGATTTGATAGTAGCTAATGCCCAAGACTCGTTAGGAGGTTTTGGGCAAAATCCGCGAATACCAGAAGATGCAATTGGTAGAGTTGCTCGCTTACCTGACGTAACTTCAGTTACGGGAACTTTTCAAATTTCAAATGTTGTTACGCTTCCATTTGAAGACGCAGAAAACTATTACCGAGCTTTTCCAGTACCTGTAATAGCAACTGGGTTGAATCTCCCAACAACCATGGAAGTTCCAATGGTTAGTGGAAGATTCTTAAATGAGTTCGATTCGAACAATGCGGCTCGAGTGGCAGTCATAGGGAGAGATTTAGCTGATGAGTACGGCTATTTACGCGGAGAATCCAGGACTATTTCATTGAACGGTGTTAATTACGGAATAGTTGGAGTCATGGACTGGGTTCTGTTAGAGCCATCGATGGACTCCGCTGTTTTTATAACCTTCCCAACAGCAGAGAATGACTGGGAAATTGAAAATCAAGACCCAAGTAGACTTTATATTCGCGCTCCGACGAACACACAACTAGTATCGGAAGAGATACCAACAGTTGTGAGTTTGGGGGGTCCAGACGGCGCGAGAACTAGCGTTCCAACCGACCTTTTAGATGCTGAATCGCAGGTAGATGAGAGTTTAAATAATCTTACAAAATTAATGGGAGGCCTTGCTCTTGTGGTAGGTGGCGTAGGAATTGCAAATGTGATGTCTATTTCCGTAATTCAAAGAGCTTCAGAAATTGGAATTCGACGTGCACTAGGGCATACACGATCGACAATAGGTATCCAGTTTCTATTTGAGGCCTTAGTAGTAGGCATTCTAGGTGGAGCTCTTGGAGCAGTAGCGGGAGCAGGGGTTGTTTGGTTAACAGCATGGATGAGAGGCTACGTAATGGTTCTTTCTATTCCGGAATTAATCGGGTGGGGATCAGTTTCAGTAGCTGTCGCAGTTATCGCGGGACTTTACCCCTCTCTTAAAGCAGCAAGATTAGAACCTCTTGAAACTTTGAGACTCGGCTGATATCTAATCTAATATTTATATATGTCTACCGCCCTTTCTGATTACGGATTTGATGAAAGCCTTTCTTCTTCCAGAGACAATATTGGAAGGATCATTAGAGTCGACCGCGGTGAATGTGACGTTATCTCAGAAGAAGGAAAAGTAAGAGCTATTTCAGACTCCAATAGGTCCCAGGGGGAGGTTGCTCCTGTGACAGGCGACTGGGTCAAGTTGTTAAAGATTCCAGAGGTAGGGACTGTTATCGACGAGATTCTACCCCGTAAGAATAAGTTGTCTCGCAGCGATCCTTCAGATGAAAGGGCGGAACAAGTTTTAGTTTCCAACTTGGATTTAGTGATAATAGTTCATGGTATAGACCGCCCACTTCCACCTGGTCGGATCGAAAGGCTTTTGACTTTAGCTTGGGATAGTCATAGCGAAGTAATTGTTGTCTTAACAAAAGTTGAAGAAAAAGACGAATTGTTAGAAGAAACAATACGAACAATTGAAGCTATAGATCCAGAGGTCGTAATTCTTGCTGTTGATTCAGCCAATGAATCCGATCCGGGATTGGGAAAAATAAAAGACATGATTAAACCAGGTTGCACTGCTGCATTAATCGGAGAGTCTGGTGCCGGCAAATCATCTCTTGTAAATGCTCTTGTAGGGGGTGAGATAGTCGAGACTGGAGAAGTTAGGTCGGGAGACAGGCGAGGTAGACATACAACCGTCACTCGTGAAATGCTGCTTTGTCCGGATGGGGGCTTGTTAGTTGATACTCCGGGTTTGCGTTCCATTGGCATATGGGATGCACAAGAATCCTTAGAAAGAGTTTTTGCTGACCTTGAAGAGCGCTCTAAGGATTGTCGCTTCAGTGATTGTATTCACGAAAGCGAACCAGATTGTGCTGTAAATGAAGATGTCTTGCTGGGGGTGGTGGATGAGCGGAGACTCATAAGATACAGGGCTCTACTGAAGGAACTTTCAGATCAACAGGCGAAAATATCTAGACGTAAAAATAGATAGACAGTTATTAGCTGCTTTTCTCTCTAAAGAGATTCTTTAAATACGAACGGTCAATTTTGAAACCATCTTTGAGAGGTAGTTCATTAATGATGCTTATTTCTTCTGGAAGCTTGTACTTAGCGAGCTTCTCCTTTCCGAATTTAACCAAGTCATCCAGAGTCGGACTTTCTTCAGATTGTGCCGGCACGACAAAAGCAACTCCTATTTCTCCCAAAGTGTGGTGAGGCTTTGGAATCAATACCATTTGTTCAATCTTAGGGTGAGTGCTTAAAACCGATTCAACTTCTTGTGGGTAGACGTTATATCCGCCTCTGATAAACATTTCGTTAGTTCTTCCAGCAAGCCTGAACAATCCCATCTCGTCCTTTCTTGCTAAATCTTCTGTTTTCAACCACCCGTCGACTAAAAATTTTCTAGTGTTTTCTGAATCACGCCAATATGAGTTCATGGAACTGGGAGATTTAAGAAAGAGTTCTCCAACCTCTCCAGTTTCGACAAGACGCCCCTCTTCATCGAGTATTTTTGCTTGCACTCCTGATCTTGGTTTTCCGATTGTGTAGAGTGACTCTTCCATCGAGGCTTCGAGAGAAGTAGCTAGTCCGATTCCACCTGATTCTGTTGATGAATAACGAATTGAATAAGGGGCATTGAATTTTTCTTTCGCTTTTATCACCAACGAAGGTGGGGATGGCCCTCCACCGGCAACAATTGCTTTAACACAACTAAGATCATAATTTTCAAAGTTTTCTACCTTTAGAAGCAATGCAATTTGTGCCGATACGCCCGCAATGGCAGATATGTGGTGTGTTTCGACGAGTTGCATTACTCTTTGAGCCTTCCATCGGTCAAGAATGTGAAGTGTCACTCCTTTAGATAGCTGCCAAGGAAGTTTTGTCATACTGCCCACATGTGCAAAAGCAGTGCTAGGAACCAGATGACCTCCTGAACCCCAAACACCTTCTGTATCCATTTTTTGTATTGCTAAAAGCTCCTTATTCGTGAATAGAGCTCCTTTAGGGGTACCAGTCGAGCCAGATGTAAAGCATACGCAGACTGGTCTATCAAGATTCTCTTCAAGTTTTTTCTGTGAGAAGGAGTCAATACGAAGGCCTGTTAGCAACTTCTCACTACTCTCAGCAAGTTCTATAATTTCAACAGAAGCATCTATTGGAATTCCATCTAATAGTTCAGAAGTTGCAATAACAAGATCTGGTTCTGTGATTTCGAAAATCGATTCTCTTTCGGGAGCTTGAAGACGTGGATTAACACCAGCTGTTATTACACCAATTTTTGATGCCGCAATATAGACAATTAGGTATTCGATGCTGGTGGGAAGGGATAGCAGGATGATCGAACCTTCTATCAAACCTCTTCTAAGTAGAGCACCTGATACTTCATCAGAGATAATGTCCAAGTCTTTGTAGGAAAGAGAAATACTATTTTCGCAGTCAATAGCGATCTCGTTTTCAAAATTTGATGCAGCGGCTCTTACTATTTCTGGAAGCATTAAAAGAAATGTTACCCCTTGAGGACATGGGTAATTTGATTAGAACGTTTTTTCTGCGATAGATAGTGATTTTTGTAAAATTTTTTAACCTACGTGAGGAGGATGCATTATTCGCCCCGTAGCATTGCACTTTGAGAAGGTTGTCTAGCTGAACCTTCGAAAATTTTCAGGAGGAAAACAGTAGATGGCTCGCACTAATGCAATTGACAGATTCATCGGTGAAGCTGAAGCTTCCGGATTGGATGTAGAAGTACAGCGTTATCCGGATGGTACAAGAACAGCTGCCGATGCAGCAGCTGCAGTCGGTTGCAAAATAGATCAGATAGTCAAATCCTTAGTTTTCATGGCTGATGTCCGACCGATACTTATCCTTTGTTCAGGAGCGCGTAGGGTTGATGAGGAGAAACTAGCCGAATATATAGGAACCGAAATAAGAATCGCAGGAGCTAGTGAGGTTCGTGCGGCTACGGGTTATGCAATCGGAGGTACACCACCTTTGGGACACACCGTTCCGCTTAAGACAGTGGTGGACCCACACCTAATGGAATTCGAAGAAATTTGGGCTGCTGCGGGTACACCTGATTCTGTTTTCCCAATACAACCAAAAGAACTTGTAAAAGCTACCAGTGGTGCTGTGGTCGCAGTTACCCGCTGAAGAAAAGAGTGAAAATGCCAGGAAGCTGCGATGGCCAAGTAGTGATCGTAACAGGAGCTGGTAGAGGACTCGGTAGAGCTCACGCGTTAGCTCTTGCATCAGAAGGAGCTTCTGTACTGGTCAATGATTTAGGGGTTTCACGTGATGGTGAAGGTAAGGAATCCTCTCCGGCTGATCAAGTAGTACATGAAATCTTGGAAATGGGAGGAAAAGCCGAAGCCAACTCAGCTGATGTAGCTGATTGGGTTCAATCTGAAAAGATGGTTTTACATGCTGTTAAAAAATGGGGAAGATTAGACGCGTTAGTTTGTAACGCGGGCTTCTTGAGGGATCGAATGCTGATTGGCATGAGTGAAGAGGATTGGGATTCGGTAATAAGAGTTCACCTGAAAGGCCATTTGGCACCTGCGCGCCATGCGGCAATTTATTGGAGAAATTTAGCGAAGGAAGGAAAAGAGCCTGAAGGGCGAATTGTGATGACTTCTTCAGGAGCCGGTCTTATGGGGAGTGTGGGTCAAGGTAACTATGCGGCGGCCAAAGCAGGAATAGCACAATTGGTAGTTCAAGCTTCAGCAGAATGGGGACAATATGGCATCAAAGTAAATGGCATAGCACCTGATGCAAGAACGCGTATGACGGAAGGGGTTTTTTATGATGCAGAAATCCCGGAAGGTTGGGACGAAAAGGACCCTAAAAATGTTTCACCGCTTGTGGTTTGGCTGTCGAGCAAGGAATGCAACGTAACAGGAAAAATGTTTGAAATCTCTGGTGGGAAAATAAACCTATGTGACGGCTGGAGACACGGTCCGCTAGAAGAGGTGGAAGGAAGAAAGTTTGAAGTTGATGAAATTGGTGCAGCAGTGAATCGGTTAATGGAGAAAAGTCCGCCACCAGAATCGGTTTATGGGTCACGTTAGTGTTAGTCAATGATTGTTTTATTCGTTGAGAATGGACAAATTGATTTATACATAGCATATTTGTACTACTAGTCGTTTGGAGAAAACATGAAATTAGTAACCGCAGTAATTAAGCCATTCAAACTTGATGACGTTAAAGATGCTCTTGCAAATTTAGACATACAAGGTATGACTGTTAGCGAAGTTCAAGGTTTCGGGCGACAAGGCGGACACAGCGAAACTTACAGAGGAACTGAATATAAGGTTCTATTTACTCCAAAAACACGCGTCGAAGCTGTCGTTGATGATGATCAAGTGGAAAGCGTTGTAGACGCAATAGTTGCAGCGGCAAGAACTGAAAAAATTGGTGATGGAAAAGTTTGGGTTACCGGAGTTGAATCTTTAGTAAGAATTAGAACTGGTGAGCGAAACAGCGACGCAGTTTAGTTAAATATATTCTGTTTACCTTTTGGTTTACTCGGATACCTTTTACTTATGGATGAAAAATCAGAAACAAATATCGAAAAGTCCATCAAATTCCAAGTCGAAAATAAGGTTGCTTGGATAACTATAGATAATCAGGAAAAAGGTAATGGTTTGACCCCTGACATGAGAAACCATTTGATAGACCTGTTTGAAAGTTTCAATGGTCAATTTGAGATTAGATCAGCAGTAGTAACAGGCGCTGGTGAGAGGTTTTTCTGTACCGGAGCAGACCTGAGTGCTTCACGCCAAAATAATGATCACTCTGAGGAAACCCCCTCACCCGCCACCGGTGAGATTCGGAGAATGATGCTCGACGGGAGTATCAAGTTAATGAACTCTGTTTTAGATTGTGAAATTCCAGTTATAGCATCAGTCAACGGAACGGCTGCTGGTATAGGTGCACATTTAGCATTCTGCAGCGATTTAGTTATTACCTCAGAAACTGCACGTTTTATTGAAATTTTTGCCCGTAGGGGTCTTGTTCCAGATGGTTTAGGTGCTTGGATTTTACCTAGGCTTATTGGGATCCAGAAAACCAAAGAGTTGATGTTTTTCGCAGATGACGTTTCAGCTGAAGAAGCTCTTCGACTGGGTCTTTGTAACCGTAATGTCCCAGCGTCAGAACTTGAAACAAAATCGCGTGAATGGGCTGAACGCTTAGCTACAGGACCATCCCGTAGTTACATGTTTACAAAATGGATGCTCAACAAATCCCTAGATGTGGATCGAATGACATTAGCCGAGTATGAGGCTTGGGCAGTTGAAGTCAATGCATCCACACATGATTCAAAAGAAGGTGTTGTTTCATTTCAAGAAAAGAGAAATCCGGAATGGAAAGGTTACTGAAAGAAGTAATGATTATTGAAATTGATGATCTTGCGAATGTGAGACTTTCAAACCCTAATGACTTCAAAGGGTTTTACATTCAGTGTTCTGACTCTAGATCTGCAGTTGAAGTTTGCGAAGTATTAGAACTGCTACGAGAAGGAAATAAAGTAATTGATGAAAAACATCTTTGGTTATGTAACGAACTTGTAAGAGAATTAGCACCCGATGTGACAGATGACAAATGGGAAACGGGTTTTGCTGAGATGCTTGATTACGCGACTTCAAAAGGTTGGACTGAAAATAATGGAACGTTGATACGCGCACACATAGAGTGGGCTAAGGTCTAAAAATGACCGAAATAACCATTTTCCATAACCCTCATTGAAACTCTTCCACGAATGCCTTAGCGGTCGCTGAGGAAATGGGTGTAGAAGTAGAAATAGTTCTTTATATGAAAGAGCCTCCAGATGAGAAGGTTTTAACTCGAATCACAAAAGGACTTGAAGATCCGGTTGAGGATTTAGTTAGGAAAGATTCAAAGTTTAAAAAAATGGAACTTAAGGCTGATGACTACGTAGGTAACCAAAAAGCAGTCGTTGAAATACTTTCTAATCAAAAAGCATTGTTACAAAGACCTTTACTGGTTAAAGGAAAAATTGACGGTAATGGTCCGTTGCAAGCGATAATTGGACGGCCTAAGGACCGGATAGCTGACTTTATTAAGTAAGTAAAAACTTTAATTATTCTTCTGTCTCTTAGAGGAACTAAGTTTCACATGGTCGACAATTTCTGCGAGAAGATCTACAGGAGCATCATAAGGAACAGATAGGCCTACTCTGTCTGCTACATCTCCGAATCGTTCCACCAGTTGAGAACCAACTTCTGAAGGTTCGCCCACAACTGCTAGAGTGTGGAGGACTTCATCAGTTATAACAGAAGAAATTTCGTCCCAACGACCTTCTTTAGTCAGACGATTGAGAACAGGTTGCATATCTCCCCAGCCGTGAACGTCGAGTGTGACCTTATAGGCAGGAGTGGATCCATAGAATGCCAAGTTGAATTTTGCACCTTTGATTGCTTTTTCGTATTCCTCATCAGAACGATAGGAACACACGATTGAATTTGTAATGAGTTTAGGTTTATTTTCCCGACCAGCTTTTTTGGCACCATCTGTAAGAGCTGGGATAGTTACTTCATCAAGAAATTTACGACTACTAAAGGGGTGTATCAGCACGCCGTCAGATATTTCTCCAGCCAATTTAGTCATTAAGGGTCCAAGAGCGGCTAACCACACAGGAGGGGGTTTCCAAGGCATTGAGTCAGGAACAAATATAGGGGTCATCAGACTGAATTTGTAGAACTCTCCTTGATAGTTGAGCTCTGATCCTTCTGACCAACATTCAAAAATAGCTTTGATGGATTCGATCACTTCACGCATTTGTGTGACAGGGTTCTGCCAAATTGCCGAATACCTTTTTTCTATATGGGGTTTAATTTGACTTCCTAAACCAAGAGCCATTTTCCCTTGTGAATAGTTTTGCAAATCCCAACCAGTGCAAGCAAGAAGCATGGGGCTGCGAGGAAATGCCAGTGCAATGTTCGTGTAGCAATAAAGATCGCTGTGTTCCGCTGCTAAGACAAGAGGTGCAAATACGTCACGATTAGACTCTGCGGTGAAGACTCCATCAAATCCTGCGTTCGCCAATTCGGTGACTCGATTCGGAACCAAAGACAAATCAGTAGTAATTCCAATATCTAGAAGCATCATCTTCCTTTTAATAAATGAGTCTTGAAAAAACATATCGCTTTAACGATTAATTTTACTGATCGGCTTCATATATATAGCTTTAGTCCGTTAGGGTCATTGCATAAACAAAATATTTGCTAGGAGAAATGATGCTTGCAGCAGTCCTTGAAACTGTGCCAACCGATCAGCTCGTTATAGCTGATGATGTGACATTAAGAGATGTCGGTCCAGGCGATGTAAAAATAAAGG
>Ga0206683_10002387_pt1 | contig 12699 bp, 10 predicted proteins | sample M280m12015metaG_FD_155483 | JGI IMG/M metagenome (GOLD analysis project Ga0206683, IMG submission 155483) | Ammonia-oxidizing marine archaeal communities from Monterey Bay, California, United States - M2 80m 12015 | ecosystem: Environmental > Aquatic > Marine > Intertidal zone | place: USA...
ACAAAATGCTTATGGAGTTCTAGAATTATGCGATGTTTTTGATATCCGCCAATCAGCGATGAGTCATCATTTGAAAATTCTTGCCAACGCGTCTCTTGTCGCAACCCGCAGGGAGGGTACTTCTATTTTCTATCGCCGAAATGAGCTAAACCCTGATCCTGATTTACAAAACCTGCAAGACAGTCTTTTCCAGACCATTGACTTAGCGGCTCTTGACTTGGATTACACTAATCGCCTAGCTACCATTAATGCAGATCGGTCTGCAGCTTCGGTGGCATTTTTTAATCAAAATGCTGACCGGTTCGAACAAAATCAAGACTTGATTGCCAGTTGGTCGGACTATGGCGAAAGTATTGAGGAATTTTTACCAAGGCATACCGCGGGCCTGCAGTCCGCTCTAGAAATTGGCCCGGGGTATGGTCAGTTCTTAAAAGCTCTTTCCTCTGTCTTTGATAAGGTGACTGCCCTAGATAATTCTGAAGAAATGCTAGAGCAGTCCATTGCGAGAGCCTCCGCGCAAGGGCTGCAAAATATAGCCTTTGTTGTTGGCGATACCCAACAGGCTTTAAACCAAGGGACTAAATATGATTTAGTTTCCCTTAATATGGTGTTACACCACAATCCAACACCTGCGGAAATTATTAGTGATTGCGCTCAGTTGCTCACTAAAAGTGGTGTTTTGATTATTACAGATCTATGTGCCCACGATCAGGAATGGGCCAGAGAGTCCTGCGGTGATATCTGGCTTGGCTTCGAACCTGAAGCTCTAACCCGTTGGGCTGAAGCCGCTGGCTTCAAAGAAGGCAGTAGCCTTTATCTTACACAACGTAATGGATTCCGCATCCAACTACGCCAATTCAGTTTAGAAAAAAGTTAATTTAAGGAAATTTTATGTCTACTTATAATGTATTCACATCGGAGTCTGTTTCTGAAGGACACCCGGACAAGATGGCTGATCAGATTTCTGACGCAGTTGTCGACGCTATCATCTCAGATGATCCCGACTCTAGGGTCGCTGTAGAAACTATGGTGAAAACCGGAATGACCATCATCGCCGGAGAAGTAAGAACTAATACCTATGTTGATCTCGAGGAAGTCGTGCGCAACGTTATTACCGATATTGGTTACGACAATTCTGAGGTCGGCTTCGATGGAAATACCTGTGCAGTGTTAAATGCCATTGGCAAACAGTCTAATGACATAGCTCAAGGTGTTGATGCTGGCGAGAATAAAGATATTGGTGCAGGAGACCAAGGCTTAATGTTTGGATATGCCACCAACGAAACCTCTGTCCTGATGCCGGCACCTATCTACTACTCTCATCTGTTGGTGAAGCGACAAGCGGAAGTGCGGAAAAATGGTACTCTTCCTTGGCTACGCCCCGATGCTAAGAGTCAGGTGACTCTCCGTTATGATCAAGGCAAACCTGTCGCTATTGATGCCGTTGTGCTTTCAACACAACACTCTCCAGATATCTCTTTGAGGGATTTACAAGAGGCGGTTCGATCTGAAATTATCGCCCCTATTTTGCCAGAAGCGTGGTTACATGAAGGAACTCAATACCACATAAATCCCACCGGCCAGTTCATTATTGGTGGTCCAGTGGGTGATTGTGGTCTAACTGGCCGGAAAATTATCGTCGACACCTATGGTGGAATGGCTCACCACGGCGGCGGTGCTTTTTCTGGTAAAGATCCTACCAAGGTTGATCGCTCTGCGGCCTATGCCGGTCGTTACGTGGCAAAGAACATTGTTGCAGCTGGCCTCGCTGATCGCTGTGAAATTCAGATTTCGTACGCCATAGGCGTCTCTGAGCCTACCTCCATTAGCTTGGATACTTATGGCACAGGTAAGCTTTCGGAGGATGAAATCTCCAATTTAGTTCGCGAGCACTTTGATCTTCGTCCAAGCGGTCTTATTGAGATGCTGGATCTACGCCGGCCCATTTATCGAGATACCGCTGCCTACGGTCACTTTGGTCGCGAGGAAGAAAACTTTACTTGGGAAAATACTGACAAAGTAGCGCTTCTAAAAAAAGCGCTGTAACAACAGACAACGTTTATTAGCTTTAATATTCATACATAAGGAACTACACAATGACTGCATTCGACGACTATAAAGTTGCCGATATCTCTCTTGCCGATTGGGGTAAGAAGGAAATCTCTATCGCTGAATCTGAAATGCCAGCACTAATGGCGCTACGTGAAAAATATCGCGCCGAACAACCCCTAGCAGGAGCACGGATTCTAGGGTGTATTCATATGACCATTCAGACTGCTGTTCTTATTGAAACGCTAACAGCCTTAGGTGCCGAGGTACGATGGACCTCCTGTAATATTTTCTCAACTCAAGACCATGCAGCAGCAGCTGTGGCCGCTAATGGCACACCTGTTTTTGCTTGGAAAGGAGAGACAGAAGAAGAATATGAGTGGTGCCTGGAACAACAGGTTTTGAAAAATGGTGTACCCTGGGATGCCAATATGGTTCTTGATGATGGTGGTGACTTAACTTCACTCTTACACCAAAAATACCCAGAAGTATTAAAATCTGTCCATGGTGTTACAGAAGAAACTACCACTGGTGTGCATCGTCTCTATGAGATGCTTGAGTCAGGTGAACTCAAAGTCCCTGCCATCAATGTTAATGACTCTGTAACAAAATCTAAATGCGACAATAAATATGGATGTCGTCACAGCCTCAATGATGCGATTAAGCGCGCCACTGATCACTTATTATCAGGTAAAAAAGCTGTGGTGGTCGGCTATGGTGACGTGGGGAAGGGTTCTGCTCAATCTCTGCGCCAAGAAGGCATGATTGTTAAGGTAACAGAAGTTGATCCCATTTGTGCTATGCAGGCCTGTTTAGACGGTTTTGAGATTGTCTCAACCTACAATGATGGGGAAGTCTCTAAAGGTGTAAATACCGAACTGCTCGCAAATACTGATTTGTTGGTTACCAGCACTGGTAACTACAACGTATGTGGTTCAGACGTATTGAGCGCACTAAAAAGTGGTTGCGTAGTCTGTAATATCGGTCACTTTGATAATGAAATTGACACAGCATTTATGCGCGAGAACTGGCAGTGGGAAGAGATCAAGCCCCAGGTTCACAAAATTTATCGTGACAAAGAGGCTAATGACCATCTTCTTTTACTCGCTGAAGGACGGCTAGTCAATCTTGGTAATGCTACCGGGCACCCCAGCCGCATCATGGATGGTTCATTTGCCAACCAAGTGTTGGCTCAAATTGATCTTTATAAGCGTCAATTTGCGGCGCAAGACGCAACTACCCAAGCTGAGATGTTGCGAGTTGAAGTTCTTCCTAAACATCTAGATGAAGAAGTAGCTCGGCACATGGTGAATGGTTTCGGCGGTGTGATGACCAAACTCACCCAAGAGCAAGCTGACTACATCAACGTACCTGTTGAAGGTCCGTTTAAAGGAGATAGCTACAAGTACTAGTTATTTTAGCGTTGCCCTCAAACCCCTGGCTTCTATTTTGGAATCAGGGGTTTTTTATGTTTAGATTAAATGGCAGATTTATTCTCATTTTTATCGTAACCTTGGCATCTAGATTAAGGATTACTCAGCATGCGCGTACCGCGAATCTATACCGCACAGCCGTTAAAAACTAATACTCTTGTTCACTTGGATAAGGATGCTAGTCGCTACCTCGGGTCTGTCCTACGTATGTCCAAAGGCCAATCGGTCGTCTTGTTTAACGGGCAGGGTGGTGAATTTCAAGGGGAGCTAGTCAACCTGACTAAAAACCAAGCGGCTGTTTCTGTTCTCCAGTCTAAGACTGAAGACCGGGAGTCTCCTCTCAAAGTGCATTTAGTGATTGGCATTTCTCGTGGAGAGCGAATGGATTGGGTGATACAAAAAGCCACAGAGCTTGGCGTTACCGAGATCACACCTGTCTTCACAGAGCGTACAGAGGTGAAGTTATCCGGCCCTAGATTAGAGAAAAAACAAAGGCATTGGCAACAAATTGCTATCAGTGCCTGCGAACAATCCCATCGTAATGTTGTTCCAATTGTTCACGGCTGTTCTGCACTTTCATCTTGGATTGAGCCTAACTTAGAGGGCTTGAAAATAATTTTGCACCATCGCACAGATCAAAAGTTGTGCGCGATGGACAAACCTAATCAAGGAGTCATTCTACTGGTAGGTCCAGAGGGTGGCCTATCTGATCATGAAATTAACTTGGCTGAAAACCAAGGCTACAACCCGCTGATGTTAGGTCCAAGAGTGTTACGAACTGAAACGGCTCCACTAGCGGCTATTAGTATTATGCAATCTCTATGGGGAGACATGGGCTGATCAGACCAATGATGCTAACAAGTAAAAGATGTGTACACCCTGAAGGAGGCGTCATTAGATTGCGCTTAAACAGCGCGATATACTTAGCCCTAATGTTTAGTGTCAGCGCCTTTGGTGCTATTTTTGGGGACGGTAATGCACAAAATGGAATTGAAGATCAGCGTCAATTAGTCCCCAATGAAATATTACAGTCCGTAGGCACAATTTATTGTGACGGTGCTCTCCGAGGCACTGGCGCTCACGTTTCTATGCCCTCTATCGCCCAATCAAATGGTGCCTCAATTATCCTAACAGCGGCCCATGTCATCTATCACAAAAACACTGGGATGCTATTTGAAACATGTGTTTACCGACCACAGGGAAAGCGCTTGGGCTCTATCGACTTTCTTAAGATCTCTCGCCATGGTTTTGAACCCCAATCAGACGATAAGATCCAACAAGCCACCCAAGACATTGTTTTTGTTGCACTAAAGAAAAAGTTAAGGGGCTCTGGCTTAATACTGCAAACAGAAAAAGACCCCGATATCGAGTTACAGTTGATTGGCTATAATCAGACCAAAGACCATATCAGTATCAGTGATGACTGTAGGCAGTTTTCTTCAGAAAAATTTGCCAATAACCTTTTGCTCTTGCACAACTGTGATGCTGACAGGGGCGCTTCAGGCGGACCTATTCTGGATGCGAGATCAGGCTCCGTTGTTGCTGTGCATGGCGGCACGCTTGTTATTAACAGTGGCAATAACCAGACGTTAAATATTATGCGAGGGGCAATCCCGGACCCCGAAGCACTTATTAATCAGGGGCGTAAAATTGACTCAGACGTGATCGCTCGGTTCACTCGCTTTACTGCATATCCTGCCAAGAACTCTCAAAATTAAATTGGATCTCACGACTAAATCCTGGAATATTAATACTCTGATTTGTAATAGAGACTGATTTCTCATCAATCAGGTTCTCACCAAATCGATAGATAACATTTAAACTTCCTCTATCGGCCTCCTCTGCATAATCAGTAGCGCATTGACGAGTACGCTCACGTCGAGTTAGATACTCAGGAAAAGTAGATTCATAGCGGCGCGCCAACATAGCATTGGTTTTATCTGCCGACAGGACAACCGCTGTCGCATTATTACCACCAAATCCTTTTGAGTTAATAAAGGCTACTTGCATCGGTCCTGCGCTGACATCAATATCTTTAAGGGCGAAAGTAAGCTGGTCCTGTTGCACATCCTCAGCAATCTCTGAAACCGTTTTTATTCCAGGGATCAATCCATATTTAAAGGTCCCCAGTGAGGAAATTAACTGATCACCACTTGCTGCTGCTATGGTATGGCCCACGTAGGCTTTCACCGCAGTGACGGGCCATTCAGCAATATCAAATGCCTTCGCCACGCGACTAATCAATTCAGACTCTGTCACCCGATTAGCTGGCGTGCTAGACCCATGAGCATGGACAAAACTATGCTTTTGTACCGTTTCTTTACCGACAATATTTACTGCAGCGGCAACTGCCTTGGCAAACGAAATGTAATTACCTACGCCGGGCGCTGAAATAGATTTTTTAATCCCGTCGGCATTAATGAATACCTCTGGCACGGCCCCGTGAATGTCAGCACCCAACTCTATTGCTAACTGGTCATCCATTAACACAATGTATTGAGTGGCTTCTGACAGAGTAAACCCACAATTCTCGCCAAAGGGTCGGCTAGCCCGCCGCCAATCTGGTGTTTCTGTCTTATCGATTTTACAAAGATTATCGTCGCTTCCAAGGGCACTCATATTGGAAAACCCTTCTGACATCTCTGGTGTAATTGGCGCTTCTGCATTGCCAACCACTGCGATACGTCGTCGTCCACTGCGAATATCTCGAACAGCACCATGCAACGTATAAAGAAAGCTAGCACAGGCTCCTGTTGTGGCCTCAGTATGACCAACACTTCCGAGAATGTACGCATTGACAAAATCAGCCGGCATAGAATTTAAACCAAGAGCGGCCTGTTTTGCTGTTGTTCGCTCTCCTTTCAGCCGAGCCTGAAATAAACCCGCCATACCCTCTTCATCAATTTGACCAAAGACACTTGAAGAATAAACGCCTACTTGATCAGGCCTGACCTTGTCGGCCACTATGTCCCAAGGAATACCCATAGAATGAATTGCATCACTGGCTCCAAGCAGTGCCATTTGTAACCCTCGTGGATGAAACCGAGAATTGTAGTGGTCTGATAGCTTAAATCCTCGTGGAAGCTGACCCGCCGCCTTAGCAGCAAGTTCGTAGTGTGAAGAAACCAAAAATTCCGCTGTACCTGCAGTAGTAACCTCAATTTTGCCATCATTGAGCTCCCGAATACTCCAACCCTCAGGAAGTTGTTTGGGCACATCACGCTTAAGCATGACAAATACAGCTTGGTGATCTAAAAAATCTGTTTTTCGATGGCCAAGCAAATTATCAGCGTCAAAATGTTCAATTTTGCGTACTAGGGTGCCGTCAATAACGTCTTTCTTATAGTTATCAGCCACTAATGCTGCGTCAAGGATATCACCGCCAGAATCCGTGTATCCTTCACGCCCCGCTGTTACCAATCCCATTAAGCACGCTAAGCTAACGATAGTTTGTTGCTGTTGATCCTCAGGTAAAGACTCTAAGACCATGCGCCTAAATGCTTGATGGGAAGAACTGCGCCCCGCGGCGTTAAACCCCCCGAAACCAACAATTACCGGCAGTGCATCAGTCATACATTAAGCCCCTAGTATTTTAAAAGCATCAGTCTAAAAGTAATATTACTTAATTTCTTTTGTTTTTTGGCCATTATATTTAATTAAATAGCCATTATGTGTTAAATTCGCTCTATTATGGCCTTCAACCTCACATTGCTACTTTGCGAGAACATGCTTGTTTCCAGCAGCACCCTAGCAGCTGAAATTTTTAATTTTGCTCAAGCGATGGCAAAAGCAAACCGCAATTCCACGCAAGAAGTGATAATTCGAAGAGTTAGCGCAGATGGCCTGCCCGTTCAAACCTCATCTGGATTCGAATTAACACCAACCCATGATGTTAATAACGCCTTTCCCAGTGATTTAATCCATGTTCCTGCACTTTGGCGAAACCCAAGACCGGTCGTTCGAAAGCATTATCAATATATACCTTGGCTCCAACAACAACATCAGCAAAATAGCGCTATCACTGCAGTGGGTACCGGCGTCTGTTTCGTCGCCGAAGCCGGACTATTAGATGATAAACTAGCAACAACTCACTGGCACTACTTTGATGCGCTGCAGAGAGACTACCCAGCCGTTCGTCTAAATCGGGAGCATTTTACGACCCAAGATAATAATATCTATTGTGCTGCTAGCATCAATGCAATGGCGGAGTTAATGATGCATCAGGTAGAGAGGTATTTCGGCCGCATTATTTCTCGCCAAGCGCAACGAAATTTTTTCCACGAAATTCGGAACATTGCTAATCCCGTGGATTTTAGCGATATGAAACAAAAACCACACAGTGACGAAGCCATCGTACAAAGTCAGATTTGGATACAGGATAATTTGAATAAACCCATAGCTATTCCAGATTTAGCAAAGCAATTTGGTTTGACCACGCGCACATTTAATCGTCGATTTAAGAATGCCGTTGGCAGTACTCCCAACAACTATCTGACCGAAACAAGAATGACATTCGCGTGTGATTTACTTAAAAATACAGACTTATCTATTGTCGATGTGGCCAGCTATAGTGGCTATCCGGAGGCAAGTTGGTTCTCCTCAAGATTTCGACAATGGTCTGGTAACAGCCCCCAATCTTACCGAAAAACGGTCCGTGCTAAACTATTCGAGTAACAACTCAGCCTACAATAACCTTACTCTCATTACCCCATCAACTTGAGCAATTTTCTCTCTAAGTTGAGTGCTAATATCCCCTTCAACATCAATAATGTTATACGCAATTTCTCCTCGGCTTTTATTCACCATATCGACAACGTTAATCTCGGAGTCTGCTAATATTGATAACACACTACCCAAGACTTTAGGCACATTATTATTACTAAAGGTAATTCTAGAGCCCCCATTGCGGCTCATTTTAGTTGGCGGATAATTAACCGAATTATGGATATTGCCATTTTCAAGAAAATCTTTTAACTGATCAGCAGCCATAACTGCACAATTTTCTTCTGCTTCTCCAGTGCTGGCGCCGATGTGAGGCATCAACAATACGTTTTTCCGTCCAAGCAACGCGGGCGTTGGAAAATCACTGATATATCCAGCGATGCTCCCACTTTCTAAGGCGTCTACCATGTCATCTGTATTCACAATTTCTTCTCGAGCAAAGTTGAGAATCTTAGCTGTGCTTTTCATTCCACTGAGCGTTTCCTGATTGATTAAATGTTTAGTAGCTGGAATCGCCGGCACATGTAAGGTGACAAAATCTGCATTAGCTAACAATTTCTCCAAACTCTCCATACGTTCTACCTGACTGGACAACTGCCATGCAGCTTCAACCGAAATCGCGGGATCATACCCAATGACATTCATTCCCAAATCTAAGGCTAGGTTAGCAATGATAGAACCGATAGCCCCCAAACCAACAACGCCTAAGATCTTGCCTGTGATTTCCGATCCTGCAAAACGCTTCTTTTCTTTCTCTAGGAGTTTCCCCATTTCGCTAGAATCATCCATATGGTCTAGCTCTTGGACATAACTCATACCGCCGTAGATATCTCGCGAACCTAAAAGCAATCCCGCGACGATTAATTCTTTCACTGCATTTGCATTTGCGCCTGGAGTATTAAAAACAACAATACCTTGCTCTGTATACTGTTCTACAGGGATATTGTTAACCCCCGCACCAGCCCGTGCAACAGCCAATAAACTATCCGGAACAGCCTCAGTGTGAAGCTTCTGACTCCTGAGCATAAAACCCTCGGGCGCCTCACAAGTTTCACTGACGATATATTTGTCATTAGAGAAACGTTCTAGTCCTTTGGCAGACAAGGCATTATAAGTGCGTATATTAAACATAGTTTGATCTCATCATTATGCTTTGATTAAATTACTATTATAGTTAGGTCTCATTGACTAACTTGTTTATATGCCCAGAGAAGCCAAGGCATTAACGCCTCTAAATCAGAGGCCTCTACAGTTGCTCCGCACCAAACTCTCAATCCCGCAGGGGCATCTCGATAAGCTCCAATGTCAAAAGCAACAGCCTCTTTATCAAGGAGCTTAACAATTTGCTTCACCTGATCTGGATCTAAATCTAGCGTCAAGCAAACACTGGTGTTAGATATTTGTTGTGGGTCTTGGGCTAAAAAGTGGACCCAGTCGTGCTGCTCAACAAAGGACTTAATAACATCTAGATTAGCCTCAGATTTAGCTATGGCTCCTTCAAGTCCACCAATTGATCGAACCCAAGCAAGGCTATCCAAGTAATCGGCTACACATAACATGGAGGGTGTATTAATCGTCTCCCCCCTAAAAATACCTTCGATGAGCTTGCCAGATTTGGTCATGCGAAAGATTTTTGGCATCGGCCAGGGAGGCGTGTAACTCTCAAGCCGTTCGACTGCTCGGGGGCTTAGAATCAACATGCCGTGGGCTCCTTCGCCGCCGAGCACCTTCTGCCAGCTATAAGTAACCACATCAAGCTTTTCCCAAGGTAGGGGCATGGCAAAAACCGCCGAAGTCGCATCACAAATAGTCAGCCCGCTTCGATCATCGCTGATCCAATCTGCATTGGGTACCTTTACCCCAGAGGTAGTTCCGTTCCACGTAAAAACAACATCATGGTCAGGATTAGTTTTAGTAAGATCCGGAAGAACCCCATAATCAGCAACATGGGTAGTGACATTATCTAACTTTAACTGCTTGGTAATATCCGTCAGCCAGCCACTTCCAAATGACTCCCACGCACAAACATCAACCGGACGCGCACCAAGCACGGACCACATAATCATTTCTACTGCACCAGTATCTGATGCTGGTACTACACCTACCCGATAACCATGGGGCAACCCCAAAATTTCAGCAGTTTCTGAACAGACACTGCTCAATGCTAACTTACCAATGGAAGACCTATGCGATCGACCCAAGCAAGCCACGTCAAGATTTTCGACATTATAGCCAGGACGCTTAGTGCAAGGCCCTGAGGAAAAATTTGGGTTGGCGGGTTTCAGCGTAGGTTTCAAAATAGTGCCCATTGTTATGTAGCATCGAGAGGATGACCGAAAAGTCGCGTATGTTACTATCTAGGTCGCATTAAGGAAAGTTGTTTCACTTACGCGTCCATAAACGAAAGTTATTTTGACTAAAGTGCTAGCGGGTAGAGAGCCTATACTCAACCATAGCGCTCTATGGTTTGATAAACTTGGGGAAATTAAATTAAAGTGCTGCTTGGCGCTCTTTTTCGATCAAAAAACTCGCAACCTTTAACATCCCATCAAATCCTTTGGACATGCGTGTGGTCACTCTATATTTTCCATTAACAATAATCTCCGGCGTACCCTGCGTGCGATATCCTTTAGCGCGAGCCTTAGCTTGATTGACCATGCTGTTAACGCCAAAAGAATTGTAAACCTTACCAAACTTAGCAGCATCTACGCCTTGCTTAGCAAAAAAGTTAGTCAAGTCTTCCTGAGATTTTATCTGTTGTTTTTTAACGTGAATGGCCTCGAACAAGGGAACATGGGTTTGATCTGAGACTTTTAATGCTTTGGCAGTGTAGTAGGCTCGGGCGAACGGCTCTAATGCGGTTTGCCAAATTGCAGGGGTACGCTGAAAATCAACATCTGAGGGTAACTTGTCAGCCCAAGGATGTATGACTCCTTCAAAATTATAGCAATGAATACACAAATAATGGAATACTTCATTAACCTCAATTTTATTGGGATTGGCCGTTCTAATCGCTTGAGGTAAAACCTCATAATCAATACCAGCTTCATATTCTTGCGCCTCTACCTGAGACATCGCCATCGGTAGGAGCATTATGGTAATGAGTACTTTTTTAGACCATCCAAACATTCTATTTTCCTATTTTCACCCTAGAGCTTTTATAATCAATTGAGTCCCGAGATATAATTTGCAACAGCCTTGATTTCCTTATCGCTAAGATTCGCAGCAACACCTTGCATAATCAATGCATTACTTCCGCTATTTCGCTCACCTCGACGATAAGCCAATAACTGCTTTTCAATATAGTCAGCATGCTGACCACCTAACCCCGGATATCCTGCTGGGCCATTGCCTTTACCAGAGGGGGAGTGACAGCCAGTACAGGCTGCTACACCAGTTTTCATGTTACCTCCGCGATAGACATTTTCGCCGAAGTCCAATGCTTCCTGTGACTCAGTAATTCCAACTAACTCAATGTCTTTAGCCCCTGAGATCTGTCGGTCTTGGCTATCATAATAGGCGGCCATATCTTGCAAGTCTTGATCTGAGGAGAAGTTAAGAATGCCCGTCATTTCAAGAATGACTCTTTCTCCCGATTTGACCATCCGTAACTGCTGGGTCATATACTTTTCCCCTAGTCCGGCCAATTTAGGGAATGCAGGAACCATACTATTGCCATCAACACCATGACATCCAGCACACATCATCACTTTACTCTTTCCTGCGTCAGCATCCCCAGCTGCAAACAATTGTGTAGCGGGCAACATAAAGGTTAGGCAAACAATCACTAAAATACTTCTTTTCATGGTTAATCCAATTCTCACAATCCGGTAGAATGTCCTCACAGGTACAAATGAACCCTGTGAATGGTAGCCTTTAAACGTAAGGCGTTGCATTATATACCAATACTATAAGTTTCTTAAGCCAGTAGCGTCGATTTTCTATGGATATAGCACCAATAAAATTTCAATCTGCCGAATTTATAACGAGTGCGCCATCACTAAAGCAGTGTCCGGATGATATCGGCTGTGAGGTTGCCTTTGCGGGCCGATCAAATGCAGGTAAATCTAGTGCGATTAATACACTAACTAGAAACAAAAATCTCGCGCGAACCAGCAAAACGCCTGGCCGCACTCAAATGATCAATTTTTTCCAGCTCGGTGAAGACCAGCGGCTAGTTGACCTACCCGGATATGGATATGCAAAAGTCCCCGTTGCAATGAAAGCTCAATGGGATCGACACATGGCAGAATATCTGCAGGCCCGTAAAAGTCTTGGGGGGCTCATTCTCCTTATGGACATTCGGCATCCCTTGCAGGATTATGACAGGCAAATGCTCAACTGGGCTGCCCAAGCCGGGTTGCCCGTGCATATTTTGTTGACTAAATCTGACAAACTCAAACGCGGTCCAGCACAGAGCACGCTGCTAAAAGTAGAGGGCTTTTTGCGTGAGATGGATCCAGGGATAACCTTGCTGACAGTACAAACATTTTCA
>Ga0206683_10002392_pt1 | contig 12683 bp, 10 predicted proteins | sample M280m12015metaG_FD_155483 | JGI IMG/M metagenome (GOLD analysis project Ga0206683, IMG submission 155483) | Ammonia-oxidizing marine archaeal communities from Monterey Bay, California, United States - M2 80m 12015 | ecosystem: Environmental > Aquatic > Marine > Intertidal zone | place: USA...
AACTCTATGGCCCTCCAATATAGCACTCCAATATAGCCCCCAGAGAAAAGCTTTCATAGGTCGGCCTTTTGGGGATCGATACGAGCGGCAGGTCTGGTCTCTATAAAGGAAGGGCGACCGATTCCTGTATAGCGAACTGCGGGGTATGTTTACTTCAATGGTGGTTTCAGTTTTTCGATATGGGTTTCTTAAATGTGGAAAACGCCTGGTTCCGCGAACAAAAAGCGGTGCTTCCGCACCGCTTTTTGTTCACCAGATCAACGCCTATGCAATATCACTCGATAGAAATTCTCGACAGGTTCTTTTCCACTGTGGACTGGCCAACGCCCTTTACCGAAGTAAGCTCTTGGGCTGAGTAGAACCGGCCGTACTGATCACGGTAATCCACAATCGCCTGGGCTCGTGAAATACCAATTCCTACCAGCGTGTTGGCAATAGATGCCGCATCGGCCTCATTAACGTTGACTGTCATCACATCGCCACTTAGCTGATCCGAAAGGTCATTGGCCTGTGCGACGCTACCGAGACAAAGAACAAAGACTGCGAAAATCGCAGCAGTTATGTTTTTTAGCTTCATCGTAATTCTCCTGTTTGTGTTGGGTTGCTTTGAATGCTGGGTGAAAGTAACAACACGCGGCGCCTGGGGAAGTAGGTTATTTCTTATGTGGGTGTAGGCGGGCCCACCCAGCGGTTGGCAGAGAAAAGACCTCTCCACTACGGTCGAGATGACGTCTGGTTGAAATGTCACGAGGTCGACCGCTACCCCTGAGCTTTCCACGCAAGCCGAAGAGGCTAACCGCCACGTCGTCATGTCGACCGGAGCGAAGCGAAGTGGAGAGATGACGTCTGGTCGAGATGCCAGGCGGTAGAGAGGGGTCTGCGAGAGATGACGGGAGGCTAAGCTACTCGCCTTCGAGCCCGAAGATCGGTTCTATGGTTGCCCAGTCTTTGCACACCGGACAGTGCCAGCGCATTCGTTTGCCTTCAAAGCCGCAACCATTGCAACGATAGGCGGGTTTGTCTTCGACCAGGGCTTCGGCGAAGCTCCTGAGGATAGCCAGGTTTTCTTTTGCGATCCCCTGGGTGTTATCAATGTGCAGGTCAATCAACTGGGTCAGGCCGCGAATGGTTGGATTCTTCTTCAGGTGGTTGGCAATGAACTTGGCAACAGCTTCGTCACCCAGTTCGTCACGAATACTCTTTGCCAACATCAATACGATTGATATTGATGGGGTGAGGGCCAGGCAGGATGTCAGATACTGGCGCAGTTCTTCCTGTGGCCGTTGGTCCAGTCGATAAGCGTCCTCGAGAGTTTCCAGTGACTCTGGCACATAAACCGGATCCTGGTCACGAATTCGGGTCAGCGCGGCAATAGCGTGGTCAAAATGTCCTTCTTCAACATCAATCCTGCCACGAACCAGAGAGGTCCTTGGGTTATTAACGTCGTGGCCGATGGCTTCCCTGACTGACTCACGCGCAGATGAAAGTTTATTGCTGGTTAGCAGTTCTTCTGCTAATTCGCAGTAGTAATGGGATATCGCCTTCTCATAGTGATCCACGGCGCCACCAACAGCCAGCAACTTGGCAACTTCTATCGCCTGCGACCATTCCTTCTCTCGCTCATAGATCTCCAGGGTAATTTTCAGGCTCTCTCGCCTGACGGAATCCTGTTTCCCCGTTTCCGGTTCCTGGCTGAGTTGAACACAAAGTTCCTCCGCACGGTCCAGCAGTCCTGCCAACAGGTAATCCCGTGCGAGTTCTAGCTGAACACCCTGCATATCCTCCCTGGATAATTTGGCATGTGCCAATATGTTTTCGTGGACGACGACAGCTTTGTCCAGCTCCCCTCTTCGCCTGAGTAACCCGCCCAACGCGAGGTGGGTTTCCAGCGTGTCGTTATTAACCTCAAGGTTTTCAATGAAGGTGGTTACCGCCCTGTCCGGCTCTTCGTTGAGCAGGTAGTTCAGGCCCTGGTAGTAATTCGGGCCGACTATTTCTGACGTTTTGGTGCGGTCGCGTCGTCCAAGAAACCAACCGATAGCAATAGCACCGACGATCAGTGCGTAAAGTATGAAGTTATCCATAATCGTTTATTATGTTTCCTCTGGGACTTGTGAAACGGGCTGGGCTCTCGCCTGATCCAACTCCTGGGTCCGGCCAACCGCAGTTTTTCTTGCGCGGCGAGCATCCATTCGCAAGCGAGTATTAGAAACTACGTTAAGCAGGTTGCCGAAGACAACGCCGACAACGAAAGCGGAGGTCATCCACCAGGAAATCGGCCAAACGGGTGTTTCGTATTCCAGGAACCTGAGGGCTACTTCGGCACTATTGTCGGCAGCCGCGAGCAGCGCAACCAGGAAGGCAACCAGCGCGATAAACAGGAAAAGTGTTTTTTTGATGAAACCCATGAAGGGATCCTTTCGTTCAGATGGGGGGATTCTACAACGAATGGGGTTTTTGCGCTTCTGCGCGTGTTCTTTGCTATCGGGGAATGGCGCAATCTCGGGCCACCAACAAAAAAAGGCGACCTAAGTCGCCTTTTTTTGTACTACTGACTAGAACTGCGGAGGTGTTTTTTCTAGCACTTCCAGTAACGAAAAATTCACACGCTCTCGCAACTCTTTGCCTGGCTTAAAGTGCGGCACATACTTGCCTGCAAGCGCTACCTTCTCGCCGGTCTTGGGGTTACGCCCCAGCCGCGGTGCCCGGTAGTGTAGAGAGAAACTGCCGAATCCTCGAATCTCGATGCGCTCACCTACGGCAAGCACTTCGACCATATGATCGAGGATCATTTTCACAGCAAGCTCAACGTCTTTGGCAGACAATTGGCCCTGAACTGCAGCAATTCTCTCTATCAGCTCCGACTTCGTCATGCTTACACTTAAGGCTTGGCCTCCTCATCGGTACCAGTGTCCATCTGCCGCTTGATCAGGTCACCAATAGTAGTAGGAGCCACTCCTGACTCTTTCTCACTATGTTCCCTGACAGCTTCCTGTTCATCAGCCACGTCCTTGGCTTTGATGGAGACACCCAGCGTGCGATTCTTTCGATCAACCGAAATGATCTTAACTTCAAGATCGTCGCCTACCTTGATGGCGTTTCGAGCATCTTCAACCCGATCGACACTGATTTCAGAAGCTTTCAGCACTGCTTCAACTTCTTCAGCCATCTGCAGGACAGCCTGCTTGGCGTCAACCTCTTTAACCTTACCGTTAACAATCGCACCACGCTCATTGATAGCAATATAGTCATTGAACGGATCTTCTTCCATCTGCTTTAAGCCAAGAGAAATACGCTCGCGTTCAGCATCAATAGACAGGATGACTGTTTCAATTTCATCGCCCTTGGTGAATCGACGTACTGCCTGCTCGCCCGGCTCGTCCCAGGAGATATCAGACAGATGCACAAGACCATCGATATTGCCGTCCAAGCCAATAAAGATACCAAAGTCCGTGATGGATTTAATGTAGCCCCGGATCTTGTCACCCTTGCTATGGAGCCCAGAAAACTCTTCCCATGGGTTGCCCTGGCACTGCTTGATACCGAGAGAAATTCGACGACGTTCTTCGTCAATATCCAGGATCATGACCTCAACCTCATCACCTACCTGCACAACTTTGCTTGGGTGGATGTTGCGATTGGTCCAATCCATTTCAGAAACGTGAACCAGGCCTTCGACACCCTCTTCGATCTCTGCGAAACAACCGTAGTCTGTCAGGTTGGTCACACGAGCCATGGTGCGCGCACCTTCAGGATATCGTTGGGTAATAGCAACCCATGGATCTTCACCGAGCTGCTTGAGTCCAAGGGATACGCGGTTACGCTCGCGGTCAAACTTGAGAATTTTAACATCGATCTCGTCACCGACCGCGACGATCTCACCCGGATGCTTGATTCGCTTCCAGGCCATATCTGTAATGTGAAGCAGGCCGTCAACACCACCAAGGTCAACGAACGCACCGTAGTCGGTAAGATTCTTGACGACACCTTTGACTTCCTGGCCTTCCTGCAGGGATTCCAGCAGCGCTTCGCGCTCTACACTGTTCTCTGCTTCAAGAACTGCTCTTCTGGAAACGACAACATTGTTGCGCTTCTGGTCCAGCTTGATCACCTTGAATTCCATTTCCCGGCCTTCAAGCTGTTCGTTCTCACGAAGCGGCCGCACATCAACCAGTGAACCAGGCAGGAATGCCCTGATATCCTGGATCTCAACGGTGAAACCACCCTTGACCCGACCACTGATCAAACCGTTAACGACTTCCTGCTTCTCGTAGACGCTTTCGAGCATCATCCAGGATTCGGCACGTTTCGCCTTTTCCCGTGACAGACGTGTTTCACCGAATCCGTCATCCACCGCATCCATAGATACCTGAACTGTGTCGCCAATTTCGACTTCCAGTTCTCGATTATCGTTAAGGAATTCTTCTCGGGGGATGACACCTTCGGATTTGAGCCCGGCATGTACCGTGACCCATTCACTATCGATGTCTACTACGACGCCGGTGACGATTGCACCGGATTTCATATCTATTATTCTTAGGCTTTCTTCAAAAAGCTCTGCAAAACTCTCACTCATTCAATGACTTCCTGGGCTTTCGCCCTACGTTCTCCACGGTTCCAACACCCGCGGGCCTGATTAAAGTAAAGTTGATTCGATTGCCCCCATTCTCGCGAACGATTCAGGGTGTTGGTGCCCTCGATCAACCCAGTTTTTCAGTCACGATAGCGTTGACATTTTGCAGAACTTCTTCGATGTCCATGTCGGTGCTGTCGATGACGAAAGCATCCTCTGCGGGCGCAAGGGGAGAGACCGATCGGTTCATATCCCGCTCATCCCGAGCCTGGATGCTCTGAAAAAGGTCGTGCAGGTTAACACCAATACCCTTATGTATCAACTGGTTATAGCGCCTCTCGGCCCTCGCCTCAGCAGAGGCCGTCAGATAGATTTTGACGTCTGCTTCAGGGAAAACGACAGTCCCCATATCCCTGCCATCGGCAACCAGCCCCGGAGCCTGTCGAAACGAGCGCTGCAGCTCAAATAGCCCATCACGCACGGCCGGTAATGACGCCACCCGCGAAGCATCGACGCCGGCCTCATCAGTACGCACTTCATGGCCGACCTGTTCCCCGAAAAGCATTATTTCCAGGGGGTCTTCGGGATTGTTAGTGGGGGTGAACGCCACATCGAGGCTACGAGCAATTTCACCAAGTACCGCCTCGTCCAGGGGCAAATTTTCCAACGCTATACTGGTCCGTCGCGCCGCAATTCCAACCAGTCGATATAGCGCTCCGCTGTCGAGCAGATGAAATTCATACTGAGTAGACAAGAAGTTGGCGACAACGCCTTTGCCTGAGCCACTAGGGCCATCCAAGGCAATGATTGGCACATGGTTAGTCATTTTTTGTCCGGGCCACTTTTAGACCGGGCCCCTTTTAGACCGAGCTATGTCCTGAATATCAGAGAAATGATCCCTGGCTACCTTGGCCCTACTGAGCAAATCCTTGATCTGGTCGGCTTCCCCGGATTCGATCAACTGTTTCAGCGTCTCGAGCTTCAACAAGTACTGATCCAGCGCCTGCACCAGTGGTTCCTTGTTAGCCTGAAAGATATCACTCCACATGGTGGGGTCTGATGCGGCGATGCGCGAAAAGTCGCGAAAACCTCCGGCAGCATATTCGAACACCTCCAGGCTGTCCCCTCCGGCAGAAAGCGTATCTACCAGGGCATACGCAAGCAGGTGAGGTAAATGGCTGGTTTGTGCCAGAACGTCATCGTGATGGGAAACAGACATTCTGACAACGTCGGCACCCAGGCCGCGCCAGAGTTTTTCAACCCTCGCAATCGCCGCTGGGTTAGAGGCCTCTTCCGGCGTCAGGATTACTTTATGCTGGAGGAACAGATTCGGGTCGGCGGCGACGACACCCTGTTTTTCGGATCCGGCGATGGGATGACCTGGGATAAAGTTTTCAGGCAGTTTGCCAAAAACACGGCGGGCCGCTTCAACAGCGATGCCCTTCACACTGCCAACATCGGTAATCACTTGATCCTTGAGATCAACATGACGCAGCACCTGTTCCATCGACTGGACAGGCACTGCCAGGATGATGAGATCAGCCTGGGCAGTCGCCTCGTGAATATCGGCGGCGATGCTATCGATGACGCCAAGGTCATACCCGAGTGCCAAACTAGCCACATTCGCGTCCCAGGCACACACAGAAGATGCCAGGCCCTGCTGTTTAATACCCGCGGCAATGGAACCACCAATCAGACCAAGCCCGATCACCGATACCTGTCCAAACTCCTGTTTCATCTGAGGGGATTCAACCATCTTGCTTCAGATCGGTGCTAAGGGCTTTTGGTACGCCCCCGCTAAGGGCTTCTTTTCCTGCGCTAAGGGCTTCTTTTCCTGCGCTAAGGGCTTCTTCCCCTCCGCTAAGGGCTTTTGGTAGGCCCCCGCTAAGGGCTTCTTCCCCTCCGCTAAGGGCTTCTTTTCCTGCGCTAAGGGCTTCTTTTCCTGCGCTAAGGGCTTCTTTTACGCCCCCGCTAAGGGCTTTTTTTACGCCCCCGCTAAGGGCTTTTTTCAAACTATCGATGAACCGCATATTCTCTTCTGGCATCCCGATTGTCACTCTGAGGTGATTCGGCATGCCGTAAACGCCAATGGGTCGGACGATGACGCCTTCTCGCAACAGGCCCTCATAAATTGGCATCGCATCGCGCCCAAGATCGATCGTTAGAAAATTACCGACCGAGGGTATGTAACCCAGCCCAAGCCGATCACAGGCTTCCGTTAGCATTTTCATGCCTTCATTATTAACCTTGATCGATTCCTGAAGGTGGGCTTCGTCATCCAACGCGACCAGTGCCGCGGCAAGGGACATGGCATTCACATTGAAAGGCTGCCGAACTCTGTTCATCAGGTCAGCGATATCCGGGTGACTGACGGAATACCCCATCCTCAGCCCCGCCAGCCCATAAGCCTTGGAAAAGGTTCGGGTCACAATCAGGTTGGCATAGTCGCCGACAAGCTCAAGCCCGTTGGGATAGTCAGGCTCAGCAACATACTCGGCGTAGGCTTCATCCAGCACAACCAGAACTTCTTCTGGCACAGCATCAAGGAAACTGAGCAGGCTTTGCTTGCTCACCCAGGTACCGGTCGGGTTGTTGGGGTTGGCTATAAAGACAATTCTCGTTCGGTCACTGATAGCCGCCAGCGTTGCCTTAAGGTCCTGCCCGAAGTCGATTGCCGGTATGACGGTCAGCTCAGCGCCAAGCGATTTGGTCACCAGCGGATAGACGACAAAAGAATGCTCCGATACGATCGATTCTAGCCCAGGCCCCAGAAACACCCTGGCAACCAACTCGAGTACATCATTTGAACCATTGCCCACGGTGACCATGGCGGGAACAATGCCAAGCCTGGCCTGCAACTTATCCTTCAACTGATAGGCATTTCCATCCGGATAGCGCGCCAGTTCTGCCAGCTGGCCGGAAACACACTCTGTGACAACCGGTGAAGGCCCCAGCGGGTTTTCATTGCTGGCGAGTTTGATGATGTCGGCGATACCGAGTTCCCGCTCAAGCTCTTCAACAGGCTTTCCAGGTTGATAAGGGGACAGCTCAGTAATACCTGGCTGCGCCAGTTTTAGAAAATCGACCATTTAGCTAGATCCCATCCCTAACGTCGTGTTCTGCACCATTAAAATACGCCTATCAAATAATGTTAGTTAATAAATCAATCACCTGACGGGAAATAGCCACCGCGGTGCATGTTGCTCGGACAGGAACCCGTTGAGAACCTTCCTATCCTGAGTGGCTAATTGCTCGCGGGTAGCTGCCCAGCAGCTTGACTTCCAGTGCATCGGAATCAATTTCGCCAAGGACAGTTTGAATCAGTTCATCATCCCTGTGCCCATCGAAATCAATGAAGAAGACGTATGACCACATGCCGGTGCGGGAAGGACGCGTTTCGATAGAAGTCAGCGAAACACCATGCCGGTGAAACGGTTCCAATAGCTTATACAAGGCCCCGGGCTGGTTGTGCGTGGAGACAACGATCGAAGTCTTGTCGTTACCACTGGGTCCAATGCCTTCCCGTCCTACGACGATAAAACGCGTGGTGTTATCTGACTCGTCTTCAATCTGACGAGACAGAATATCCAGGCCATAGATTTCTGCGGCCATTTCACCCGCGATGGCGGCAGCATCTTTTTCTTCCGCGACCCTTCTGGCAGCCTCTGCATTACTGGAAGCGGTCAGTCGTTCCACGTTCGGGTAATGGCCATTCAGCCAACGGCGACACTGACCAAGGGTCTGCTGATGGGAGTAGATTCGTTTTATTTCACCGCTTGCTTCGGGCGACACCATCAGGTGATGGTGAACCCTGACCTCTACCTCACCACAAATACGCAGATTAGAATCAAGAAAGTTGTCCAGGGTGTGGTTAATCACGCCTTCCGTTGAATTTTCCACCGGTACCACACCGTAATGACAAGATTCAGAAGTGACTTCCCGGAAAACATCGTCAACCGTTACCAATGGCATGCCTACGACAGAGTCGCCGAACTGCTTGAGTGTCGCCATCTGGGTAAAAGTGCCTTGAGGACCGAGATATGCCACCTTTAAAGGTTCTTCAAGCGCCAGGCAAGCAGACATGATCTGTCGATAAACCTGTGTGATTTTCTCACTGGACAGTGGGCCCTGGTTGAGCTTGGTCATTCTACGCAGGACCTGGGCTTCACGTTCCGGGCGGTAGAACACCGGGGCCTCGCCGCCGGATTCCCGGAGTTTTACCTCTGCAACATCAAGCGCGCAGCGCGCACGCTCGTTCAGCTTCTTCAGTATTTCAGTGTCGAGCTGATCGATCCGGTCGCGCAGATCATCAAGGTTGGTTGTTTTGTCGGAATCAGTCATTTTTGGGGTCGGAGTAAAGTCCCGGAGTAAAGTACCGGAGTGAAATTCGGGATCGATTTAGCCGCGTTTGACATTCAAGGTAATGCAGTATTTAACAACTTAGTCGTGAGCAATACAACGAATCGTATTTTACTCCGGTACTTTACTCCGACCCCTCGTCTTCGTCATCATCTTCATCAGCATCATCGAACTCAGTGCCTTCAGGTTCGTCGACCGCCGCCATGCCCACCAGGTGCTCATCGCGGGTCAGGTTGATCAATCGAACGCCCTGGGTATTTCGGCCCTGGGTGGAGACCTGATCTGCTGGGATACGAACCAGCGTACCCTTGTCACTAATCAAGATAGCTTCATCACCCGGGAACACCTGCACTGCGCCGACTACATCGCCGTTACGCTCGCTGGTTTTCATACCAATAACGCCCTGGCCGCCGCGACCAATCACTGAGAACTCCTCGATTTTGCTCCGTTTGCCATAACCTTTGTGACTGGCAATCAGGACAAGGCCGTCTTCATCGGGAATCATCAGGGAAATCACTTTCTGGCCAGCTTTCAGCTTAATGCCCCGAACACCGCGGGCCGTTCGACCCATTGCACGGACATCTGATTCCTTGAATCGGATAACCTTGCCGCCGGAACCAAATAACATAACGTCACGAGTACCGTCGGTGATGGCTGCGCTAACCAGCGTATTGCCTTCGTCTAATTCGATCGCTATCAGGCCGGTGCTTCGCTGACGCGCAAAATCCATCAGTGGTGTTTTCTTGACGGTGCCATTCAGGGTCACCATAAAAATGAACTCATTTTCCGTGTACTGATGGACCGGAAGCATGGCGGTAATTTTTTCGTCTTCATCCAATGGCAGGATATTAATGACCGGGCGGCCCCTGGCCGTTCGACTGGCCGCTGGGATCTGGAAGACCCGCAACCAGAACACCTTACCGCGGTCGGTAAAACACAGGATGGTGTCGTGCGTATTTGCGACCATCAGGTGTTCGATGTAATCCTCATCCTTAACGGTACTGGCGGTCTTGCCCCGCCCACCACGCCGCTGAGCGCGATACGTATCCAGTGGCTGGGTTTTCGCGTAGCCACCATGTGACAGCGTGACCACCATTTCCTGCTCAGAAATCATGTCTTCCATGGTGAGGTCTTCCATGGTCTCGATGATTTCTGTCTGGCGCTCGTCGCCGTACTCATCGTGTATTTCGACCAGTTCCTCTCGAATGATTTCCATCAGCCGACTCCGGCTTGCCAGGATTTCCAGTAGCTCGGATATGTTGTCGATAATCTCTCTGTATTCGTCCAGCAGGCGACCCTGCTCAAGACCCGTCAGCCGGTTGAGCCGCATCTCAAGAATTGCCTGCGCCTGCTCCGGTGACAGGAAGTAGCTGCCATCGTCTTTAAGTCCGTAAGCTTCATCCAGTTCTTCCGGTTTGGCTGCATTAGGGCCTGCTTTCTCCAGCATCTGCATGACATTTTCGGACCGCCACGACCGGGCAACCAGCTTTTCACGCGCTTCGGTTGCATTGTCAGAATTCTTGATCAGCTCAATCACCGGGTCGATGTTAGAGAGCGCAACCGCGAGCCCTTCAAGCACATGGCCTCGCGTTCTTGCCCGGCGTAACAGGTATACGGTACGGCGGGTGACCACCTCTCGACGATGCAGGACAAACTGTTCCAGCACATCTTTCAGGTTCAGCACCTTGGGCTCACCTTCAACCAGCGCGACGATGTTGATACCAAAAACGGTTTGTAATTGCGTCTGGGCATAAAGGTTGTTCAGCGTCACGTCGGCCACTTCACCCCGACGTAATTCGATCACGATACGCGTGTCCGTGGAGGATTCATCACGAAGTTCGGTGATGCCTTCAACCTTTTTATCTCTAACCAACTCAGCAATCTTTTCGATCAGGCGAGCGCGGTTAACCTGGTAAGGAATCTCCTTGATAATGATGGTTTCTTTACCCGTCTTTTCGTCCGCTACAATCTCGCAGCGTGAACGTATCTGGATACGCCCACGACCGGTTCTATAGGCCTGGACGATACCCCCACGGCCATTAATAATACCCATGGTCGGGAAATCCGGGCCGGGGATAAACTCCATCAGTTCATCGACGGTAAGTTCCGGGTTGTCTATCAGGGCAAGGCAACCGCTGATGACTTCTGTCAGGTTGTGTGGCGGAATGTTTGTCGCCATACCAACGGCGATCCCGCTTGAACCATTGATCAGCAGGTTCGGCATCCTGGCAGGCAGCACTTCAGGCATCTGCAACGTGCCATCGTAGTTATCGACGAATTCGACCGTCTCTTTATCCAGGTCAGCCAGCAACTCCTGTGAAATTTTTTGCATACGTATTTCTGTGTAACGCATGGCGGCCGCTCTATCCCCGTCAAGGGAACCGAAATTTCCCTGACCATCAATCAGCGGATATCGCATGGAGAAGCTCTGGGCCATCCGGACGATCGTCTCGTATGCCGCGGTATCTCCGTGGGGATGGTATTTACCAATGACATCACCCACGATCCTCGCGGATTTCATATAGGAGCGGTTGTAGGCGTTATTCAGCACATTCATGGCAAACAGCACGCGGCGGTGAACGGGTTTCAACCCATCCCGAACATCAGGCAACGCCCTGCCAATGATGACGCTCATTGCATAGTCGAGATAGGACTGCTTGAGCTCGTCCTCAATGTTTATCGTGCTAATTTCTTCGTGGTCGGACTCTGACATTTGTTTCAATTTATCCTGTATTCACACCGTCACTTTGCTTTTTATTTAGAACGAACCGATGCAGCCAATGGCTCCATCAGCAGGTTGGTTTTCGATTCAAATAAGGTACGAAATGACTTCTTTTATCTCAACCGAGCCGTCGCGATGCGGCGCTCTTCATCAAGGTTAACAACAAGATTTCCCTGACTTTCAGCAATTTAAAACTGCCACTATCGCCACATTCAGGGCCCCACTAACCAAGCTCAAAATTGTACCACAAGACAGCCCTCATTCACAGAATTTTTATGGTTCCTGATGCCCCATAAGTTGTTGAAATTACTAAATTATTAGGTCTGGCATTTGTGCCAAAATACAGACTGAAATCGAGTTGGTAACTCTCTTGCAGAAGACGGGTATAATGGGTCCTCGAAAGCCCATAGAAGCACCATAAAAACACCATCAGTCAGCAGTAACCTCCAATGACAAGTACCACGACACAGATTATTTCACCGACATGGATCGCACCTGTCATTCCCGACGGCGCACTATTGCTCGATCACAGCCTGGTGATAGAAGGATCCCGCATTACCGCCCTGCTGCCACAGACAGAAGCCCTGGCCCGGTTCCCGGACGCCCCTAACCTGAAACTTGAAGGGCACCTGGTGACACCCGGCTTCGTCAACGTGCACGGGCACGCCGCCATGACCCTGCTGCGTGGCATCGCAGACGACAGAGAAATGATGGATTGGCTGACCAACTGGATCTGGCCTATAGAAGGTGAACTGGTTAGTGAGCAGTTTGTCTACGACGGTACCCGCTTGGCTGCCATGGAAATGATTATGGGTGGCACCACCTGCGCCGCCGATACTTACTTCTTTCCTGAAGCTGCGAGCCGAGCGCTAACACAAATGAATTTTCGCGCACAAGTTGGTATGCCGGTAATTCAGTTCGCTAATGCCTGGGCACGAAACGAAGAGGACCATATACACAAAGGTCTCGCCTTCCGGGACAGCATCAAGAACAGTTCGCTCGTGACTACTGCGTTCTCCCCGCATTCTC
>Ga0206683_10002398_pt1 | contig 12667 bp, 9 predicted proteins | sample M280m12015metaG_FD_155483 | JGI IMG/M metagenome (GOLD analysis project Ga0206683, IMG submission 155483) | Ammonia-oxidizing marine archaeal communities from Monterey Bay, California, United States - M2 80m 12015 | ecosystem: Environmental > Aquatic > Marine > Intertidal zone | place: USA...
TCTATAGAATTTAAAGGTTTTTCTTTGCCTGAAGATCTTCCTTCTGAAGCTTCACCCATTTGATTGGCCATAAGCGTTTCCTCTATATATTTAGCAATAAATTAGATTATAGATTATAGATTTTATGCAAAAACACAAGGCAGTAATCCAATAATAATCAATGAATTAGCTTGGGGAATTTTTTACTTCTAATATCGCCTAGGAATAGAATTTTTGTTTTTTTGCAGCCCTTTCTCTGAGGCTACCAGGAACGCTAAAACGTTCTCCAAACCGTTCGCAAAAATCATCACAACGTTCAACAAATTGCTCTATCCCAATCATATCTATGTAAGAAAAAACGCCGCCTGACCAAGGCGGAAAACCCCAACCAAAAATAGACCCAATGTCGCCATCATCAGGGCTTGTAAGCACATTTTCTTCTAAACAACGGTAGGCATCTAATGCCTGCACGGTCATTAAACGATCTTTAACTTCCTGAATATCAGGTTGTTTATCACTGACAGGGTAAATGTCAGCTAAACCCTTCCAAAGAGTTTTCTTAGCGCCCTCAGGGTAATCATAAAACCCTTTGCCAAATCGTTTGCCGAGTCGGCCGAGTTCATACATTTTCTCGTTGACAGCTACTGCTGACATAGGCTTATAGTCATCGCCCATGTCTTCTTGGGTCTGTAAGTGAATTTTATGAGAAAGATCGATTGTGGTTTCGTCCTGAACAGCAAAGGGTCCAACTGGATACCCAGCGTGTCGAGCAGCATTCTCTATCAAAGAAGGACTTGTGCCTTCTCTTAGCATTTCATTAGCTTCATTACAGGATGTACTAAATACTCTGGATGTAAAGAACCCTCGACTATCATTAATGACAATCGGTGTTTTCCTAATTTGCTGAATGTAATCCAATGACTTGGCCAAAGCTTCATCGGATGATTGCTCACCCATAATCATCTCGACCAATGGCATTTTCTCTACTGGAGAAAAAAAGTGCATTCCAATAAAGTTATGAGGTCTAACTGATGCTTTTGCTAGACCTGAAATAGGTAATGTTGAGGTATTTGAAGCAAATACAATATCGTCTCCAATAACCGCTTCAGTTTTTTGTGTAACATCTGCTTTGATCTCTCTATTTTCAAAAACAGCTTCAATGATCAAATCACAATCTTTGAGATCGTTAAAATCAGTTGTAGGAATAATATTATCTAAAATCGCAGCCTTCTTCTCTTCGGTCATTTTCTTTAAGGCAACACTCTTTTGAAAATATTTTTCAGAGTATGCCTTGCCTTTTGCCGCTTTTTCTTCAGTTGAATCTAGCAAGTAAATCTTCATTCCAGCCTGAGCGCTGACCAAAGTAATGCCTGCTCCCATCATTCCAGCACCCAACATACCTAGAGTTTTTACTTTGTGTTTTTCAACCCCTTCTGGTCTGGCCCTTAACTTATCGGCAGATTGTTTATTGATAAAAAGACTTCTGATCATATTCCCAGCAACTGGATCAATAAGTAGGCTAACAAAGTATTTCGCTTCTATTTTCAAACCGGTATCAATCGGTACCTGACAGCCCTCATAAACAGAAGAGACAATGGCTATTGGTGAAGGAAAATTATGGTTGGTGTTCTTTGCCACCATTGCATTGATCACAGAGAACATCTGAATTGTTGATGTCTTATTTGGATCAAAACCACCTGGTATTTTGAACCCTTTCTTATCCCATGGTTGAACTGCTTTGCCGCCGTCGAGTATCCATTTTTTGGCTTTATCTATGAGTTCATCTGCAGCACACAACTCATTGACAATACCGAGAGTTAAAGCAATTTTAGGTTTGACGTGCTTACCTTGCGTCATCAATTCTAGCGCTGACTGAATTCCAATTAATCTTGGCAGTCTCTGGGTGCCTCCACCGCCAGGTAACAAACCAACTTGAACTTCAGGTAATCCGAGAACAGCGTCATTTCTGTCAACTGCAATTCGATAGTGACATGACAGTGTTATCTCAAGTCCGCCTCCCAAAGCAGTGCCGTTTATAGCAGCAACAAAAGGTTTACCGGAGGTTTCCATGGTTCGATTGAGTTGGTGGCTTTGGATAATTCTTTCAGACATTGCTGAAGCATCGCCAAGACCAATCAATTCTGGCAACATTGATTTCAAGTCAGCGCCGGCCATAAAATCATTTTTTGCTGAAGTGACCACAGCGCCAATCACTTTTTCATCCTTGATGACTTCGTTAACACAATTGCCAAAGTCCTCTGCAAAGTCTGCAGTGATTACATTCATGGGTCGATCCACTACATCGATCTCAATTACAGCAATGCCATCTTGATCAACATGCATTTTGACAGTTTCACTCATAGGTACTTCCTTTTATATTTATTTCTCTTTTATACTCGTTCTACAATTGTAGAGGTTCCCATACCGGCGCCTATGCAAAGATTAACCAGGCCAGTATTAAGATCTCTTCTTTCCATTTCATCAATCAATGTTCCTAAAACCATGCCTCCAGTTGCTCCAAGTGGGTGGCCCATAGCAATGGCTCCGCCATTAACATTAATCTGTTCATGACCAATATCCATTTGTTGCATATAGTGAAGAACAACCACTGCGAATGCTTCATTGAGTTCAAACAAATCAATATCATCTTTATTCATTCCACATCGTTTTAGTACTTTCTCAGCTGATGGAGCTGGCCCGGTAAGCATAATTGTAGGTTCACTTCCTATCGAAGCAAAACCGACTATACGTGCTCTTGGGGTAAGCCCTAATTCTTCACCAATCTCTTTAGTGCCGACTAGTACAGCGCTCGCACCATCTACAATAACACTGGAATTACCAGCATGATGAACGTGTTCTATTTTTTCCACCTCAGGGTATCGCTGAATTGCTACCGAATTAAAACCAAATTGACCCATTTGAATAAACGCAGGATTCAACTTAGCTAAATCTTCCATTGACGTTCCGGTTCTAATACACTCGTCATGATCAAGAAGAACCTCGCCTAAATTATCTTTAATTGGAACAATCGAATTATCAAAATAGCCTTCATCTCTTGCATGCGAAGCCCTTTTCTGACTTTCAACGGCATAGGCATCAACATCATCTCTACTAAATCCATATTTAGAAGCAATTAAATCAGCACTAATACCTTGTGGAACAATATAGTTACCATAAGCCACTTGTGGATCCACACCTAGCGCGCCACCCACTGAATTCATTGACACTCTAGACATTGATTCTAAGCCACCACCAATACAAAGATCTGACATACCTGACATCACTTGTGCAGCTCCAGAATTTACAGCTTCCAAACCAGAAGCACAGAAACGATTTAACTGCTTGCCGGCCGCTTCTTCTGCATAACCTGCATTAATAGCAGCAACACGGGCTGGGTTTGAACCTTGTTCCCCTTGGCTATGAACCACTCCCATAATCACATCATCAACACGGCTTGTATCAAGATCATTTCGATCTCTGAGCGATTCCAAAACCTGAGTCAGTAATTCAATGGGTGTTACCTGATGGAGTGATCCATCTGATTTACCTTTGCCTCTAGGGCTTCTTACATGATCAAAAATATATGCGTCTGTCATAATTCACCTTTTTCATTTAGTTGGTAATCTAGAGTCAATAATTCTAATACAAAACACAATAATCTGATATATTTCTGTGTTGTTTTTCGTACAAAAATTAGGGTAATCAGCTCAAAGTCCTGCCATACCACGATTTATGAATAAGAGCGGTATCGAGGTACTCGATATCTTCAACGATTTTTCCATCACGCACCGTAAACACATGGCAATAAGTGTTGTTGTACGGGCCGTACTTACCTTCAATTGTACCTTGAACACGGGCCACAACCATGTCGTTTTCAGCGATGGTCTCAACAACCTCTAGGGTAATACCTACTTCTAGTTTTATGTTTCGGAATGCTTCGTTGAGAAGATTTTCTTCTACATCTTTAAGACCTCGAAACGTCTTCGACACAGGTGTATCACCGATGATGGTCCAGACTATGTCGTTAGCTAGCAGAGCAAGGGCACCTTCCGGATTATCATTTGACATGGCGCTGAAAAATTCATGCACTACCTGCTTATTCTCTTCAATCGACATAAAAACCAGGCTTTTTCAGAAATAAATATACTCAGTTACGACGGTCACGTAATTGATCAATATTAAAGATAGAATTCGTCATAGTGTCTAGTTTTTCCCATGCAGAGTCTACCGTAATAATGGTTGCACGTTCGTCTCTAACATTAGCAATTATCGCGGATCTCCACATATACCTACCGGTTGTTGGCTCCCAGTCACGTGTATCATCCCAGATACGCCATAAATCACCATTTCTATCAAACATTTCCAAGTATTGTGAATAATAAGTCTCTTTATCCACATGGACACGTTTTACAGAATATTGGTAAGTTTCTGTAAGATCGGTAATGTCATAGAGCCAAGTCGGACGCAGTTCCATGTCGACAATCCCCGACAAGTTACAGGCATCGTTGGCAATTCGGAGTGGATCATAAACATTTCCGACTTCCGGAACAGCAAGGACGATAGCCTCCTTAATTAATGTGTACTTAAACTTACGTCGATCAGTTTTGAACCAATTTGAACGCCATTCATCCCAAGTGAGTTCAAGTCCTGGAGCGATAGGGTCTTGACCGTTTGTTCCCGTGAGCGCCCGCGTGCGGCGAAGTGATGGAATGTAAAGCTTGAAATCATCATCTGAGTCAGCATCAGCAAACCGAAGTCTTACACCCGCCAGACCACGAACATCGCGTGGAGATTTGATTAACAACGCGCCTGCTTCTGTTATACCTTCAAAACCTTCGACATTCCCTAATGGTGGTGCGCTAACGCGTCCGGCCATTCGGCGCCAAAAAATATTTGCTTTATATATTCGTTCGAGGTTATTTGTGCTATTACACGCTGCCATATCTATCGTATCAAAGTACAAATCATCAGTACCAACTCCATGAGCATTAAACAACCAGTTAAGTTCTTCACCATTTTGAGGATTAATAAATGGCAGGCCAGCTTCGCTTATAAACCCGTGCTCGCCATTCTTGTCACGGAGCTCCCCTTTTTCGTTAATTGTAAAATGATCTGGTTCAAGCGTCTTGGTTGCCTCCAATCGTGCTCTTTGCATGTAATAATGCGTAGTTGGAACAACACGGATACCTTTGATCGGCGTCCAATCAGAAGTTAAACGATCAATCCAATACTGCGGTAAGTAGTCCTTGGCCCAAGGTAATGAATCAATATTTTCTTTCGTGATGATAAAACCAGGTTTCAACTCAGCAGGGAGTGTTTCTTTCGCTAGCAAAGACGATGCGGTATATCCACGAAAATCTTCCCACTCTTTAGCAAGCGCCCTGACTTCTTCATTGTCGATTGCGGCAACCCAAGCAGCATGCTCGGGCAGTCCAGATTCAGCGGCGAAAGATTTCCAATTATCAATCCATTCATCACCGGCCTGTGCAGTAGAGGTCATCGAGCCCAAAACCGCTACGGTTAGGCAGATTAACAACGTTTTTAGTTTATAAAATTTCATCTGTGTTCTCCTTATAGATGTAGGGGTTAAAATTGATAGGTAAGTGAAAACTCGACATAGTCAGAATCTTTGTAAAAAGCGAGCAGTCCTTCTTCCGTATCACCGTTAAATGTTCCTATCTCAATTCTTGGAATCAATTTATTACCCAAAGTCGAGAAAGTCACTCTTTGCCGATAAGCAAATCCATTTTTGCTAAGATCCCAAACGGCCAGACCGTCAAGGATTACATTATCGTTACGCAATCCAAATGTATAAGTAAATGTAGCGTATTGTTGGTTATCTTCGACATCTAACAATGCATACGGTGCTTGAAACATCAGATTTTCATGCTCCTTCGTATGAATGTTAAAAAATTGCGCGGTCATGAAAATTGAACTCCGTTGACTTTTCCAGCCAGACAACCAAAGATTGTAATCGAACCCAATCATGGTTGATATTTGATCACGATGGGTGACTGTATCAGCTTTAGTTCCAATTAGTGCTGGGGTACCCATTGCTACTTGCCCTGGTATGAAAGGATCTTCTATGACCATACGGTTAAACGCTTTGTCGAATTCATGGTTGAACTCAAATCGAAGCACCGGCGATACATTTTTGGGTCCAAACTTCCACTGGCTCATATCCCGAGTAAACGAAAAACCAATTGTTTTTTGGCGTTCTGTATAATCTAATTCAAAATCCGCAGTTACTGAGCAAGGAAGTCCGCCAGCGCCAGGGTTTAGAATATCTAAACAGCCAAACGGAATTAGTGGGAAATCCCCCGGTGCGGCTGTTCCGCCTGCAAGAGATTGCAAGAAATCAACATATTGACCCGGTGCATGTATGGCACCGATGGTCGTTGGAAGACCAAGCGGTACGTTCGCAACAGAAGCTGCCGGATCGTTGATAAATGACCCAATGTGAAGGGTGGCACCTGTGTTCACAACAACTGGTAAGTCTTGATACCCGTAGAACATGTTCACTGTTGCCTCACCGCCAAATGCATCAAATTTCAAACGCATACCAAATTCATCATCACCTGATCCCACTTCGCGTTCAGTGAGATGAGCACCAAGCAGAGGCATCCCAAATCCAGTTTGACCTTCAACAATTTGCGGGAAAGGGAATCCAAAAGCACCGCCTGACGTTTGACTATTCGGTGTCGGGTTGTTGATCACGAATTCTGAATGGCGAACTTCGGGTATATAAATGAATTCCAGTGAAACATCATCTGATATGTCAGCAGTAACGGCGATGGTCCAAGCTGGTATTCTGATTTCATCGGTATCGGCCAAAAGGGTCCTTTGACGCAGATCTTGGGCATTGAGAATGTCTAACAACCTAATGCCATCTGCCTGTCCCCACCCTCGTTGAAATTTACCTACTTTCACAGCCCACGTACCCTCGTCGTTTGTATACCTTATCGACAACTCACGAAGCATTTCATCATCAAAATCGTCTAAAAGTTCTTGATCTTTACCTGACGCTCCGAAGGGGTCTGGCAATAAATATGATCCGTCACTTGAAGTTGACATCGTAAATCGATCCCGAAAGGCGCTCTGCGGAGAAGTGAAGTTTTGTAATGCTGGCGCTCTGAACTCACCGTCATCCGAATCGTAAAACCTATCCCCCCTCAGCCAGACATCACCAATAACTGTAACGTTATTATTGGGAACCCACTCAGCCTGCAATTCTATAAGAAACTGTGAAGGCCCTTGTCCGGACGAGTCATCAAGCCTGTCAAAATAGACACCGTCACCAGCCTTTAAGCGACCACCAAACCAAAAGTCTTCGGCATAGGTCGGGATCACAAAAAGCAATGCCAATAAAGACAACGAGGCTATGGTGATAAATTTATTTAACCTGTTAGCGGTTTGTATCGATAGTTTTGGAGTTGTGTTATTCATTTGGATTTTCTCCTTTTTAAAATTTTATATTCGTTAGTTTCTGATCAACCTTTATCAAATTTGAGATAGTCAATGCGTATAATTCATCCATAATTGGATAGTGTGAGCGATGACTTAAATAAGTCGTTTCAGTAGTCATTTAGCACCTCCTAATTCAAGGGTATCGTCGTTTCTTCCCGTCTTGGCAGGCCGTGGATAGAGACCTATAGTAGGGACAATAGCTGGGTCATGTGAAAGATGCTCATCCAATCTGGAATTCCAAAGTTTAACTATGCGATAGAAAGGAACACTCGGGTAAAGATGATGCACAAGGTGATAGTTTTGATACATCATCAATGGTGAAAGTAACCATTCCATACCCTCACGAATGCTAGTGGCTCTGTAAGCATCTTCCTTTTCACTTATCTCATTTGGCACGTGAGGCAGATAGACAAAAATAAACGAAATAAAGAAAAATGAAATACGCTGCGGAATTATCCAAAACATGAGTAATTCTATTAAATAGCCATTAATGATTAACGAGGGCCACATAACCATGGTTGCAAGAAACATTATTATGACGTTTCGTGTTTCCGATTTTGGGCGGTCTTTCCAATAGCCTAAATACTTCCAGCCGTATATCAAATCTATAAAAGGCCATTTAAGCGGGCGTAGCCACGCTGGCCCACTTTGTACAACGTGATCAGCCTCATCCCCGGGACCATTCGCATTGGTGTGATGGCGAAAATGGATGAAACGCATTAATTCAAACGCCACAAGTGAAGAGAAGTACAAAAATGTGATACGCCCGATCCAAAGATTGAGAGTTTTACTCTTCCCAACAGAAGCATGAATAGCGTCATGCATAGGTGAAAACAGGAAATATCCAGCCGTTCCATTTATCAAGCAGCCTGCTAAATAAGAAATATGTCCGTAAATTGCTGCCCAAGTTGATCCGATAATAAACCCGGCACATATAAGAAATAAAATAATTGTGGGCCATGCGAATTTAGGCTTACGACGAAGGGAATCAAATAGTTCCTTATTGTTAATCAAATTATTACTGTTCATAGTTTTATTTTTCCATTAGATAATTTTCGTATTTAATTCGTAAAGGTTTTTTATCGATCTTGCCGGTTGCAGTCAGTGGCATTTCATCGATGAATACGACATCATCTGGCAGTTGCCATTTCGCGTGCTCACTACTAATGATATCTAGTATGCTGGCCTTGCTGGGATCACAACCCTCTTTCTTGACTGCGATTAATAAAGGCCGCTCTTCCCATTTCACATGCTTAACACCAAGGCAGGCAGCAATTTGTACTTCAGGATGCCCAATCGCTGTATTTTCAATATCAACCGAGGAAATCCATTCACCACCAGATTTGATAATATCTTTAGCACGATCAGTAATTTGCATAAATCCGTGTTTATCAATAGTCGACACATCACCTGTGTCAAACCAGCCTCCGCTATCAAGGGCACTTTCTTTCGCCTTATAATAACGTTCGATGACCCTAGGGCCACGCACCATCAATTTGCCGAATGCTACGCCATCATGTGGCAGAGAATTACCTTCGTCATCCACGATTTTCATCTCCAACCCAAAAGCCGGGCGCCCTTGCTTGCACCGTACTTTTATTCGCTGTTCAACATTTAACTCATCCATAAAGGGTAAAGAGCTATTAAACGTGCCAACTACTAGCTCAGTCATTCCCCATCCGTGATTCACATCCACATCATATCTAGCCTCAAAGCCCTCGATCATTGACTGAGGAACCGCAGAGCCACCAATATAGATTTCACTCATGCTGGGAATTTGTAGACTGTTGTCGTCCAAATGGTCGATTAAGATGGTCATAACAGTGGGAACAGCGCAGGTTTTGTTGCAGCCCTCAGCCCGAATAATGTCATAAATACTTTTACCGTCCATGAAAGGCCCTGGCAGAATCAACTTGCCGCCAACCATGGGAATGCTGAAGGGTAACCCCCAGCCATTGGCGTGGAACATTGGGACAATCAACAAGAAGGAGTCTCTAGCGCTCAGATCAAACATATCTCCATGGGCGGTTACCATGGCATGATTAAGGTTAGATCGGTGCGAATAGAGTACGCCCTTAGGGTTACCCGTCGTACCTGATGTGTAGCATAAAGAAGAGGCTGTATCAGCACTGAACAAGGGCCAAACAAAATCACTGCCTTCCGTCGCCAATAATTCCTCATAACAATAAACCGGTATCCCAAGCTCGCGCATATCATCTGTCATATGCTCTTCGTCCGTCATTACAATTAGACCTTCGAGCAACGGCAACTTGTCAAGGACATTAGCAATTACGGGAACAAAACTGGTGTCGATAAATATAAAACGGTTTTGAGCGTGATTGACGATATATTCGATTTGATCAGGAAAAAGACGTGGATTCAACGTATGGCAGATTGCACCAATGCCGCTGAGCCCATACCAGCATTCCAAATGGCGCCAAGTATTCCATGCCATAGTGCCAATACGGTCACCAGCATTTATACCCAGACGATTCAAAGCATTGGCTAGTTGTGAGGTTCGATCGTAAAGCTCTGCATATCCAATACGATGAATTCCACCCTCGACTGAATTTGTGATCACCTCTACATTCCCATTCCAATTTGCAGCATGTTGTAAGACATCAATCACATTAAACTGCTTTTTTTGCATCAATCCGGGAATTACTTCTGAAACTGTTTCCATAAAATAATATCGGTTTATTTAAATATCTTTATCTTTTATTATAGTTTTATGCAATATCTATTACATAAACATACAATACAATTGTATAATTACTCTATACAATTACATATTTACTCAATAGAATAAAGCTGAATTTAATGACATCACGTTTAACCAAGTATCTGGGTCTGTTTTTTTTAGGCGCATTTACTACTATGTTTACTTCGATGGCGTGGTCGTTAGATGAGGATCTAAGTCAATCAAAATCTGAATCAAAAGTATCTCTGTCGAATATTCATCATAAAGACGATCGCGTTCGTTTTGTTCCGGACAATTTTTTCAGCGTTGATTTTATTGATAAGTCGCATGGATGGGCTGCTGGATATTACGGTACTATTTTAAAAACAATAGATGGGGGGAGAAATTGGACCCATATCTCTCTGCCTAACACCGACCTAATTCGGCGTATTCAATTTTTGGACAAAGATTATGGGTGGTTGGTAACGCATCGTGGTCGCATTATGAGTAGCGAGGATGGTGGGAATACTTGGAAGACTCGTTACTCAGAAGATAGCCAGATAAATTTGCGAAATATTAAATTTTTAGACGACAGTATAGGTTGGGCTGTTGGGCATGAGGGAACTATTCTATATACAAATGACGGTGGCGAAACTTGGACTAATCAATCCTTGAGTAATTTTACAGGTCGTGACTTACCTCGATTAAATGGTTTAACTGTTTTGAGTAAAACCCGAGCCATGTTGGCCGGGGAATTTGGCGTAATTGCTGAAACAGTTGATGCTGGTAATACTTGGACGATTATCTCTTCGCCTGATATCAAAGCCACATTCACTGAGATTGAGCAAGTTGGTAATTCTATACTTGCTGTGGGGCTCGACGGGGTTGTGGCACAAGTTCATTCCAACAAAGTTGATATGCTCACCTTACCTGAGGGTGGAAAATCAGTACGAGTTAAACTCTTAAAATCAGGCGTAAATAAGCATTTCTTTGATATTGTAGCTAATGAGAACGGCGAGGGTATTGCAGTCGGTCTTGCAAGTATCCTAACGATTAAAAATGGGAGCGAATTGAACAAAATTGAAATCGCCCACCCGGATCGAGATTATTTATATTTCATGGGTGTCACACCTATTTCGGAATCAAAATATGTATTGGTGGGGGCTCGAGGATTAGCCATTACCCTTGATACTGCAACCACAGAGATTATGGGATTGGTCAAATGGTAACTCTGAGAATTAATACATTTGATAACGCTTTCAATAACCACATTTTCGTAAATAGGTTTTAGAATGGTTAAAACAATTGCAGATGCGGTCATTCAATATCGGACAATAATACTAATTATTGCTATCGTTATTACATCAATAGCTGGTTATTTTGCTATCACCGGAGTAACCCTACGCGCGTCGTTGAATGAAATGCTGCCTTCGAATCATGAAAATGTAAAATTGTATGAAGAATTCAGTGATAAATTTGGTGGCGTAAACACTGTTCTCGTAATGGTAGAAAATATAAACGGCACAGTTTATGACAAAGAGTTTTTAGAAATATATAAAAAGATTTCAGATACTTTTTACTTTCATGATGCAAATCGTAAAGCGCTATTTGAGGCAGTCAATCTAAGGAAAACTCGTGCTGCCTCTGGTGCACAAGGCCAAATTTTAATAAATCCAATAATGTGGCCAAATCTTCCTAAAACCGACGCCGAAATGGAGACATTCAGATTGCTGATACGCGGGCAATTCAGTGGTTATTTAATTTCATTGGATGAAAAATCCTTGATGATTGCTTCAGAGTTCAAAAACGATGTTGATACAGCCGCTTTGGTAGAATTTGTCGAAAACATACGCGCTGAATATGAAGACGGTACCGTAAAAATATCGGTCGTTGGCCGGCCTATTTTACTGGGTCAAGTGAAAAAAGAACTACCAAAAATGATCTCAATTTTTGCAGTTTCAGTTCTAGTTATTTCGATCTTTCTCTATTTATTTTTTCGTACTTGGGTGGGCGTAATAGTACCAATGGTCGTTGCTTTTTCAGTAACAGTAGTTGGGTTCGGCGTAATTGGTTTCACTGGTTATAACATGGATCCATTATTGCTGTTATTGCCATTTTTTGTATTTGCCACTGTACTCTCACATTCGGTTCAATTTGTCTCTCGAGTATTTGATGAATTAACTGAAGGCAGCAAAATGAAAGAGGCTGTGAGAATAGGGTTAAAGCGGTTGTTATTTCCGAGTACGGCTGCGGTTATAACCTCCGCAGCAGGCTTCACTGTCTTGGCGCTGGTTGCAATTCCATCCATTCAATTGTTAGCCGTTATATGTACAATTTGGTTGCTAACACTAACTCCGGGAATAATTGGAGCAGCCGCATTTATGAGCTTCTTGAAAAAGCCCAAAAAATATAAAACAACACTTCCTTTTCAATCATTTCTAGCTAAGGTTTTTGGTGAGAAAATGTCTCGCAATGTTTTCTTGCCAAGCTTTATCATCCTATTATTTGGTGGTTTTATCGTCTCCCAAGATTTGAAAATTG
>Ga0206683_10002405_pt1 | contig 12645 bp, 12 predicted proteins | sample M280m12015metaG_FD_155483 | JGI IMG/M metagenome (GOLD analysis project Ga0206683, IMG submission 155483) | Ammonia-oxidizing marine archaeal communities from Monterey Bay, California, United States - M2 80m 12015 | ecosystem: Environmental > Aquatic > Marine > Intertidal zone | place: USA...
AAGAGCCCGATGGTACTGCCGGCGCTTCGTCTACCGATGGTACGGCTGGCGCTTCAAATTATTCTGAGGCTCCAACCGTTGACCGTACAGAAATGCTTTCGGCATTAGATGCCGCCGCCCGTGCCGATGACCGAGACGCCTGGATTACAGCTGCAGACCAGTTTATCGCCGACTTAAGTGAAACAGAAGTCACCAGAGTTCAGGGTCTACTCGGCGTATTGGGTACGAATCAAATGTCTTCTGCCGAACGCGATGCTGCAGGTATAGCGCAGCCTAGATCATTAAGAGACGGAAACTAATCACTATTGAGTCATTAGAAAGGGTTAACGACTGATTCGATACAAAAATTACCGTGTCTAGCCCTTACCAATGTAACGGGCCCAATTTTTGCTTTTTGCTGAAAGCGATTTATTAATAATCAGTGACTGAATTTACTCAACTTCCAACAAACTAAATTGCCGCGCCTTCTTCTAAACCTAAAGTCTCTGTACCCCCAATTTGATCTATAAGAGTACTGAAAGTTATGCCTTCAAGAGGGATTTCTCTTGGGCTAAAAGATTCAGCGACTACTGGTATCCCAAACAGTCGATCTTCTTCTTGTTGGAATCTCAAAGTAGTAAATAAAGGTACATCTTCGAGAGGCATAGATCCAATTTCTTCTGTGTAATCTACCATCATTACATAAGCTGTTAGTGGAGCAGATAAATCACCTTTATTTTCACAGTGTTTTGGAAAATTGAGGAATACATTATCCTCATATGCCTCATGGTCAACCCCAAGAATAGAATAGCATCCGGTACAGTAGATACGCCTGGAAGCCCCCATTAACTCCGGATCGACTTCACGCAATTGAAACGATTTCATAAACTCTTTCCCACGCACTTCAATAATATCAGAAGACATATAGTATAAATCTGGCAAGGGATCAGGTTTGACTCCTCCTCTAGCATAGCCCCAATTAAGTGCTTGTCTGCAGTCATGACAACCACATCGAAAAAAATGCTTAGCCTTACCATCCGCAAGAGTAATTCCACATTTTCCACATTTACAGTTAATTTCGGCTTGAATTGTTGATGTATTCATTAATACTCTCCTTCATTTAATCGTAAACCAGATTTAAGAATTTTTCCCACTAGAGAATGCAAGAGATTATCTTACCTTTTTAACACGATATGTTTTGAATTTTAGCCTTGTTATTTTATTTCAGCGATGAATGGCTCTGTTGAATAAATTAGATCACCATTATCCAGGCGATAGGCTATATAAATAGGAACGTTAATCGCTTCACTAAATACAGATTCTACTAATTTAAAGCTAAAACTTTCACGAAATACAGTTGAAGGGATAAATGCCACTAAACTGCTCGCATCTCCAGTGAAGGGTACAAGTCCAGCTTTATCACTAATTGAATAGATCTCATCTCCTAACACTGCAACGACAAGAATGTCGACTGCTTGTCCCAGATGGGATTTATCTGGGCTAATAGAGAAATCGATAAGCGTGTTTTGATACAAACTTCCCGCAGATGAATAACCACAATTATTACCCTCAGTTATACCCATAGCAAATCTAGCCATCTCTTTACCTGTGGAGGCTTGAATACCCAACACCCCTTTTCTTGCTCCATATTCAACACTCGTGTTTAGTATTTTTTCAATTGCAATTTTTTCATCTTCATCAACAGTAAGCCCATATAACGTTTTAACCTCAACCCAGTTTTTCACATAATCGCAGTGATAACTCTCATTAGGTGGCAGCCATTCAGATGGATCCTTGTCACTTTTAGAGGCATTGCTACTGTCATCCATTACCTTTAGCACCTGTGAATTTAATAAGTCATTGGCGAAAACTCTTTTTCTCTCTATCGGCCAATGCGACGCCCCGCTAACATGAGCCTCTGCGAGAGGAACAGTATGATCAATATCAATATCTAAAGCTTCAGTAAAAATTTGGTTTGTTGCTTGATCCAGCCATTTTCCGCTGAGAACCGAACAACCATCCTCACTCATCGTAACTGGAATTTGTGACTCTATAATCAATGCTTCATGGCGAGTATTTATGCAATCTCCATCTTCATCTATCCAGTAAGGCAGATAATCGTCCCTACTGTAAGTAATTGAACTATCAGTTTGAGTAATAGTCATCTCTATAAAATTATCAGAAATCAGAGCACCTCCTGTGTAGTTATTCAGAGGGAAATCTGATAGCCCTGCGACCGTATATGTCTGTAGCGCTGCAATTCTATCTACAACGTCCATGCCATCACCTATAACCTTACCGAATACTGTAAACCCTCCGTTCTGGCCGTCAAGATTTATACTATTGTCTGCAAGGTTAATGAACCATTGGCTGGTCGCGCTGTTGGGATTTCCACCAAGCTTTGCCATGGAAATCGTCCCTCGAGTATTGGACACATTAAATTCATTTTGGATCGCCTCATCAGTTCTTACGGAATCTAATCTGTAATTAGATTCATTAAAGATATATCCGCCCCCCTGAAGAACAAAAGACATTACTGAGCGATGAAATAGCACGCCATCATAGCGGCCAGAGTTTACATAATTAAGGAAATTAGAAACTGTGCCAGGAGTAATGTTTGCGAATAACTCTATTGAAAAATCACCAAGAGGAGTTTTTACATGCGCTACGACTACCCCAGTTTGAGATTGCACATGCGACAAAAATGTTTCTTGTGATGCAAAAGAAAGCCCAGAATAGTTCCCGCTATGGCAATGATAAGAAGCATTACTCGTTTGAGTATGACACCCATAAGAGCTCAAGCCACCTCCATGAGAATGCGAGTACGACGACAACAATAATGTCAGGATTGCTGCAAAAATAACCGCGGAAAAACGTATTAATGGAAAATCATCCAATCGTAGTTTCTTTGACACCTAATTTTCCTTTTTAAATCCTATAAAGTCGATACTTAATAACTTACTTTCCATGACTAACGTTAATACAATCGACCAAACTAGCTCTGGTTATATTTATATCGATAGAGAGATTGCTTTTATTTAATCAACCTCACTCCAACCCTCTAAATACTGTATTTCCTGATTTTCCTTTTTCATAGAGTTCTGGGTTTTTTGTTCTTAACTTTTCCATCTTTTCTTTCGCTGCTGTAGGGTCCAGAATATTCTTTTCGAACCACGCAATGAACTCTTCATCTCGAACATTGCTCCAAAACTCCCAAACCCGATTCCCAATGGGCGACCTAAAAATACCTGTACTAAGCATATGTACTCTCATGTCCAGATGCTTTTCCTCAACTAGCCCTTGTTTCACTTTGTCGTAGACATCAAAAACATCTACCAAGAGCATAATCGTAAACCAAGTGACCCGAGATTTCTCACTATCCTCAAGGTCGTCTGAAGCCCAATCTTTAGCGATAAACTCCGAAAACTCCTTATCTTTCGCGGTATTAAAAAAACGATCGTACAACCGATGAGTAAGCCCGTGACCAAATTGTGCCTTAGTCGTCAAATTTGTTTGTCTGATTTGGGCGGAAAGATAAATAAGCGTAGCAACAGTCGCTAGCGCAGCCACAAATTCTCCAAGGGAGCCAATATCTTGAATACTCATTTTACCTCCAGAAATTAGAATTAACTTTTATTTAAGATTATTTTACAACTCACTTTTAGATATAGAAACTTATTCGTTGCAATGCACACCTATTGTTATTTCATTAACATGCATAAAACCAAAACAACAACGAAAAATAAAATAACCTTTTTATTGCTAGTGGCAAATGACTCTATTAAATTGGCATTTTCCCTTTGAGGGTTGATTCGCAAAAAGCAAAATACCTTTGAATTACTTTATTATTCACTATAAAGAAGAGAATAGGTGATCTGCTCAAGATTTGGATTAATATATTGATGTTTATTGCGAATAAAACCTGAAGAGACACGAAAGGCTTACAACGTCTGCTAATTTACGCTTGGGAACGGCCTCCGTTATGAATGCTAAAAAGAAGATTCATCTGCTTTGCAACTTGCTAAGCCAATTATGTATTCTAGGCTTAGTCTGCCTTCCATTGCTGCAAGTTTGGATATGGATAGATGTTGGGCGACTAGTTGACGCCTTGAGCAACCTAGAAGGGCATATCATTCCGCAAGAATTAGCTCCGCTTAATCGAGGTATAGGGTTTTTATTAGGCATGATGCCTATATCTTTTCTTATGGTGGGCTTGGTTAAACTTAGAGATTTATGCTTACTGTTAAAGAAAAATTATCAATTTGAAAAACAACACCTAAACTTATTGCACACGTTCACTTTAATGCTGCTTTATGGCTCTTTCATCGCCCCTATTACACGGGCTTTAATAAGTATTGTCGTTACAATTAATAACCCGGCAGGACAACGCGCTTTGGTCGTAAATTTAGATAGTGAAGATTTAATCCGTATATTTCTAGCTGCAGTTTTATTATTAATTATTTGGTCATTAAATGAAACTCATCATAACACTCGACCTGCCAGCCACGACTAAAACATCCGCTTTTAGCTAAGGCGCTAATAATTTAGGGTGCCGCTGGGGAAAAAGTTGCTTTTATAAACTCATCATTCGTCTTTAAAATGGAAACTTGGTCGGCACGTGGTTTTGTCATAAATGCATCAAACTCTACGTAAAAATCTTCTATGGAAATATATGAATTGAGAAGCGAATTGGTGGAAACAGGATTTAATAAAATACTAGATAGTATGCCTTCTCAGTGTGAAGGGTAAACTGCGTAAAATTATTAACAACAAGAACACTACTCTGCGATTACTTAGAGGCTTAGAATGAGTATTTTTGAATTTAGCTCGATAATCATAGCCATCGTGTTGGGACTGGCAATAGCGAATGTCCTAGATAAATTTTCCTACACGATCAAGGTCCCCAACTGGTTCAAACAAGGGTGGTTTCAATCACTGCTCTGCGTTTTAGTGCTTACTATGATGCTTGGTTATTTTTGGGGCTACTGGGGTATGTTCTATGGCATTACTGAAATCGGCTTATTGGAATTTATGCTCGGTCCCTTTATTTCAACAACCAGTCTCTATCTGATATCTGTTTTCCTACCAATTCCTCGGCTAAAAGAAAATTCGACTGATATAGATAATTATTATTTGGAAGGTCGTAAACCATTTTTTATCGTCATGGCTATATTCTTTATTCAGTCGCAACTCACTGCCTTTTATTACCCTAATACTACACCAGAATTATTAGTGTTATTGTTTGTCCCATTGATGCTTCTGGCCCTTCAGTTAAAAACAATTCGCGGTCACAAAATGATCATTACTATGCCAATAGCTCTGGTGGTTTTAATCGTTTCCTCAACTTTTATAACCCAGACTTGATTCGGTTTTATTACTCACAAAGGCTTCCGAAGTGATATGGTTCCTTATTTCATACTTAGCTCCATGTTTAGAGTAATCACCTACCCTTGACTTATTAAAGCCGATTTGCAAATAAATTTAATGATGGGTTTATGGAGGGTAAAGACGTGGTACATTTTCATCAATGGTATACATAATTAATGATTGCTTAGCTCGGAACTGAAATGCTCGCTTCATCTAAAAATATATCTGTAAAACTGTTATCGAATGACCTGAAACCCTACTTCAGCTTTTTAATAGCACTTGGCCTTTTGTCCTGCTTGGAATCTGACCAACCTGTGTCAATCAGCGCGCTACAAGACGCCGAATTGCTCATGCTCAATGGAAAGGTATACACCGTAAACCGTGAACAAAGCTGGGCTGAAGCTATAGCTATCACTGATGGCATAATAATCTGGGTAGGCAGTACTGATGATGCCAATCAATGGCAGGGAGAGGGAACCAGGACTATCAATCTTGGCGGAAAAATGGTCATGCCGGGGTTTCAGGACGTACACATACATCCCGTGCACAGCGGTGTCAGCTACCAACAGTGTGCCCTATTCGATGTAGAAGGCGTTGAGCTGCTTCAACAACGTATAAAACAGTGTGCTGAGAATGAGCCGGGGGAATGGATTCGAGGTGGTGGCTGGCTGGTAACCGATTTTGCTCCTTCTGGGCTACCCGACAAAAAGCTCTTGGATGACATAGTGCCTGACCGACCGATAGCACTGAAATCGTCTGATGGACATTCCATGTGGGTAAACTCGCTAGCCCTGGAACTCGCAGGCATCAACGCTAATACTCAAGACCCAGCCGGGGGTCGAGTGGACCGTTATCCGAATAGCACAGAACCTTCCGGCAGTTTACAAGAAACCTCTGCCATGAATTTGGTACATATTGTAGAGCCCGAGTTAACTCAAAAAGAATTAGAAGCCGGATTGGCATACTCGCGCGATCATTTGCATAGCCTTGGTATAACTGCCGTGCAGGATGCGATTCTAAAACTAACCCCTGGAGATGCTTATTTTGGCTTACCCGCCTATCTCGCCTTAGAGCAGCGCGGCGAACTGAATCTTCACGTAATCAATGCCATGTATTGGCAAAATGAAATATCACTAGAAGAACAGTTACCTGCCTTTCTAAAAGCCCGTGATGAATCAACTCCTTATATACACAATACCGCCATTAAAATATGGCAGGATGGCGTAATAGAGACAGAGACCGCGGCCTTACTGGAGCCCTATTTGAACCGAGGCGACCAGCTCGCTGGTGAACTACTCAACGAACCTGCTGTTTTGAATGAGGCGGTCACAGCGTTAGATGCGGCTGGCTTTCAGATACATTTTCATGCCATTGGAGATCGAGCCATCCGCTCCGCGTTCGATTCTATACAAGCTGCTCAAGAAGCGAACGGAAAACACGATAACCGACATCACATTTCCCACATCCAACTTTTCAGCCCTGAAGATATACCAAGATTTGCAGAACTAGATGTGGTGGCCAACTTTCAGCCATTGTGGGCAATTGAAGACGGCTATATAACTGATTTGACTATCCCGCGCATCGGAGAGAAACGGGCGGAGTTTCTTTATCCTATTGGCAGCGTGCAACGTACTGGCGCGAGAGTAGCTTTTGGGAGCGACTGGTATGTTACCTCTGCTAATCCCTTAGATGGTATAGAAGCAGCGGTGACTCGCTTAGATCCTGACGGGAAAACCGATGACCCGTTAGGTGAAAACGAAGAAATCAACCTCGCACAAGCAATTGAAAACTACACGCTAAATGGCGCCTACGTGAACTTTCTTGATGAGGATACAGGCTCCATCGAAATCGGCAAACTAGCAGACCTAATAGTGCTCGACCGTAATTTATTCGACGTTCCTGCCAGTGAAATTAACCAAGTGCGAGTTGTAGCCACTCTGTTTCGAGGTGAACTGGTATTCGGTGACCTAGATTAGCCTCCAATATTGGCTCGTACGACCTATCAGGATCGTGAATGAATAAACTACTAACAACAATAACCCTGCTTTTTAGCATTAAACCCTTTTAATTTTTTTTACTAACATAGCGAGAAGTGTAATGAGCAAACAAACAGGTAGCTGTCTTTGCGGTCGGGTCAAATATTCACTAGATACGGATTCTGCTCTCGGGGGTGTCCATTGCCATTGCTTGGATTGTCAGAAATCAACCGGCTCAGGAAAAGCCACAATCGTTCCTGTCCCCGAAAAGGATTTGCATTTAGAAGGGGCTCTTAAATATTACTCTGTTGTCGGAACTTCAGGCGCGTCTGTCGAACGGGGATTCTGTGAGAACTGTGGGTCACCTATAATTAGTGCCGTCATCGGACCAGCTGAATGGGAAGGCATCAAGTTCATTAAAGCCGGCAGTCTTGATGACTCGTCTTGGATAAATGTAGGAACCAGCATTTGGCAATCAACTGCCAAGCACTGGTCACCTGCTGAGGCTGGATTGACGACATTTGAGCATAATCTTGAGGCTTAGTGTTTGCAGAGAAAAGCTTGTATTCCGAGGATAAAAAATGAACAAACTACTAACAGCGATAGTCCTACTCTGGTTTTCTGTTGGTGCCACTTAAGGATTTACTATGGATGCCTCCTATACCTCCAACATTACGGAATTTGCAATTGTTTTGGCAGGTTTCTCTGGCCTAGTTATCGCCATAGGTTCTAAGGGTGGGAAAAGCAGTCCTTTAACAAAACATCGAACGCTTTGTCTGTTAAGTTTTTCTTTTGCTGCTGCGTTTGGGTCGTTACTCCCCGCTCTTGCTCTATCTTTTGGAATTCAAAATATATTGACTTTTTCAAGCTACGGCCTAATTTGTATTTTGCTAGCAGCTGTTATCGTAGTTCATCTAAGCGCTAGGCTTTTACTGAATGAAGAAGAACGTAAGAAATTAGCATGGTACATGTATATATTAATTTACTGGGTTAACGCATTTCTTGTTTTCCTTTTGGCGCTGATGCCAACCGCAGGTCATTTTTTTATTGCTCTTGTTTGGCAATTAATAGTATCTGCTATCTTGTTTACTCGATTGATATTGCAATCATGAAAAAGCTTCTAACAACAATTTGCGCAGGAGAGATAAGAACATGACAACGACAAGGGCAACAATGGGTCGCCGAGGTTTTTTAGCTGCAGGTGCTGGCGCAATGGCTCTCGCTGGCATTGCTCCCTCAGTTAGCGCAGCGGAGCCAACAGCTGGAGAGCAGGCTAATATCCAGCTTGTGAACGAATTTTGCGAAGCGTGGTCCAGCAATGATCTCGACAACATTATGGTATTTTTTGCCGAAGACAGTGCATACCGAATGATGGAGACGATGGCACTGGCAGATGGCAAAGACGCCGTATCAGAACGCATTCAAACGATCATTAACAATGTTGACCGTTTCGAGGTACTAGAAACGTTTGCTCGAGGACCGATGGTAATTAATGAGCGGATCGACTATTTTTCGGATTTTTCAATTAACACCTGGCACGGCGTCGGGGTATTCTTCATCCGGGACGGAAAAATCGTCGATTGGTACGACTACACAATGGAAATGGAGTAGACCCTGCTCGACTTTTCTGTTGCTGCTAATATTGAGTGGCAGTAGTTTTATTTGCCTTGCCTGCTGGCTAAAGTAGGATCTGTGAGTCGATAGCTGCCATAGTTTGCAATGCTCTGGCCTCCAATTCTTTCTCGGTGGCGCTACTAACCGGATGGTCGATTATTGCGTAAGCATAGTCTGGCAGGCCTAAGACCTTCGCCATAAGGTCGGCGGCAGTGACGAAATTACGGGTCATCACGCCAACTGCAGGTGTTCCTACTCGCTCACTACTAATTGCGTCATGCAAACTGCACGACGAGCAGCTGCCTCAGTCGCCCAAGCCAGTGATGGCGAGATCCCAACTCTTTGCGTCGTCGATGATCTCGTCTTCAGCGGGAGCGCTGTAATTAGACTTGGTCCGCAGAATTACCTCCGCTACTTGATAGCGTTCTCGAAGCAGCCTGTCTACGTGGACGAAAAATCCTGCCGTGCCTTCTTTTCCATTAGAGATGAGCCCTACAGTCTTGCCTTTAAGACTCTGCAAGCGAGGCGCTGGCGCCAAGGCAACTGCCATAGACTCGCTGGTAGGGTTTAGTACACGAATGATCATAACATCATTTCCTTTTAGATATCGTTAGTGCTAGCTGAACTAGAGCGGGTTATTCTGGTTGGCTCACTGCGATCGGTTCGCAATCCACGCAGGCACCGATAGCTACGGTGACCGCTTGGCTTTTCGTTCCAAGCCAGGGTGGAATAATTGCGCCGAATCCCCCTGCTGGGCCACCTGCGGCAACGAGCAGAAGATGATCCGGACTCGGTAGTGCGCAGTATTCCGTATCGCCTTTATCGCGAATTACCGAACCCTTGCCCACGGTTGACCATTCCGAGCGCTGTATGCGTGCTTTTTCAAACAAGTAGTTCGCTATTTCTTCTCTTCCCCAACCGGCAACGCGCATGTGCTCTCGGTGTTGGGCGGGCATAACCACTACATAATTTCCCGACCAAATGGAGTAGTTGCGCATATTGGCACGCATCTCGGCTGCGTAGGTATCCAATATTTCCTCTGGCTTGGTGGTCCATTCATTCATGATCTGTCTAGGTGCGCAGGCTGCGAGCACCGTAACCGCTGAAGCTTCCTTTGGTATGTCCCGAGACTCGGCCAAGGAAGGCCAGTTACTATTCTCTTCGTCTTCGGCTATGCAGTAACTGATCTTGCCGGGATGGCCGAGCGTAGAACGATCAATAGCGCCAGGGCTCACTTGTAGTATATTAATGAGAGCTAGTCTAATGGCTCTGCCTATAACGGAAGTTGCACGGTCCGAGCTTCCCAATACATTGAAGTCGCTACGGGCGCCAATCTCTTGCCTGATGGAGCCGTTTAAAATTACTAAAATTGCGCAGCCACCAGTGCTGGCCGTTGTTCCGTGTAATAAAAATTCGTCTTTTAGCATGGCCATCCAGGCTGAGACCACGGCAGGGAAATGCATCGGAAGGCAGCCGGCCATGACTGCATTAATAGCGAGTTTCTCAGCATCGATGGCTCGTTTGCGAACGGGTTCGATACCAATGATCTCATTTGCTGACATCATCACCCAATCCAGACAGGCCCGAACGGCCTTGGGAGTAGGCGGGACGATAGGAAATCCATCCGTCCAGCCTCGGCTGTGATAGAACTCCTGTATATCGTCAGAGTCATCCAGGTCGAAATATTTGGAATTTAAGTCGTTAGACATGGTGCAGCTGCTCTGCGTGTTTATGCCGTCACTACTCGGCAACTTCGACAGATTCTGGCATCAGTCGAGCAATTTTACTGCCTGCGCCATTCTCGAGTAAAAGATAAACCTCGCCATCTACGCCTGACTCTATGTCACGTATCCTGGCGAAATCATCCAATAAGATTTCCTGTTCAATCACTCTGTTGCCATCAAAGCTGAAACGGAACAACTGCTGAGCTTTTAAAGTGCCCATCAGAATGTCGTTCTTCCATTCAGGGAAGGCATCACCTTGATAGAAAATAAAACTGGAAACCGCAGGAGACGGTGTAAAATCTACCAGTGGCATTACAATATCTTCGATACGGAAGAATTCTAATTCATCCCTACCGTAGTTCACTTCGGTGCCAGAGTAGTTGATACCAAGACTGTGTAATGGCCAACCGAAATTACCGCCACGCTCAATGATGTTGAGTTCATCTCCGCCTCTCGGGCCCATTTCTGTGCTCCACAATTCATCACTGAGCGGATTGACTTCCAATCCATGTGGGCTACGGTGCCCCCTGCTCCATATACTGTCTAGCGCACTGTCATCGCCAACATAAGGGTTGTCCTCGGGAATGCTGCCATCGAGATTCACGCGGTGTATTTTCCCCCAGGGTAACGCCAGGTCTTGCACACCAGACATAGTATTGGGGCTCCTGGCACCTATTGAGAAGAAGAGATGTCCTTCGCTGTCGAATGCAACTCTTCCTCCAGCACCGATGTCAGAGCCGATTTGATAACTTGCCTTGTCGAATTCGATGATGGTTTCCTGATCAATCCATTGATCGTCTTCTATGCGACCTCTGACAACTTTGTTCATGCTTGCTGGACGGTTAAATTGACGGCTTTGGGCAGTACAATCTTCGCAGCGATCTGAGAAGTGCAAATAGATCCAGCCGTTGTCAGCGTATTCAGGATGCAGTATTACTTCAAGCATCGAACCAATGCCGCCGCGAGGGTTAGCATCGTTGTAATAGCCTTTTGGCGTGCCCTGAATCATTGTTGATTCTTGGCCATCGGCAGAGATTAAGAGGAGCCCTCCCGTTCTCTCGGTAACGAGGAAATGTTTGTCGGGCAGAATCTCCATTGAGAAAATAAGTTCTTCCAGCCCTTCTACCACCGGCACTGCCGTAAACGAATGTTTGTCACTGGCGACAATACCTTCAGGGAACTGCATTGGAGTAGAGACATTGAACACTCCATTTGGCATTGAGTCTCTTTGTTCAGCGATGAATACTGCCAATGTTCTTATCTGATTTGTGCTGAGAGTCTCCGACCAAGCAGGCATTCCTGAATCAGGAAAGCCATCTGCGATACTGATAGCCAATTCTTCAAGTGACTGGCCATGGAGAAGATCTCTACCTACAAGCGGCACACCGATTGCTTCTCCCTGTAGTTCATTACCATGGCAGACTGCACACTGTTGCTCATAGAGAGCCTCGAAAGTCAGGGCTGGCCCTACGGCGGCGTAAAGCGTGCCCGTGCAAACTGGAATTAAAGTTACCGAAAGCAGGGCAAAAACCGAAATAGAGATCTTTCTAAAATCAAAAGCGCCTTGTAAAAAACAATGCATAGTTGTTTCCTAAACGTGATCGAACGTACTTAACAAGCGTTGCACATTTGCTTATTGAGCAAGAGCATCGATTTCAGCTCTTCTCGCACCAGCCAGTATTCCAGGTAAAGAGTAATTCCCTTCGTGACAGGCATATTCGAACAACGCCGTCTCTTTGTAGTAAGAAAGCTCTCCACCCCACGGTTGAGTGTAGATAGTTGGGTCTTCCACTCTAAATTCATAGAAAATCTCATCGTCTGACCAACGAGTGAATCGCTCGGTAACCTTTCCTGCTGGTGAGATATAGGAGCCTTGCAGTGGATAGGGCTTGATGGTTTCAATAACCAGCGTATCTCCCTCGTAGCTGGCTATGGAATCACCGAACCAAGGCTGAATATCTTCATTACTGTGCTCGTCAGCAAAT
>Ga0206683_10002406_pt1 | contig 12640 bp, 13 predicted proteins | sample M280m12015metaG_FD_155483 | JGI IMG/M metagenome (GOLD analysis project Ga0206683, IMG submission 155483) | Ammonia-oxidizing marine archaeal communities from Monterey Bay, California, United States - M2 80m 12015 | ecosystem: Environmental > Aquatic > Marine > Intertidal zone | place: USA...
GGCCATCCGGATCTCGTCGGGCAACTCGTTCGTGCACGAGACCGAGAGCCAGGTCATCCTGAACGGCAGCCGGGATATCAACTTCACAATGGATCTGGTGGCCAAAGACGTGGGATTATTCGACACCCTGTCCCGCAAATTGGAGATTCCTCTAGAGCTCTCGCCGCTGCTTGTCGAGGTATTCGAGGACGGGCGGGCCCGCTACGGCGATCGGGAGTTCTCGCCCAACATCATCCGCCGACTAGAAGAGGCCACGGGACAAGACGTCCGGGCGCCCGGGTTTCCGGCCGAGATCGTCGATTACGAACCGGAGGAGTCCGGCTACGAGGTGTTCCCCCCGCGATGAGCACGGTTCCCGAGGTCATGACGGCACTTCATTTGGTGGGTAACGGCGGGCCCGAGAAACTGGTGTTGCGCCATGACGTACCGGTCCCTGTGCCCACCGACGATGAGGTACTAGTGCGGGTCCGGGCCTGTGCCATGAACAACACCGATGTGAACACCCGGGTGGGTTGGTACTCCAAGTCGGTAACCGGGGCTACGGCCACCGAAGGGTTCTCGGATGACGAGTCGGTAGGTGATGTGGCCGAGGACGCCACCTGGGGCGGCAGCGGCCTGACCTTCCCCCGGATCCAGGGGGCGGACCCATGCGGAGAGGTGGTAGCCGTCGGTGCGGCAGCCGATCCGGATCTGGTAGGTCGACGGGTGCTGGCCGATGGCTGGATTCGCGATGCGGCCAACCCATCGAACCGGTCGAAGGCGGGCTATCTGGGGTCTGAGCGCGATGGCGGCTACGCGCAGTACTGCGTCATCCCCGTTCGAAACGTGTATCCAGTCGATCCTGTCGACGGTCCACCGCTGGATCTGACTGACGTCGAGTTGGCGTCGTTTCCCTGCTCATGGGCCACCGCCGAACACATGCTCACCAGACCCGGAGTCGGCCCGGACGACACGGTGGTAGTGACCGGCGCATCGGGCGGCGTGGGATCAGCACTGGTGCAGTTGGCGGGGCTACGGGGCGCCCGGGTGGTGGCCGTCACGGCTGCCTCCAAGTTCCACGCCGTGTACTCAATTGGTGCCGACGTGTGCGTGGATCGTGACTCGGAGGATCTTGCCTCGGCCGTGGCCGAGGCGGCTGCCGGTCTTGGTGGGGGTTCAGGCGCTAGTCCGGGCCGGGTCGACGTGCTGGCCGACGTGGTCGGTGGACCAGACTTCGCCCCGCTGCTGGAGGTGCTCAGTCGTGGTGGGCGATACACGACGGCTGGCGCTATCGCCGGACCCATCGTAGACCTGGACTTGCGGACCCTGTACCTCAATGACCTGGACCTTTACGGCTGCACCGTCTACCAACCGCCTGTGTTCGACGCCCTTATGGGCTACATCAAGCGTGGTGAGGTACGACCGGTGGTGGCTGCCTCGTGGTCGCTGGCCGACTTCCACGCGGCCCAGGAGGCGTTCACCGCCAAGTCCCACGTGGGGGCCATGGTCGTCGAGATCCCCTGACGGGTTCGAGGGTCTACGGGATAGGTGGGTCGTCGGTGTGGAGCGGAGCAAAGAAGTCCAGGTTGTCCTGCAGCAGGTCGAAGCAGGTCATGTCGGTCGGGGGTAGTTCACCCTCGTGGACACCGACCGGTTCGGTACGGTCGCCCCACGTGAGGGCGATCGAGCCCCACGTCACCCCTCCACCGAAGGCGGTCAGCACCACTGTGTCCCCCGGCGAGACGCGACCCGCATCGAGGGCGTCGGAGATGGCCATGGGAATGGAGGCAGCAGCGGTATTACCCAGGTTTCCGATGTTCACAAACACGCGGTCTTCGTCGATGCCGAGGCGCCGGGTGGCTGAATCGATAATCCGGGCGTTGGCCTGGTGGGGGACCACCAAGTCCACATCATCGGCGGTCAGTCCCGCCTGGTCCAACACCCGGTTCGCCGATGCTGAGATGCCCTGGACGGCGAGTTTGAACACGGCCTGGCCTTCGAAGTACAGCCGGTGGATCTCCGGGTCGTTGGTGGGGCTGGGTTCGCCCATCGACCCCATGGAGCGGATCATCATGGTGCCGCCCTTGCCGCCATCGGCGCCCAGATCCACGGCCAGCACGCCGGCCCCGTCCTCGGACGGTTCGAACACCGCGGCGCCCGCACCGTCACCGAACAGGATGGCCGTGCCGCGGTCTCGGTAGTCCATGGCGAAGTGCAACTTCTCGGCACCTACCAGCAGGACCTTGTCGACGAAGCCCGATTCGATCATCCCGGCCACAACCGATGTTCCGTAGACGAAACCCGAGCAGGCGGCGTTGAGGTCGAATGCGCCGGCGTTGGTGGCACCGATCCGGTCCTGGATCATGGCGGCCACGCTCGGGCAGAGGATCTCAGGCGTACAGGTGGCTACCACCACGAGGTCGATCTCCTCGGCGTCCATTCCTGAGCAAGCCAGTGCCCGACGGGCGGCCAGCTCAGCCAGGTCAGTCGTCTCGACGTGGGACAACTGCCGGTTGGAGATGCCGGTGCGTTCCACGATCCACTCGTCGTTGGTGTCCATGAGTCGCTCGAGGTCGGCGTTAGACAGGGAGACGGGGGGAACGCATTTACCCCATCCGGTGATCGCGGCGCGGCGAGACATGGAGGATTTCCTACCACGCGAGCCGTCCGCCTCCGTCCCCGGAGCCCCACCGGGAACGGGTCGCCTGTAGGTTCGACCCCGTATGTCGGTCGACCAGATGACCCTGTTCATGGCCCTCTTGGCGTTGGTGGCCGCCGCGGTGGCCGTCCTCGGCATCTCCTTGCTGGCCACCGCCGGTGGAAGGACTCTGCTCGCCGGGTTGCGTATCGACTCCCGGCGCCTGGCCTTCTCGGTGGCTGCAGTATCCATGGCGGGGAGCCTCTGGTTCTCGGAGGTAGGCGGCTTCGTCCCTTGCGAGTTCTGCTGGTACCAGCGGATCTTGATGTACCCGTTGGTGGTGGTTCTGGGCGTGGCCGTGTGGCGGGGCGACGACCTGCTGCGGTGGCGGGCCTTACCGTTCTCACTGCTGGGCGTGGCCGTGTCGGCTTATCACGTGCAACTCCAATGGTTCCCTGATCAGGGGTCGTCGTGCGATGTGGCGGCACCCTGCACGCAGCAGTGGGTGGATCGCTTCGGGTTCATGTCGATTCCGGTGATGTCGTTCTGCGGATTTGTGGCCATCACGGTGCTCATTCTGGCCGCCACCGTTCGCGAGGATGCCGGGGCAGCAACAGTGTCGACGACTTCGGAGGCGATCGGGTGACCGAGGAGAATCGCAGCGGACCAGGCCGCACTATTGCCATCGTGCTGGTGGGAGCGGTCGTTCTGGCGCTGGTGGCCGCGTGGACTCTCGAGGGAGCGGAGCCCACTGGTGAGTCCGAGGGCCTTGAGACGGGGTCCGTGGTGGTGGCAGGGGAGGGGCTGCCGCCCTTCGTCGACACGAGCGGCGACGAGGCCGTCGGCATGGTGGCCCCCGACTTCGATGCCACAACGTTCGACGGTCAGGAGGTCTTGGTTCGACCTGGTGGCGGTTCGGGTTATGTCTTGGCCTTCTTCGCCCACTGGTGCCCCCACTGTCAGGCCGAGGTCCCCAAGTTGGTCGAGTGGATCAGCCGTGGCGGCATCCCCTCCGAGGTCGAGGTGGTGGCCGTGTCCACCTCCGTCCACCTGGATCGGGGGAACCCGCCACGGGCATGGTTGGACGGCGCAGGCTGGCCGACCATCGCGGTCCGTGATGACGATGCCAGCACAGTCGCCGACGCGTACGGGCTACGGAGCTTCCCCTACTTCGTGGTCGTCGGGACCGATGGGCGGGTGCGGGGACGGCTCAGTGGCGGACTGCGGCCGGAGGCCTGGGAGTGGGCCTTAGATCAGGCGGGACGCTCGGGTGCGGTGCCTACCGGCCCGGACAGCACCTGAGCCGGGTCAGCGGGGAGGACTGTAATAGGGGACCGTTGGGGCAAGGCCCAGCGGAAGTCGATGGCGGAACGGGCCCCAGCTGATCGCCGAGTGCATCCACTGCACCCGGCTGATCAGGTCGGATCCGTCTCTCGTCCTGAATGGTGGCGGGAACGTTTCGGTGAAGGTACCGGTGGTCAGGTGCCGGTCGACGGGGGCAGCGATCGGGTGCTCTGAAGGCCAGAGGTCCCGTTTAGGGGCTCCATCGGATGGCTTCCGTGCAACAGGACCTTTGACCTTGACCGTTGTCGCCCAGATTCGGTTCAGGCCTACAGAAACTGACTAGGCGAGCGCGAGTTCGAGTTGGCGCCGAGCGACTGCGCCAATGTGTCGACACCAGGGCAACCCATGATGACCCTCTTCGACGAGCGCCAATTCGGCATCAGACATCTTGCATGCAGCGTTGGTGGCATGGTCGATGAGAGGAAAGGCGTCGTTGCTGCCTTGGGCGATAAGCGTTGGCACCGTCACTTTGGCGAAGGGGAGCGGGTCAAGGTTGATTTCGTTCGATTCATCGTTCCTCTGGCCAGGCTCTCGGAATCTCCTCGGCGCGAGGGAGGTAGGGAGTTCAGCGACGGAGTCAAGTCGTGCCTGGCTGGACGTGATCCAATCGACCGCATCCCGTTTTTGGTTCTTGCTCAAGCCGACTGATAGGACGTCAATTACCGACGCCGCCGTCAGCTTTGGCCATCTCTTCGCCACCTGACATGAGAGCCAGACCCCGGTACCGGACTCAAGGACTGCTCGCTCGATAGCGTTGCTCGCCGGGGATATGGGCAGCAGCACGGCTGCGTCAAGAAGCAGCGCTTTCGTTCTGTTTGGATGCCGGGCTGCGAAATGGACTGCCGACGGGCCGCCTGACGAGATCCCGAGGATCGTCACCTTGTCGATGTGGAGGGCGTCGAGCATCGATGCGTAAAGGTCGGCTTGTTCGGACGGTTTCCGCCCGGAATCAAGCGGTGTCCGAAGGTATCCGGGCCGTGACGGAGCGATCACTTGACAGCCACCGTTTCGCAGGTGCTGGGCCCAGAGCAGCCCCTGGTCGAACCCGCCAGGTGAGCCATGGATGCTCAACACGCTGGGTCCGCCGCCTTCTCCAGCGATCTGAATCGGCCCGAGCTCAGTTTCGACCATGGAGGCTCGCCCATCCAGCGATCTCATCAGATTCTTGGCCCAGCGCGACACGAGCGCTCCGTATCAAGCGGTAACGAAGGTGAGTATGACTGGGCTGATGAGACCGGCATTCACGGCGGCCTTGGCGTTGCCGAACATGGTGGGCATCTCGGGTCCCATTAGGTGACCAAGAGTGACAGGAGGCGGACTGGCGGGAGGCTCGTTGAAGAATCGGAGGGCCAAGTCTCCGTGATCCTCGGCACCTATGAGCGTCAGTCCGGCAGTCATTGCTGCAGTTTCGTAGTCGGCTTGCCGAGATGGGAAACTGAACTTGGGCGTGTCTGACCATGGCATCGGATACGTGATCTCGCCTTCACCTGAGCCAGTGAGCATCACGTCATAGACCACGATGGTCGAGGCTGGTCGGGCCACGCGGGTCATCTCGGCGAACATGGTGTTCTTGTCGTCGATGTTCATTCCGACATGAACCATGGTTACGGCGTCGAAGGAGTCCCCATCGAAGGGCAGGTCGGTGGCAGAGCCAACCTGGTAGTCGATGCCCTTCGACAGGCCGACCAGGTTGGTGAGTTGTTTGGCGGCATCGATGAATTCTGGTGTCAGGTCGACGCCGGTCACCAGAGCGCCAGTCGTGCGGTGGAGGAAGCGGGCCGTGCCGCCAATACCGCTTCCCACGTCGAGGACGTGGTCGTCAGGGCCTACGTTTAGCGCATTGGCAACGAACTGGCTGCCGGACCTGCCTCCGATGTGGAACTCGTCGGCGCCCGCCAGCGCGTCTGGCTCCAGCGCGTCTGTTTCGAATCCGGCTGCGGTTAGGGCATCGAGGATCCGCTCGACGATGCCTTCGCTGCCGTAATGGGAGACGAGAGTGTCGGCCATGGCTGGAGACGGTAGCCCGCCCGTCTTCTGGCCTAGCAGTGGATACAGGTTTTAGGGGAGTGCTTTTGAGCTTCCGACGTTTGGAAGATTTTGACCGGTGGCGGGCGTCCGGGGGCGTTAGCGATCAGTGGCCAGGCAACCTTCTTTTGGCCGGATCTCTGAGCCGCAGACTCTTCGATAAGACGAGATTTAAGGGGCCTGACTCGCCCTAGTCCTGGCTGATCGGTGGCCCGTCTGGCATCGGTACGGGGTTCAGCGAGTAGGAAGGGCCGCCTATGGGTGGGAACACGGGGTCACGATTTAACGACGATGTCGTGATTGAGGCCAGCGGCCTCAAAAGGACCTTTGGTGAGGTGGTCGCTGTTGAAGGTATAGACCTAGCTGTTACCCGTGGCGAAGTCTTCGGGTTTCTGGGACCCAACGGTGCCGGCAAGTCCACCACTGTGCGGATGCTCACCACCCTGCTTCGGCCCACAGGGGGTACAGCTCGAATCGACGGTCACGATGTACAGAAGTCGGCTGCGGCTGTCCGACGGATTATCGGCGTGGCCCTGCAGGACGCCTCTATCGACCCTCTTATGACGGGGAATGAACTGATGCGCCTCCAGGCGGTGCTCCACGGCATCTCCCGGTCCGAGTCCAGGAATCGTGGAGCGGAACTCTTGGCGAGGGTGGGGTTGGCTGGTGCGGCTGGCCGGCGTGTGGCGACCTATTCGGGGGGCATGCGGAGGCGCCTAGACTTGGCTCTCTCGCTGGTGCACGAGCCCAGCATCCTTTTCCTCGACGAGCCATCCGCTGGACTTGACCCCACTAGCCGACTTGCTCTCTGGGAGGAGGTACGCCGGCTCAACAGCGAACTAGGAACGACGGTCTTCCTCACCACCCAGTACCTCGAAGAGGCGGACGAGTTGGCGGGCCGAATTGCCATCATCGACCACGGCCGACTGGTTCGCGAAGGTTCACCAGCGGACCTCAAGTCAACGGTTGGTTCTCCGACGCTGCGTGTGGACGTCGACCCGGTTTTTCTCGAGTCGGCTCGGCAGGTTCTCATCGGCTTCGGACCCGAGCGTCCGGCCCGAGAGGGCCGCTGCGCCATCGGCCTCGACGGAGGCGCAGGTCGGGTAGCCGAGGTAGTCCGGGCCCTAGACGACGCCGGAGTCACCGTCTCGCACCTAGAACTTGACCTCCCGAGCCTTGATGACGTGTTCGCCGACGCAACCGGCCGCCGCCTCGAGGGGGCCGAAAAGTGAACCCTCAGCGGTGAGCGCAGGTGCGAGAACAGGACTTCGTCTCGCCGGAGTCCAGACCCTGGCCCTTACCCGCCGATCTGTTGTCTCGGAGTGGCGCCAACTCGGCAACGTGATTCCGGGGATCGTGTTTCCGCTCCTGCTGGCCGCCGTCTACACACACCAGTTCACCCGCGTCATCCTTTTGCCCGGCTTTCCAGTCGTCGACTCGTTCCTCGATTTCGTGCTGCCGGCCAGCCTTGTTCAGTCAGTGTCGTTCGGTGCGACCGAGTCCGGAACGGAACTAGCCCGTGACATCGAAAATGGCTTCTTTGATCGGCTACGGGCCTCGCCTTGCACGCGCCTCCCTTTGCTATTGGGACGACTTGGCGGGGCCGTAGTAGTGGCCACTGCCAAAGGGGTCCTCATCATTGCCATATTCCTGTTGTTCGGTACCGAGATTGCCGGTGGACCGGCTGCTGCGGTCGTACTAGTGGCCGCAGCAGTCCTTCTGGTCATCGCCATTGGGGGTCTGGGTCAGGTACTGGCAATCCTCACCGGCAGCCAGGAGGCCGTCAACGCTACGTTTCCACTGGTTTTTACGAGCATCTTTATGAGTTCGGCTTTTTTCCCGACCAACCTGATGAGCGGCTGGTTTCGCGAAGTAGCCGAAGCCAACCCAGTGACTTGGATTATCGATCCGGTTAGGCGCCTCATCCTCGAGGGATGGTCGTGGTCAGACGTTGGACAGGCACTTGTCGTTCCGTTGGTGATTTCTGTGGTCACGGTAACGATGGCCGTGGTTGCCCTGAACCGGAAGCTCAGTTCCTCGTGAGCGTCGCCACAGTCGATCACTCCACGAATCTGGGATACGCCGGCAGGGTGGCCTCGGCGATCTGCGGTCGGGGGATGCGCCGCATCATGGCGCGACCGACCCTGATCATGCCGGTGCTGCTGATGCCGCTGATATTCGTTCTCAGCTTCACGGGCGCATTCGGGTCGCTCACTCGGGTCGAGGGTTACGGGACCGACAATGTCTTCAACTGGATGGCGGTATACGCGGCGATGCAGGGGGCGGTGTTTGCCGGGGTGGGCGGCGCATCGACCACCGCTGAGGACATCGAGAACGGCTTCTTCGATCGATTGTTACTAACTCCTGGCAGTCGAGCACCGATCTTGGTTGGGACGATGGCCTACAGCGCGTTGAGATCGACAATCCCGACCACAGGCGTGCTGCTTGTCTCGGCTCTCGGTGGACTCAGGTTGCCCGGTGGCCTGCTTACTCTGGTGACCGTTTACGTAGCTACGGCGGGTATGGCCGCGGCGTTCTGCCTCCTAGGCCTCGCAGTCGTCTATCGGTTCCGCACAATGCGCTCCATGATCCTGATCCAGGTCTGCGGGTTCAGTTTGATGTTCCTGTCCACCGGCCAGGTTCCGATCCACTTCATGAATGGCTGGCTTCACACTGTTGCCAGAGTGAATCCAGTCACCAATGTGCTGCGGTTTGCCCGCCAAGGATTTCTGGGTGACCTCACCTGGTCGATGACGTGGCCAGGACTCGTGGCTCTTGGCGCCATGGTGGCAGTTGCTGGGGCTCTGGCTGTTCACCAGTTACGTCGGCTGGCAGCGTGACCGTCTGAGGTTCGACTAGTCGGCTAATGGCAACGTCTTCTTCGCCTCTGATGATTGTTGGACCGTTTACCCGTCAATCGGAGGAAGCTGTGAATTCGTTCCACGTTCAACGCTTAGGGGTGTATGGGACATCTGACCTGTCCTAGGGAGCCCACACCCGTCTCTGTCGGAGGCGGTTAGGCCTCCGTTGGGGGGTCCCGGGACTTTGGGCTTATTGTCGATGGCCGCTCGTCCTAGGGCTTCTGGTGTCGCCCACCCCCGAGGGGGGGGATAGCTGTCTACCTGCTTAGAGAGCGAGGGGTCACGGATCCCGGTGATGCCACGAGGATCCCGGTGGCAAGCCAGGGAGTATTTCGACCATCGATCGGTCAGGAGCACCTGATCAGGAGGACCTAGGGTCGACACGTGGCAATGGACGAAAGACCGACCGGCGGGCGCATCGTCGACATTCCCTACGAGACCGGCCTCCATGAGGTGGCCGACGGCGTTTTCGCGTATCTGCAGCCCGACGGGGGGTGGGGCTGGTCCAACGCCGGCCTACTTGTCACCGACGACGGGTCGATGCTGGTTGACACGCTGTTCGACCAGGTCCTGACCCGTCGGATGCTCAACGCCATGGCGCGGGTCACCGGCACCAAGCCCATCGAAACAGTGGTGAACACGCATGCCAACGGCGACCATTGCTATGGCAACGGCCTGCTACCCGATGCAGAGGTCGTCACCACCGAGGCTGCGGCCCGCGAGATGGGCGCTGTGCCTCCGTCGGCGTTACTTGCCCTACTGGCCGCCGACATGGGCGAACCGACCAACCGGTACGTTCAGGAGGCCTTTGGAGCCTTCGAGTTCGCAGGGATCGAGGTTCCTGAACCGACCCGGACGTTCACCGGGAGCCTCGACCTGGACCTGGGTGGCCGTCCCATCTCGCTGGAACAGGTGGGACCGGCCCACACCGCCGGCGACCTGCTCGTCCACCTGCCGGACGCCGGGGTGGTGTTCGCCGGTGACATCCTGTTTATCGATGGCACGCCCATCGTGTGGGACGGCCCGATTGCCAACTGGGTTGCCGCTTGCGACCGGATACTGCACCTGGACCAACTCCACGATGGTGCAGTCATCGTTCCCGGGCACGGCCCCCTCACCGATGCCGACGGTGTCCGGGCCGTCCGCGGCTACCTCGTCTGGCTCGAGGCGGCGTGCTGGAAGGCCCATGCTGCCGGACTCACCGCTGCCCAGGCGGTGCTAGAACTTGCCGCCTTGACGGACTTCCAGCCTTACCGCCAGTGGGGTGAATGGGAACGTCTCGCCGTGAACGTCCGTGCCGTCTACCGTGAGATCGACGGCAGCGACCAGACCATTCCTGACCTGTTCGGCGCCATGGCCGCGTTGGTCGCAGACCGGTCCGATTCCTGAATCCATCCTGATCTCGACTCTGGAGTGACAGCCATGCCGAACTGCGCATTTGTAGGCCTCGGGGTCATGGGCTACCCCATGGCCGGCCACCTTCAGGCTGCCGGGCACCCGACCACCGTGTACAACCGCACGACGGCCAAGGCCGAAGCCTGGGTGGGCGAGCACGGTGGATCCTCGGCGCCTACGCCACGGGAAGCTGCAACGGGCGCTGACCTGGTCATGGTCTGCGTCGGCAACGACGATGACCTGCGGTCCGTGGTGTTCGGCGACCACGGTGCACTGGCCGGGATGGACCCCGACACCACACTCGTCGACCACACCACCGCCTCGGCCGAAGTGGCTCGTGAGATCCGGGTTGTCGCGGATGCCGTGGGAGTGGGGTTCATCGACGCTCCGGTGTCCGGCGGCCAGGCCGGCGCTGAGAACGGCCAACTGGCGGTGATGTGCGGTGGTGACGAGAACGTCTACGCCGGCATCGAGCCTGTCATCGACGCCTACGCCAAGATCTCCGTCCTCGTCGGTGGTACCGGATCGGGGCAACTCACCAAAATGGTCAACCAGGTCTGCATCGCTGGCCTCATCCAGGGTCTGTCCGAGGCGCTGGACTTCGGCCGCCGCGCCGGCCTCGACATGGACCGGGTGCTGTCGGTCATCGGCGGGGGAGCATCGGGCTCGTGGCAGATGGCCAACCGGGCCGGGACCATGCTCGATCGGCACTTCGACCATGGCTTCGCCTTGGACTGGATGCGCAAGGACCTCGGCATCGTCTTCGACGAGGCGGAACGCATCGACGCCACCCTGCCAATCACCGCCCTCGTCGACCAGCTCTATGCCCGCCTCCAGCGCGAGGGCCACGGCCGCTGGGACACCAGCGCACTCATCGAGCTGCTCCGCGACGACTGAACGAGGGCCATGTCAGGGCGTTGCCAGGATTAGGCCACCAATCCAGGCAGGGGCTTCAGGCAGCAGGTTCAGGTCCGGCCACCGTGGTCCGGTTCAGCTCCCGGCGCTGGCCGGCGTAATCGTTCAGGGCCACGTGCTGGGTGGCCCGGTTGTCCCACAGCACCACGTCACCGTTGGACCACCGGTGCCGGAAGGTGAAACGTACGTGCGTCGAGAATTCGTGAAGCCACCTCAGCAGGCGACGTTCCTGGCGGGCACCTCCGTCGGTTCCGTCACCGATCCCCGGACCCCGGAGCCCCCGAACGTACGTCCCGTTGAAGAACAGCGATCGGCGCCCCGACTCGGGATGGGTGACCAGTAACGGATGTTCCCGGGTTTCCTCGGCTGATTCAGATGTCCGGATGTCCATGCCCGACAGTCCCGAGTGGAGGGACTGCTGGGCCGGCGAATAGCTGGCACTCGCTGAGTGCACACAGGTGACCGCTTCGAACTGCTGGCGCATTTCCTCGGACAAATGGTCGTAGGCCGCCGTCATCGACGCCCACACCGTGTCGCCACCCACGTCGGGCACGTCCAAGGCATGCAGCACCGTGAAGGCCGGTGGGGCGTCCAGGAACGAGAAGTCGCTGTGCCACACTCCACCGAAGTTGAACGCCTCGGGCTCGGTGGCCTCCTTGACCACCTTGATGACCTCCGGATGCTCCGGCACCGGCTGCACGAAAGGCACCGGCGAGAAGCCACCCAGTAGGTGGCTGAACTCCGCTTGTTCCTCGGGGGAAAGCCGCTGGTCGGGCACCACCAGCACTTCGTGTGAGACCAGTGCCGATCTGAGCTCGGCTGCCAGTCCTAGGTCCATGTCTGGTGACAGCACTACGCCGTCGGCTCGGGCGCCCAAAACCCCGGTCAATCGGGAAACGATCATCTTCACAGGGGTGACACTATGTCGGGGGCCCGCTCCCCGGAGCCAGAGAGGGAAGGTCGACACCAGACCAGGCGTGGTGGTGTCGCTCAGGTCGCGTGCCGAGCGCGGAGAAGACATCTGGACAGTGCACGACGTCAGAGGGCAGCATGGCTGGGGTTTGAGACGACTGCCCGACAGTCGGACATAGAGACCTCTCTACTGGCGGAGTGTTCAACGATGAAGACAGGCTTGACAACCGGGCTGGCATTCATCGTGGTGGCATCGGCGTGCGGCAGTGGCACGAACCTGGTTGGAACGGCGCCAACAGCAGTGCCCACCACCACGACAGCACCGATCACGATGGCACCGACCACGACCGTTGTTCCCACCACCATTGCGCCGGCGACGACCGTGGTACCCACCACCACGGTTGCATTGAGCTCCACGGCACCACCGCCCACCTTCCAGCCGACCTGGACTTCAGAGTCGACCTGGGACATGTGCCTCGTGACCGGGCCTGACGGTCGCCAGTATGAGTGGCTCAACCACGCGACATGGATGTCCCTCGAGCGCCAACGCCGCGAGTTGCCGAACACAGTG
>Ga0206683_10002410_pt1 | contig 12629 bp, 9 predicted proteins | sample M280m12015metaG_FD_155483 | JGI IMG/M metagenome (GOLD analysis project Ga0206683, IMG submission 155483) | Ammonia-oxidizing marine archaeal communities from Monterey Bay, California, United States - M2 80m 12015 | ecosystem: Environmental > Aquatic > Marine > Intertidal zone | place: USA...
TCTACTCTGGACTTTAGAGAAATTTGAAAATGATAAAAGACTTATCAATGAAATGGCGATTACAGATTAAGCTGTTTGGTTATAAAGAAAGTTTATGAGAATAATATAATACAGTGCAGCAGGACTGCAATTGTGCATGATAACCATGCGAAAATAGTTAAATACTGAATCTTCGAGTTGCCCAGGCTGATAGCAATAAGAAAAGCAATTAACTTTCTTCCTGCTCTGATCATTAATGAAAACACTATAGAAAGAATAGCCACTGCAAGGATCAAACCAAAGCCATCAGCAATTAAATGAGATTGAAAAAACTCTTGATTGTGATGATGAGGCAATAAAAATAAAAGTAACGCCCCGATCATTGAAAATATACTATTCTTATTCAAATCAAATTCTCTTAAAAAGAAATAATACCCTAAAAAAAAGTCTATTTCTTTCTACAAAAAAATAACAATAAAAAAGTTAACTAGTTACTGCTTTCCAATTGAAGAATAATAACTAGCTAAATTATGTATATCTTATATTAATAACCAGTCATGTCTCCAGGTCTAGATCTTAATAATTTAAATTTAGTAAACCCCATATCTAATAAAGGCTCTAGATCAAAATTAACCATGCCTATGAGTTCTCGTTTTTTAAGGGGCTGTGAACACTGAAATTCACCTCCTTTGAATTTATTAAGCTTAGATTGGGATCGATAACAAATCTTTGATGGACAAGTATAGGCGCAACCACCATTAGCAAATAACCTAATCTGAGTTTTATTTATAATAGAATTTAAAAAACTAAGATCATCATTGCATGTCATGGGCAAAACAACACAAGTATAAATTTTCAAAGCTTTCTTTATTTTGTGTGGGTTATTAATATTCTTTATAACACTGGCTTCTATGCTCTTGAATTTCGGAAAATCAGTTCTTATCCACTCAGCTAAATCATCATTAGTGCAAATGACTGAATTAAGTTCATGATGGTATTTTGCTATCAAAACTCTATTTTCTTGGTATTCCTCCCAATCAGCAAAATGATTAGTAAACGGTATTCTAAATCCTATTCCTGCATTATTAAGTTGACGTACATCACGATCGGTGAGCTCAGCTTTCTGAAAAAATCGTCCGCCGTAGAGTGTCGATCTTTCTCCAAAACCAAAAACACTTTCTATTTGGTTTAAAGCTAGATTGCCATAGTGTTCTCTTAAATAAGAAAAAATGGGTTTCTGAGGATTCTTACCTCTAGCAGACACAGTAAAAATTCGAGGTGAACTATTCTTCTTCATCTGCTGATCTTTAGCTCTTATAGGATTAATAATTATGTTTTAATTATTTTCATTTTTTATGCAGATAACATTGATGCAACTCAAATGATAATTGAGGTAAATCAATTTAATTATTTCTTGATTATTTTTATATTTAGCATGCTAGTACTCCAGCACTCATTTATTCCAACTTGCAGGTGGTTTATAAAACTGCTAAATAGGACTGATGAATTAATTGACAGTATTTTGGAACTCTGATTCAGGTAAAGCATTTCGTTCAAGATCATATAGAAGACCTTTTCTTCTGGTGTAAAAATACCATGTACAAAAGACACAGATTAGATAAAAGATCAAGAATCCCCAGAGTGCCGCCATTGGACTACCTGTGACACTAATCGATGTACCAAAAGATTTTGGAATAAAAAAGGCGCCATAAGCAGCTACCGCTGAAGTAAAACCGATTATTGCTGCTGATTCTTTTTCTGCTTGATGCTGTTGTTCGAGCGTATTTAATTTGGGCATTAATTTGGGTATCTGATTACTCATAATGGTTGGTATCATTTGAAATGTAGATGCATTCCCAACACCAGTAGCAAAAAATAACAATATAAACATAGAAAAGAATCCCCAGAATGCATAAGGTTGATCCTTATTGATCAAGAAATAAATGACTCCAAGCACAGCAACAATCATCGATAAGAAAGTCCAGAAAGTAACCTTGCCACCACCATATTTATCCGATATCCAACCCGTGCCAGCGCGTGATAGAGCTCCGATTAATGGACCCAAGAAAACATATTTGAATATATCAACTTCTGGGAATTGAAGTTGAGCAAGGAGCGGGAACCCTGCTGAGTAACCGATGAACGATCCAAAAGTTCCTGTGTAAAGTAAACACATCACCCAATTGTGTTTGCGACTGAATATAATTGACTGTTCCTGAAATGATGATCGTGCACTAGCAATATCATTCATGCCAACCCAAGCTGCAATAGTGGCGATAATTAAAAAAGGGACCCAAATAAAACCTGCATTCTGTAACCAAGTTTCACTGCCATTATTATCAATTTGTGGCTCACCGCCTATGAAACCAAACACTGAGAACGTAATAGTTAAGGGAACAGCAAACTGCATAACACTGACCCCTACATTCCCAAGACCAGCATTCAGTCCCAAAGCATTTCCTTGTTCATTTTTAGGGAAAAAGAAACTAATGTTTGCCATTGAGCTTGCAAAATTACCACCTCCGAGTCCACACAATAACGCAAGAATCAAGAACAACAAGTAGGGAGTATTAGGATTCTGTACCGCATACCCTATACCAAATGCGGGGATCAGTAGTGATGCAGTAGTAAGTGTTGTCCAAAGCCTTCCACCCATGATCGGAATTATAAAAGCATAAAAGATTCTGAGTGTTGCCCCTGATAAACCAGGTACTGCAGCTAGCCAAAAAAGTTGATTGGTGGTGTATATAAATCCCACCGAAGGAAGTTTCGCGACAACCACACTCCAGACTAACCATATGGAAAAAGCCAGCAATAAGCATGGAACTGAGATCCAAAGATTTCGTCTGGCAATTTTTTGGCCGGTTGTTTTCCAAAAAATGGGATCATTTGGGTGCCAAATCTCCAGAGTATGACTGACGTATTTGTCGTGTCTTTCAGAAATGTGAATTTCTTCCATCTCAGGCAGTTCGGGCATATTTTCCGGGAGCACTCTTTGTTCCATTTGACGAATAGCCAAATGCATCCAAATCAATGCAAGAGAAACGACGACAAACAAAAGCATGAAACAACTCGTCCAGATACCAGTAATATCAATCATCACACCGAATGCAATTGGAAAAAAGAACCCTCCTAAACCCCCAACCATGCCGACAAGACCACCCACAGCGCCGACATCATCCGGATAATAGACAGGGATATGTTTATAGACAGCTGCACAGCCGAATGACATGAAAAAACTGAGTAAAAAAATTAGAATAACGAAAGGAATCAAACCTGTGCTGGTGGAAAATGTGATTGGGCCTTCAATCCCATGGATAATATAGTCAGTTTCAGGATAAGACAGCATAAAAGTGCAGATAACTGCTACCCCAAAGGTCAGATACATAATAACTCTAGCACCGTATTTATCCGATAAGTGACCGCCATAGGCACGGAACATAGAAGCGATTGAGAATACAGCTGCAAGAATTCCAGCTGTTTTGATATCAAGACCATAGACACCCATCAGGTATCTTGGTAACCATAGTGTCAGGGCAACAAAAGCTCCAAACACAAAGAAGTAGTAGAGGGAAAAACGCCAGACCTGAATCTGTTTTAAAGGTTTAAGTTGTTCAACAAAACTCTTTGGCTTTTCGCCTCTCAATCTACGTTTTGTTAGATTAGGGTCATCCTCTGTAAAGACAAAGAACACGATTGCCATTATTGCTAAAGCGCTTGCCCAAATCTTTGCAACTGCTTCCCATCCAACAGCCACTAAAACTAAAGGAGCAAAGAATGCCGTCACTGCTGCACCCACATTACCAATCCCAAAAATACCTAAAGCAGACCCTTGTTTCTGTTTGGGATACCATGTGGAAACATAGGAAACACCAACAGCAAAAGAACCTCCAGCCAAACCTACACCAAGGGCTGCCACCAATGTCATAAGGTAAGTATTTGAGAACGTCAACAAAAATGTTGTCAAAGCAGCCGCCAACATAACGCCTGTAAAAACGACTCGGCCCCCGTATTGATCAGCCCAGACACCAAGAATAATGCGGCTTAGTGAACCCGTTAAGATCGGTGTACCCAGTAACAACCCTAATTGCGTATCATTTAGCCCTAGCTCCTCTTTTATCTGAATCCCAATAATTGAGAAAATAGTCCAGACTGCAAAACAGAAGGCAAATGCTAGGGTACTAAAGGTTAGTGCCTTTCTTTGTTGGTTTCTCTCCTCGGCTCCCATAATTTCTTCAATCATAAGTTCACTCCAACTAATTGAACTTAGTTATTTCTAGGTCGAGTGGATTGCCATTCAGTATCTGCACTTCTAATTTTCTTTCTATCCCAATGCCACATAACAATTTGATACGGTCGCCATATATAGTGAATAGGGGCAACAAGGAAATGCGCCAAACGAGAAAAAGGGATGAGTAATATAATAATAAACGCACCGATAACATGAAATTTAATGACCCAAGGCATAGCACTGATGGCTGCAATTTCAGGATCCAATGTTAGGATTGAACGTAAATAAGGTGTCAAATCAGCAGCGAACCATGAAGAACCCCATCGGTAACCTAGAGCAATCCAACAACCCAATACAATTTGCGTATATATTAGAATTTCAATCACATTATCCATGAGGGTAGTCACTACCCTTAATCTAGGGTTTGTCCAACGACGGATCAGAAGCACTGTCATCGCTACAAGTACCACTACTCCAAAAGTGAAGGCAAGACCTTCGTGTAGAATAAGGCGAGTGGGGTCGCTATTCCAAAGCAAAACAGCTTCAGGAAAAAGGAAAATTGCTAGATGACCCAAGGCTAAGATAATTATTCCAATATGGAAAGGCATGGTGCCCCAGAATCCAACTTTGTTTTCTAGAAATTGTACCGACAAGCTTGAAATGCTGTAACCATGTTTTCTATAGCGATAAATAGAGCCCACCAAGAGCACCACGACTGACACATAAGGAAAGGCAATAAATAGAACAGAGTCTAGGGTTATCATTGTATTAGCTCTCCATTTGTTATTCCTTTATTAAAGACTTTCTTACCGCCATCTAGTTCATTTTCTTTGGTGATATTTATTAGAAAATCGCTTGTCTGTTCAAAGGTTTCAGCAATAGAAAAGTCTTTTTTTAGCACTGTAAATAATGCCTTTAAGGGATATTGGTAAAGGGTATTAATGGCAGACATGTCTGACGGAGTCTCGATTAACGTCTTGTAATGTTTCTCATAGGCTTGATGTTTTTGATTAACACGATTGTCATTAAATTCCATTATCATTTGATGCAATGCTGGTGCTAGTATTTCATCTATCATATCCACAAGAAGATCTCCCTTTTCTAATTTTGCTATTAGCTTTAGTATATTCGGCAAATGGTCAGCCAACTCTTGCCCACAATCCACATGATGTTGAAGATGTTCACGGTTAAGATGTGAGAGCAGTTGCCCTCTCTTATAATCATCTCCAAAAAGCACATAACCGATATCCAAGGTTGTTATCGCTTGCACATCAAAAGAACGGGTATAGATCTCTTGCAGCATTCGCAAATCATGCTCTGGCAAAAGTTTGATGAAATGACTCAGCAATTCACAAGCTTCTGGGTAGGAATTTTCCAATTTAGAGGACACTTCTTTCACCCGTTCTGGGTATTCAGCTTGTGGATACATAAAGAGATCAGCCAGCGTCTCATAATGTGTTTTTGTTGACATCTATGCTCCCCTCTCTGTAGTGCCTTCCTTAAAACCAAATCCAGTACTACCTTTACGGTCACCTGTATTTTCCGTTAACTCAATTGCCTCTTCTCGGTGTGCGGGAGGAATCACAAATCTGTCATTGAATTTTGCAAGTGAAGTTAGATAGTAGATCGCATCCGCCATCTCCGTGGTGAGGTTTACATCATTCAATGCATTAATGGCTTTTTCTTTTGATATATCACCAACAGTTTTCCAACGACGATAAATCCTAACTGCCATAAGTTTCTTGACTCTGGTTTTAACTTTCTCTGTATCGCCAGCACTGAATAGATTGGCAAGATATTGCATAGGAAATCGACAATCTTCAATTGTTCCCCACAGTTCTTCGGTGCTTGTGTCATATAACCATTCATCATCCCAACGTTTAGCAACATCATTTAGTTCTTGATCATTGCGTTGTTTACCAAGTGAAGCCATGACTGGTAAGAGCGGCGGAACATAGAACAGCATTGGTAATGTTCGAAACTCAGGGTGTAAAGGTAGGGCCATTCCCCACTCTTTAACGAATTTATAAATAGGTGATTTCTGAGCAGCCTTGATGGTCGAATCAGCGACCCCATTTTGTTTTGCCTGTTGAATCACCTCAGGATCGAAAGGATCCATGAGCATCTCCATTTGCTGTTCAACCAGATCAGATTCATCAACTGTTGCCACCTCCGGTAATCGATCGGCATCGTAGAGAAGAACTCCAAGATAACGAATACGCCCGACACAACTATGCATACAAGCAGGAGCATGGCCAGCTTCAATTCGTGGGTAACATAAGATACATTTTTCTGATTTACCTGTTTGCCAGTTGTAATAGGTTTTTTTATAAGGGCAACCGGTTACACACATACGCCATCCTCTGCAAACGCTCTGATTGATCAATACCACTCCATCTTCGCCGCGTTTATAAATAGCCCCTGAGGGACACGAAGCCACACAAGCAGGGTTCAAACAATGGTTACAAATTCTTGGTAAGTAGAAAAAAGCCATGCGTTCGAGTTGAAACATTGCTTGTTGCTCTTCGGGTGATAAGTTCTCTAAATTGGGGTCATTTCTTGCGTAATCGGGGGTACCGCTAAGATCATCATCCCAATTTGGCCCCATTTTGATGTCCATTGGCTTGCCGGTAATTAGGGAAACAGGTCGCGCAGTTGGTTGATCATCATCAGCAGGGGATTCAATCAGATCGAGGTATTTGTAAGTAAACGGTTCGTAATAATCATCAATGACGGGCAAGTTAGGATTATGAAAGATATTTTTAAGGCCTTTGTATTTTCCTGCACCTTTCAGTGTTATATTCTCCCCTTCTTTTTGCCAACCGCCTTTATAGATATCTTGATCTTCCCATTTTCCTGGGTAACCAGTTCCAGGTTTGGTTTCGACATTATTCCACCACATGTATTCGGCCCCTTTGCGATCGGTCCATATATTCTTACAGGCAACAGAACATGTGTGACAGCCAATACATTTATCCAGATGAAAGACCATTGAAATTTGTGAGCGTATATCCATGCTTTTATTGCCTCCTTAAAATATAACCTTTTCCATTTTTTTAACCGTCACATGTGTGTCTCTATTTGGAGCAATCGGTCCCCAGTAATTAAAGTGATAACTGAACTGCCCATAACCGCCTGACAGAAAATTGGGCTTTAAATGAATTCGGGTAACACTGTTGTGGCCTCCAGCACGCCTATTACCTCGGATTTGTGATTTGGGTATACCCGTGGTTCTTTCTGGAACGTGATAAACGATACACACACCGCGAGGGATCCTAGCGCTCACAACTGCTCGAGTGCAATATACGCCGTGGTCGTTATAAACTTCCACCCAATCATTGTCTTTAATGTTGAGTTTTTCTGCATCTGTTTCACTGAGCCAACAAGGTTCACATCCACGGGAAAGCGTCAGCATCCGAAGATTTTCCATATAAGTAGAATGGATATGCCATTTGCCGTGAGGGGTTAAATAATTGAGCACTAAAGCATCGCCATCTTTTAAAGTTTGCTCAAGATCTCCGTACATTTGTGGTTTAGGTGAGGGTTTATAAGTTGGTAGATTCTCACCGTAGGCAATGTACATTTCATGATCCAAGTAAAAATGTTGTCGTCCGGTTAAAGTTCTCCAAGGAACCAGTTTTTCTGTGTTATAAGTATAGGGTGCATAAGCGCGCCCATCATTCATCAGACCCGACCACAGAGGAGATGTGTTGTAGCGTCTAGGTTGGGCTTGAAGGTCTGCATAGGTCATACGAACATCTTTGCTACCTTCTCCTAAATCAACCAGTTCAAGTCCTGTCTTTTTCTCCATATATTCATAGGCTCGAACAGTGAGTTCACCGTTGGTCAATGAAGAGAGATGCAATACTACATTGGCAGCCCATTCATCTTCTTCAATCGAAGGAAGTGTTTTGCCATCTAATTCTCTTACTGGGAAGTGGTTGGACTCAACCATCTGCTCGTATTCTTCTTCACACTGGTAGTGATTGCCGTGTGCACCTAAACCACTCTTCTTAATACCATCACCTAGAGTAATGAATTTTTCATAGAGTTGTGTGTAATCACGATCAACAACCGCCAGCTTGTGCATAGTTTTCCCAGGTATCGCTTCACACTCACCGTCATACCAATCTTTAATTTCTGGTTGTGATATTTCATCTGCTGTGTCATGTGACAGTGGGAGTGTTACAATGTCTTTGCGCACTTCACTAAAATGCTCTTGTGCAAGCTCACTGGTTGCCTTGGCAAGGCTTTTAAAAATCTCCCAATCAGTTTTTGACTCCCAAACTGGAGCAATCGCTTGTGAAAGCGGATGGATAAAAGAATGTAAATCAGTGCTGTTAAGATCTGCTTTTTCATACCATGAGGCTGCAGGAAGAACAATGTCTGAATACAGAGCTGAAGAATCCATACGAAAATTTAAATCCACCACCAAATCCATTTTTCCAACCGGAGCTACATCGTGCCATTTGACCTCTTTAGTATGCTCTTCTGAATCTTGAGCAATGCCGTTAGAATGGGTTCCAAGGTAATGCTTAAGAGCATACTCATGCCCCTTCATACTGCCAACGATAGCGTTACCACGCCAAATGTACCAAACTCTAGGATGATTCTCGGGTGCTTCAGGGTCACTCACAGAATAAGTAATTTCTCGTGATTTTATTTTTTCGAGCACAGCATTGGAAATTTCGCTGTTAGATGATGCCCCCTCATTAACTGCTTGATCACATAAGTCTAGAGTGTTTTGTTTAAATTGTGGGTAAAAAGGCATCCAGCCGTTACGTACTGACTTAAAGATTGTATCTGCTGTATGACTTCTAGTTAATTCATTATCAGGGACAGTATTGTATCTTGAATACTGGCCATCATATCGATACTGACAAGTATTAATGTAGTGCCAAATTGGCGCTTGTTGGAGTCGCGGGGGCATTTCCCAATCCTTGGCAAAGGCAAGATTACTCCATGAATCCATGGGTGCCAATTTCTCTTGTCCAACGTAGTGATTTAATCCACCACCGTTACGTCCAACGCAACCGCTAAGCATCAGTGCCATGGCACCTGCCCGATACATTAGATTGGCGTGATACCAATGATTGATGCCCGCTCCAATGATGATCATGCATTTGCCTTCAGTGGTGTTGGCTGTGCTTGCCCATTCTCTCGCAAATTGTAAAACTGTTTTGGCATCAACACCGGTGAAGATTTCTTGCCAAGCGGGTGTGTAGGCAGCGCTCTTGTTTGCGTAGTCCTCTGGATAATCTCCATCTAAGCCTCGACCTACCCCATATTGTGCCATGGTTAGATCATAAACAGTGCTTACAGGAATTCTACCGGAGGTGGTTGCAATGTATTTAACCGGAACACCTCTAAGACTTTTTGTATCAAGACCCCATTCGACAAATTCAGTCTGGAGTACTTCATCATGGGCGGTCAGAAATGAGAGCGTTGGATCGTAAGGCTCATCATTTAATGAATTCTCATACTTCATGTTCCAATGACCTTGCTTCTCATCCCAGCGATGACCCATGGCACCTTTTGGTATGACATAATCGCCACTATCTTCATCAATGTTTACAAACTTCCATTCCCCATTAGGAATATCCTTATTGCCAGGCAATTCATTTGCCCTAAGTAGACGACCTGGGCGGTAATGTTCACCTTCACGATCTAATTTCACTAACATTGGGCTATCTGTATAACGTTTCACATAGTCAATAAAATAAGGTGTTTTCTGCTCATGATGAAACTCCTTTAAAATGACATGCGATACAGCCATCCAAAAAGCACCGTCACTACCAGCATGTAATGGCACCCATTGATCAGCGTATTTACAAACTTGTGAAAAATCAGGAGAAAAGACCACAGCTTTTGTGCCATTGTGTCTTGATTCAGCAAAAAAGTGGCAATCTGGGGTCCGAGTCATGTTCAAACATGCTCCCATGTCTGCAATCATTTTAGCGTTATACCAGTCAGCGCTTTCACAAACATCTGTCTGTTCTCCCCAGATTTCTGGAAACGCCGTCGGTAAGTCGCAGTACCAATCATAAAAACTAAGACAAACACCACCAAAGAGTTGGAGAAAACGACTACCAGCTGCATAGCTCAACATTGACATGGCAGGAATTGGGGAAAACCCTATGACACGATCAGGGCCATGTTCTTTAGCAGTGTAGATATTGGCCGCAGCCATAATCTCCAATGCCTCGTCCCAATGCACTCGCCTGAAACCGCCTTTACCTCTAGCATTTTGGTATGCTCTCCGTTTTTCTGGATTAGCTTGCAATGCAGCCCAGGCTTCCAATGGGTTGTCTGTTTTGGCTTTTTCCTCACGATAGGCATCGATTAAAGCACTCCTGATTAAAGGGTATTTGATCCTAACAGGGCTGTATAAGTACCAAGAAAAAGATATCCCACGCTGGCAGCCTCTTGGTTCATAGGGAGGGAGTTGATCTTCAAGTAATGGGTAATCCAATTGTTGGGTTTCCCAAACTACAACCCCATCTTTGACATGAATTTGCCAAGAACATCCACCAGTGCAATTGACACCATGAGTGCTTCTTACAATTCGATCGTGTTGAAAACGATTTCGATAAAACTCTTCCCACTTTCGAGTTTTTGGAGCAACAATATCTTTGATCCAGGTCATGTCTTAATCCTTATAATTTTTTATTAATGTTTTCACTTGGTTTTTATCTGTCTGTCATAAATAGCTTGATTTACTGATCCTTTGATACGTCGTCGAAACAACAAGCCACAGAGGAAAAAAACAATCGAACCGCCCACTATTCCACTGACTAAAAGACCGACACCATAATCTCTGGGCTGTTGAAAATCTTTTTTACTGTCTGCATCTTGAAGAAACGCAACAAGTGCAGAAATCTCTTGTTGGGTTATTGGATGGTTATTATAAGCAGCCTGCATGACCGGGAAGGGAGCTTGTCCAAGTATAGCCTCGACCCCTTCCTTCCCCATCCTGGAAAATACCGTTGTCAATTCTTGAGCAAGAATACCACCACCAATAACAGCATCATTCTTTACATCATGACAAGAATTACATGCTGCCCCGTCTTCTGAAAATCTAACCGTTCCTTGAAATAATTCTTTACCCAGATTTATATCTTTAGGTGTTGGAGTTGAATTTTTATTATTATCAACCTCTATCACTGGCTCCTTGTTCTGAGAAACTACCGGGTTATTCGTAGCAATAAAATCTACAATCATCTTAATTGTGCTATCAGGAAGATTTGTATCCGGCATGACTAAACCATTGAACTCATTAAATACTTTTACTGCTTCAGGATTACCTCTTTTAATCAGTGATTGTGATGACTGAATAAATCCTATTAACCATTCCTCATTGCGTCGTGTATTAACATCAATTAGATCAGGGCCAACTCTTCTGCCTCCACCAATTGTGTGGCAAGCAGAACAATACATATTGAAGTAATCTTCACCGGTTGTTTGAGTCCAGCAAAGGGGGTTATAAAGGAAAATAGATAATAAAAAAACCCAAGAATAGCCTAGCAATATTTTTTTTGTCCTTACTCTCACAAGTCTGATTAGCCTCTTCTAATAATTCACATTATTGTTTCACAAGGGTATAAACAGTTATGTTATGGATTCTAACCAAAAGTTAGATTTGGTCTATGATTCATAACAATGGTTGATTGACCTAAATCAATTACAATTTATCCAAATAAACTGCCAATAATGTATGTAATTTCCATCGTCTTATGCTCTTGTGAAAAGAGGTGCTTAGTTATCCATGATTTTGGATGTTTGATTTGTTAACCCTCATACAACGATTGATCAAAACTCGTATACTCCATGATTTACTCCTCAGAAATCAAAGGTATCAATTTAAACTCTCAATAAATTCAACAATTTCATCCAACTCTCGATGCATCAAATCATAACTTGGCATAATAGCTGGATAATTCAATAAAACCTTACTATTAGGTTGTATTATTGATTCTTCAAGGTAAAAATGGTCAGCTACTATCTTTTCTCCACTATCAAGCTCTCTTGTAGTGCCAGCAATTCCTTTCCAAGAAGGGCCCACCCCTTCTGATCCATCGAGGCTGTGACAGGCCATACAACCTAAGGATTGAGAGATAACCTTACCGGCTAGTAAGTCTTTACCTTTATTATCATCTGTACTGTTAGCAAGTAATATTTGCTTAGAGAATCCGAAACAGAAAAGTAAAAATAAGTACATAGCTCCAAGAGTTAACGTAACAAAGTTCTCCATGTCTAATTCATCTATTTTCAATTAATTGTCCAAATACTAGTTTTTCGTTATTCTCAAAACTGGTTTATCTGCTCGAAACTCCTTGATTAAAGGCACAGATTCAATTGGATAATTTTTAGATTTCTGTCTTCCAGGGCCAGGTATAGAAAAAACTTTATTATTACAATT
>Ga0206683_10002413_pt1 | contig 12624 bp, 18 predicted proteins | sample M280m12015metaG_FD_155483 | JGI IMG/M metagenome (GOLD analysis project Ga0206683, IMG submission 155483) | Ammonia-oxidizing marine archaeal communities from Monterey Bay, California, United States - M2 80m 12015 | ecosystem: Environmental > Aquatic > Marine > Intertidal zone | place: USA...
GTTTTTTTTGATTATTTCTATAAAAACTTGTTTGTCAAGAAAACGCCAACCCATCATACTATCTGGATCACTTATAGGTACAGATAATAGATTACCAAATTGGTCTTCCATTATGTACATTAATTTGTTATTGTGGGTGTGAGAACTATCTGTAATCAACATACAATGTATCATTACACCTAATTCTAGATATATGTAGTATCCGCCAACTTCAAAGTCTTGGATATATTGTGGGGGGAGTGTTTTTTTGTGCTTTTCTTCTTTCTCTTCGCGATAGTCTGAAAGATTTATTATATTATTCATACAGGCTCTCCTGTAAGTCTTAATGGAAACTCATTTTCTTTAGCAGATTCTGATACTTCCCATATTTTTTGTTCTGCTAACTGAATGTCATAAACTCCTGCAACAGCATGACCAAACTTATGAACTTCAAACGTAATAGAATTAGCATCAATTTCAGTCTTGTTGAAAAATTCCATAAGAGTCCAAGTCACAAACTCCATAGGTGTAAAGTCATCATTATGATAGATGACCTTGAACAAGGGTGGTGGTTTTGGTGGTTCTCTTTTTTTCTTAGGCGGTCTGTCTATGACATCAGCATTACCCTTAGAATCTGTTTGTCCCATTATGGCATTAATTTGTCCGTATTAATAGTTAATTTTTCTGGAGCTCCTACTAATGGTGTGCGTGGAGCCTGCTGTTGTTGCTGTTGTTGCTGTTGTTGCATTTCTTGTTGTTTTTCTAATTGTTCTTTAGAAATAAAATCAGCATTAAATGAAACACTTCTTCTTTCTTGGTCACCTTCTGTTTTGAAGGGATATACACAATGTTGAAGATGAGAAGGAAATATAAAAAACTCTCCAACTTTTGGTTTCCATTTAATTAAATTACGAGTTAAGTTTGAACTAGCACCACCTGCACCGATAAACATAATACATCCGTCATCGTCGCGTTCTGGTTTTGTAGAAGGTAGAAATTCGGGAACTTTTAAATACATAACTGTTGAAAGTTTACATTCTGTATGAATATGAATAGGATTATATTCACCCTCCCATTGACTTATAATCCACGCACTCTTCATTTGAGTCAACCATTCGGTATCTTTAACTTTATCCCAATCTGAGGATGTTGCCTGCTGTCTTGTACAGGAGGCAACATATTCTCCGACACAATTCATTAACCAATTAAATATATTACCATCTTTACCAATCTTATAGTCCATCATCATTTGATGAGGAACGAGGGGCTCATCTTCTATCTGTCCTGCTAAATACTCCCCCCAATTTTCTCTTTCTGGATCTTGAAGTACTTTATCTGTAATCTCAATCATACCTTCCAGAATATTATCTGGTAGTCTTGTTCTCATTAAAACATCTGACCAAGGCTGTATAAATTCAACCTCTATTTGTTCTTGATAAATTCCTTGTTTCTTTTTGGCCTTTTCTTCAGCTCGTCTTTGTGCTCTATTCATATTCAAATCCTGTGAAATCACGTTTCTTAAATTTACCACCAGTTGCAATATCAAATGATGGTGTGTCATCTTCCTGACCAGTATCTACTAGTTCATCTTGAGCCGATTGATCTACATCAAAAAGTCTCATTTTAGACCTATCTATGCCAACAACAAATTTCTTATTGATAGTAGGATCATTGTATCTATTTTTCAATTGTTTAACCATTATCTGTCCAACTTCTTCCATTTGCTCAGTAGATATAATTGCAAACATAAGATCTGCAGTTGCAGGTAACCCAAAACTCTCTGAAGTGTCTTCCAAGCCAACATCAGTATTAGAATAACCTGAGCGAGTAGTCTGAGTAGCAGAAACAATAGGGATCTTGTTTTCCACAGCAAGTCCTCTAAGCTCTTCTGCAATTGATTTGATAAGCGTGTACGAATTGACATTAGCTCCAGACTTTATTCTTGATGAAGTACAAATATTCAGATAATCAACAAATATTATATCTGGAACGAAAGACCTTTTAAGGTTTAATTCATTCAATAGTGCACGAAAGTGATTCACACCCGCAGATGCGGTTGGATATTCCTTGATTATTAATTTTCCTTTAGTTGTTTTTTCAAGATTAGCTATCTTACTATCGTATAAATCTTTTGGTAAACTATGAAGGTCATCCACAGCAATATTCAAAAGATTTGCATCTATTCTTTCAGCAATCTTTTCTTCAGCCATTTCCAAAGTGATGTACAGAACATTCTTATTTTCAGAAAGACATGAAGCTGCAACATGACACATGAACAGGGATTTACCTACACCAGTACCTGCAAGACAGATATTTAATGTTTTTTGTGGAAGACCACCTTTGGTAATTCTGTTAAAGTAGTCAAGATCAAATGGTATCCTTTCTTCAACCCTATGGTAGTAATCGTAACGATCATCGCTGTCATCAATATAGTCATGACCAACATGAGGATCAAAACTGACCGAAAGGGCATCACTAAGTATGTCTGGAATGGCACCCTTGTCTGCTGTTGATTTTGGATTGTCAAGTATTGATATTGAGTCAACGACTGCGTTGTAGATGGCTTTGTCCTGACAAAATTTTTCAGTTGTGTCCAATAGCCAATTAATATCTGTATAATCTTCCGCATGAGAATCTATATCTTGTAGTAACTGAGAAGAATCTTTAAATTCTTCTTCGTTCATTTTAGCCTCAGAAAGCTCAATCTGTAAAGCTTCATGAGAGGGAAGTGAATTATATTTGGTTACAAAATTATTTATTTTTTCATAAAGAGTTTTATCTGAATGTTCTGTAAAATAATCAGTTTTCAGAAAAGGCAATACTTTTCTGGTGTATTCTTCATTTTGTAATAAGTTCTTCAGTATTACTATTTCTGTTCTCATTATTTGCAGTCTCCCATAATATTTCTAATAGTGATTCACCAAGTTTCTTTTCAAAAATTTCTCCTTCTTCATCGGTAAGTTTATGTTCTCCGATATTAGATGGTGCAGTAATTATATCATATTCATAATCACAATTAATAGAACCATCATCATTAAGTTTTGGATCAAGCTTAAAATTTTTATATTTAATTACTACATGATGAAAGGGGCCCTCAATAATTTGAATACAGAGATTTTCCTCATCATCTTCAGAGGGATTAGAACAAATCCGAAACCAACTATCCTTCAACTTCTTCGGCGATATCCTCGGTGCTAAATTCGGCATCACTCCCCTTTCCATATGAAAATTCTTTATCTGCTGCAGTCTCCAAACCATCCATAATATCATCTGTAAAATATTTTTCTGGATCTTTGTAAATTTGTTTTCCAAAGACTTTTGAACCATCTGGCATTTCATACCTTGTGGATACTTTCTTTATTATACCATACTTTTCAGCTAATTCAAGTAGTCCATAATATTTGCTGAGTCCTTCATCATAGGTTAAAAGAACATCTACCTTTTTATTTTCCTTAGTTAATCTTGACTTAAAGTTTTTACAATGAATGATATTACCAATTACATCTGTTCCATCTTTTTCTTTTTTCTTAGAAAGGAAAACGATATTAGATGCTGCATATTGTAGACCAGAACCACCACCCATAATATCTTGTGGAAACATAGCTCCAACTTGTTTGTATGTGTGATTAGTAACCAGTAGAGGTATCCCAGCCTTTGCAAGTTTGAGTGTCAATACTCTGAACACACCCTTTACGATTCGTGCCTTAGTCATATCCACTTTGTTCGCACCTTCAGTAATATCTCCAACTTCTTTAGCTGTAGATAACATACCAAGACTATCAAGACAAAGTAGAAGTGGTGCATCACCATTTTTCTCAATGTGTGCGTCCACTATTTTTGACGCCTGTTGGCCAAAGTCCTGTATAGTAGCAACTGGTAATTGAACAAATCGTTTTGTGTCTATGTTCCTTTCTTCAATCATTTCGGGGGTAAGAGCAGATTCAGACTCAAAATACAAAACACCACCGCTAGGATTATCTGTAAGAAACTGTTTACACAGCCCCAAGATAAAGAAAGTTTTTCCAGTTGCTGACTCACCTGCGAAAGCAGTAATCTTATTAGATGGTAAGCCTTTATTAATGCTTCCAGATAAGAGCGCATTAAGTATATAAGATCCAGTATTAATATATTCATTTACATTTCCTAGCATTCCATCTGCAACTTTGGAAGCATATTCGTTTCCAGCTACAGACAGTAGTTCATCAAGATAATCACTCATTATTTTTCCTTTTCATTATTTCAGCCATGATTAATAGTGCTTGTTGATTTAGTTGAGCTCTATCAGAATATATTTCAACTCTATCTCTTTCTGCTAATATTTCTTTATAGAACTCTTTTAGATCTTCTGTAAGCCAAGAACCATAATCCATTTCCATTTAATACTCCTATTATACCATATATTTTGTATTTGTCAAGAAAAGAATTCCATAATATTAGACTTCTTTTCGTGCTCCCACCCTATAGTTTGAAGCAGAACTTTCATAGGATCAAGAAAGGCCTTTTCAAATTGGCGGTCATAATCTATATAAGTTTCCAGTTTAAATTCTTTAGGAAGTTCATTTAACATAGGAATAGATGAATCACCAGTAGGATTTGGTTCTTTCAAATATGTATATTTAATTTTTTCTCCCTCTTGAATGATTGGATATTTCTTTGTTAGTTTATTCTTCTCCAGCATCATATTATAAATCAAAGATCCCTTAACATGAAGTGGAGTTGACTTTCTGTAAATAGAAGCTGAGTCTCTATATTTTGCAAGACCCTTAACAGATCTTGGAAATGAAACTTCTTCTGGTGGAAGAGTTTTAAATTTACTTTTGAATATTTCAATAAACTCTATAACTTGGTCTTCAGTTCCATTCATAATAAGTTTGAATGCATCCTTGAGTGCATTACGACAAGTCTCAGGAGTTGATGACTTGACAGCTTCAATCCCCATAATTTTTAGTTTGGGCTCTTCATACTGAACACCCTCAGAGTTATGAACATTCAGAATGTATCTTTTCTTTGCAGTCCAGATTCCGACATCAGCTAAAACCTCTCGTTTCATTACCATCTTTTGTTCAAATGCATTAACATATTCTGCCATTTCATCATAACAATTATCAATCACATCTTGTAATTTACCATCACAAACCTTGTCCATAAACTCTATGATTTTGTCCGTATCTGTAAGACCTACTTTATTGATGAATGTATCAAAAGCAACGTACAAAGAGTCAGTATCGGAAGCAATAACGTAATCTGTTCCATCTGTTCCTAATATTTTATTTAAGTATTGATTGACTGCTCTTTCAGCCCACCGAATAGAAAGTTGTCCAGCAACCGACACAGCCTCGGCATTCCTCATATCGTAAAACCGAAACCATTGATTACCAAGAGCACCATAAGCTGAGTTAAGAGCAATCTTTAAATTAATCTGCATATTGTGATACTGTGCCAACTTGTTAGTATCTGCAGACTTTCCTTTCTTCTGTTCCCCAATCATCTTCTTCTTATACTTCACACGGTCTGTATACATTTTCTCCATGAGTGCTGGAAGGAAACCTTGTTTCTTGCGAGTATATAAAGAACCATTTGGGGTCATAGTAAGATTGTTATCTTTGAGAAATTGAGTATTCAATTCCCCATCCAACATAGTCTCTACCATGACATGATGGCCACTAGAATCTTTCCTAGCCTCTGGATGAGTACCCCTAATAGTCTCAGGAGAAATATTATATTGCATTATCAAATGTGGATACAAAGAATTCAAGTCAAAACTACAAACCCACTTATGCCGACCTACTTGTGGGTCTTTCACATACGCGCCCTCATATGCCGAATCTTTAACCTCATGAGATTTTGGTGGAATTACAATATTCTGTTCGCGGAGATGATTGTAAATAATACAATCCCACATTTTTACTGGACTGAACACATCATTGAAATTACACTTGGCCATGTAGGCTAGTGAAATGATAAGTTCCATGAGTTTTAGTTTTTCCTCAAGTCTCTCAACCAAGACAACATCATGAACATTATAATCTACAAACTTTTGAAAATTTGTTTTGTAGAGTTCATGTAAAGAAGATGCCTCAGAATAATCAAGCTTCTTCTCTCCCAATTCTGTATAGGCAATGTGGTTCAAAGCATAAGATTCTTGATTGACATACATAAACTTTTTGTATGCATCTAAGTAATCAATACTTGCGAGTCCAACCAAATCAAATACTTGTTGTTTTCTACCACCCAATAAACTAACTTCAGTTTCCTTAAACCAACCCCAAGGCGAAAGACGATTTGCTGCCTTCTCTCCAAGAAGTCTTCGGATTCTATTCATAAGATATGGAATATCAAAGAAGCGAGAATTCCATCCTGTAACAATGTCTGGATAGTCTGCTGCCCAATCTGAAATAAATCGTTCAAGTAAGTTCTCTTCATCCATACAATGAATATATTCAACTCCATCAGAGGGAACATAATCACCACACGCATACACTCTGAACCTTCCATTCATCTTTATGGAAATGGCCAGAACTTCTTCATTGGCTTGTCTTATATTGGGAAATCCAAATTCAGAACTTGTTTCAATATCAATGAATGCTATTTTAATTTTGGATAAATCATAATCTATGAGGCCTGAATATTGGTCAGAGATAAAGGAATATTGAAACTGGTCAATTCCGAAAACATCACCACCATATTCTTTCATGGCTTGGCGAGAGTCCTTCATAGAACCCCATTTAACTGCAGCTACAGTTTTACCACTTAGGGTTTTCCATTGGGGATTTTGTGGTTTTTGTGATTGAACGTAAAGGGTAGGCTCGTAGGGAATCTTACTTTTGAAAGTCTCCCCACGATTATCAATACCTCGTAAAGCAATAAAATTACCATGAGGCTGAACATTGGTGTAAAACATTATAATTTATCTAGGTTATAGTATTTGATGTATTCAACTTCTAACTTATCTAAATTATTATAACACAATATGATGTGATTGTCAACCCATGAACGCCCACGATTTGCCCCTATTACAAATAAAATTTGTAAATAGATGAGCCACACATATTTCATATTTCCTCCTATGCGAGAAGGCCTGTCTTATATTGGGTCTTCCCATTAACTCTTAGAGCCGTCATTGTTTTACTTCGGTTACTCCCATCAAGAACGTAAGAGCAATGTATCCATCCACTATTTGGGTCAACTCCATCATAAAATTCTAAAATTAGCTGATCAAATACTAGATTCTTTTCAATCCATTTTGCGAGGTCTGGATTTGAAATTTTTGTCGATTCAAAGTCTGCTGCTTGACCATTACAATGCTGACTTGTCTTTGAACCGCCTACTGCTTTATTTAATGCTGGTGAACGATATCCGCTGTTGATACGAATAACTCCAAATTCATCTCTTATCGGTTGTAGAATAAAATTACAGAGATTAACTAAATTAATAACGTGTTCTCTTGTAGCATCATTTGAGATTCCCAAACGATCAGCAGTAGAGCTTTTTATCATTTCTTGATACCCAAAGTTTTTTGTCAGGTGTCCATTATAAATTGGTATCTTGACTGCCATAATATTCCTTTACTGTTTTCTAATATCAAATGACCCTGTAGACGGATCAAATTTTAAAACAACTTTCATTTCTATTGGCATAAAATTGCCATCTTTCATCTGTACAGGAAGTTTACCTTCTACTGCACCTTTAAGAGCATCTTTTGCATTCTCAAATACATGAGATTTGTCGCCCTTTATAATTTTATCTAATTCTTTTTTTGCGTTGTCTGGAAGTATATCATCTAACATCTTTTCAACGTGTTCTTCTGCCAGATCTTGAGCTTTATCAACTACTAATCCAGCAACTACATTAAATAGCATTCCTGCAAGTGGTAACATAATTTTTCTCCTACTAATAATTTAAAACAAAAACCCCCTACTAAAGTATATATTAGTAGAGGGTTGGAGAATCTACTTCTTCTTATGTTCAATCACCGATGGTGATGAAATAGGAATGATGCGAGGTTTCTTTTCCTCTGGAACTATTTTCTCCAAACTAATGTTCAAAAGACCATTAGTGAACTCTGCATTTTTGACAACCATGTCATCAGATAGAGTCCATGCCTTAGAGAAGATCCTTTTGGCGATCCCTCTATGAACATACTGCTGTTCCGCAGTATCTTTAGATTCTTTTGAACGTACTGTGAGAGTACCATCCGATACTTCAACTTCAATATCATCTTCAGAAAACCCTGCAAGGGCTATCTCAATGATATAATTATACTCATCCACCTTACGAATATTGTATGGGGGATATCCTGTATCTTGTTGAGTAGGGGAGTGCATCAGACGATGAAACATAGAATCGAATCCTACGGAAAGACCCATAAAACGTTCTAAGTCGCCTGCTGTGAAATGTGTGTGATGTGCTAATTGTACCATATTGCCTCCTTATATAAGCAAGGTTATAAAATAATCCCCACCCCCTAGCACGGGCGATGGGTAAGTTTAAGGTTTCCTTAATTGGACAACCTCAATCGTGCCAACCTTCTCCTTTGAGGAAATGATGACAGCGATGTTTTAAAACAATCCAAATCAATATTATTAATGAATCTGCAGCATAACTGCCTTCTTTCACTAACAATGTGTATTTTGTCTTCACCACTATTTATACTCCATTTTATATAATTATACTAAGTTTTGACAAAAAAGTCAAGTTAAAAAATTGAAATTAATAACCATTCTAATTTTTTCATCCGTACAAGAAGTGCCACGATGTTTCGTTTCTTCTGGAAATGAAACAATTCTATTTGCAACACTTTCAACTTTCGTTCCATCCTCAAATTCTGTATATCCATTATTGGTATTCATATACAAAATTAAAGTGGTATAAGGTATCACTCCCATATTTCCACCAACATCAGTATGAAATGAATTTAGTTCTATTTTCGGTGTTCTTGTGAGTAGATTGGCCTTTATCCGAAATATCTCTTTAATTCTTATTCTATTTAAAATAGGACTGAGTACCCCATAATGTGTAGAAGTTGGGCCCAGATTTTCTTTGTAAAAACTATGAGTGAATTGGAATTTATCTTCATCATCTGCATAATCTATTGCATCATTATAGACCCAATTAAAACTCCCACCAAGCATTGTATTTTTTAAAACTTGAAAAGATTTTGGATCTAGAAAATCATCTAGAATCACGGGCTTCATATTAATTCAGTTTAAATCGTCTATCTACTTTTCTAATATTGTTTTGACCTTGATCGTAAATATATACTTCTTTGATTGGCCCATCAATATTCTTGTCCCAATAGTCTAAAAACTTAGTTATGCGTGGAAACTCTGGTAATTGATCTTCTGTCTGCCACACGAATTCGTTCACAATGTGTAAATAATCTGGAATATAATATACTACTTGAACGGATGCAATTGTCCATTTCTTTATAATATAAGTCAAGATTATTCCTTTCCTGTTGAACCGAATCCTCCATCTCTGTCAGTTTTTCTTTCTGGCCGTTCATCGAGCTCCAACAACACGTGCTGTTTCTCTAGAACTAATTCTGCCTGACAAATGCGTTCTCCGTTGGTTACAAATTGTTGATATCCACTTATGTTGTATATCATCATGTAAACTGGCTCCACATAATCAGAATCAATAATCCCTACATTATTTGCAAGAGTTAATCCATGTTTCAATGCAAGACTTGATCTTGGATATAAACGAATAGAATGATTGCTTGGAATATCAAATATCAATCCAGTAGGAACTAACATTCTTTCGTTTGGGTTGATTTGCACCCTTCCTTTTACTACTTTTCTCTCTCTGATCTCTATATCTTGATCATCATGACTTATGTATGCTCTTGCTACCGAATCTTCTGGTAGATAAGAGTGCAAATCAAAACAGGCCGAACCTTCTGTGGCACGAACAGGATCTTTTACTGCCGAGTCTAATTTGAAGTAATATAGATCACTCGTCATTCTCATCAGCATCCCTCTTATTCCCAATATTATATTTTGGAGTTAAATCCCATTCATCCTTTTCTTTGAAGGACAAAATCTTTAACTGGCTCAATGGAACTGTAGGATCTGCTGATTTATCTGGTTCGACTAGAGTAATTAATTCCCATTCAGAGAGTAGATTTGCAATACTGTTTCTTCGTGCTTGGTCATTCTCTGTGAAATTAGTGGTCTTACCATCTAATGCAAAAAGTTCTTTAAAATGTACTATGTAATATTTTCCCTGCTTGTGCAGGATGTGACAAGATTGAAATAAAGTTTTTTCTTTGCGTGATGCGATTCCTATACGTGTTAAGGTTTCTCGTACCTTTAGGAAATCATCTGCTTCTTTCAACTTCACTTCAATCATCGCTTGGATGAGTGTATCGTTCATGTTGTTCCTTTCAATCCACCTATATCAATTTGTTGTTTAATAATGTTCAGTTGCGAATCATTAAGCAAGGTTGAATAGTCTCTCGCCTTTTCATAATTGCACTTGTAATAACTCTTGATTATATCAAGAATTTCATTATTCTCTTTTTTCCTTTTCAACCATTTACCATATCTTTTCTTTGGTCTAATACTATTTAGAAAAAAGTCAAATTGAAGTTTGTGATCTGCATAACTACGAAAGTTCATTTCGTTTGCATATAATGCAGTATCGTGATTGAAACTTAGCCCCCTATTCACGATAAAAGGTTTGTATTCCTTCTCCAACTCTGGTGTTTCATCCATGAGATTCTTCTTCCCATAGTTGATTTGATTTATAAATTCAAATGGGCTCATGAGAACTCACATTCTGCCATCAACTCTATCAGGCAAGCAACCAAGTTAATCTCTTGGTCTGCAACAAATGCAGATTTATACTGATAATCTGCAATAATCAAGACTGCTTGAGGAATAGACCCCTTATCGACAACTTCATACAATTTATCGTAGATTTTACGATACACAGATGCAGGATCATTATCAACATTTGATGTGACCCATTGTCTCATATTAGGGAAATTCTTTTCTCTCAGAGCCGTAACTAATTGATTGAGGTTCAGTTCTCCTATATTTGCAAGGATTCCCGAATCAATAGTACCAGATGTAGAATATCGTTGCATCTCATTCAACACCCTTCTGAAATCTGGAAAGTGTTTGTTAATCAGAGCTGCAATTACATTCTTATCATGTTCAACGTTTTCTTCAGTAAGAATAACACCACAACGGATCATGAATTGTTGTGCAATTGCTGGTTTTTCACTTTTTGGAGAAGAGAAATCCACTACTGCACATCTGGAATGAATTGGTTCAATTATACGATTCTTGTAATTACAAGTGAATATAAAAGAACAATTGTCTGCAAACTTTTCTATAAATCCCCTCATGGCCGGTTGAACCGAATCTGGATTCATATAGTCTGCCTCATCAATGATCACAACTTTTCTTCCACCCTGTAAGGAAATAGTAGAACAGAATTGTGTCATTTTAGTCCTGAGAGTGTCAATCATTCTACCCTCATCAGAACCATTGATGATAATATAATCAGAATTTGTCATATCACAGATTGCCCTGGCAACTGTTGTCTTACCAACACCAGCAGGGCCCGTGAACATGAGATTGGGAACTTTTTCTTCCTTGACTAAATCTTCAAGAGTTCCCTTGATCGTATCAGATAAGATACATTGATCGATGGTTTTGGGCCGATACTTTTCGACCCACAAGAAATTATCCATATCAAAAAACCTTTCATAGTGTAGTTGAACTTATCCCTCAAAAGTAGAGTTCTGCTCGAGTGCAATCCAATACTGTAACGAATCTGTTGTCCTATTGAAATGGGAAATTCGTTTTGATGATAGTTTCACATCATAAGTTCCTTCCATAATTTTATTCAAGTTTTCAGTCTTGAATATCATTCGGAAAGTTTTATCGGTAGGGCCGACACCAGTTGAAAATCGATCTGAAGATGTATTTCCTGTATCAGATACAACTAATCGAGTTTCAGTTCCATTACCTTCTACAACTACTTCTGGAAGTCCAAGAGTGTTTGCAGCGTTAATGGTCTTTTTGAATACATCTTTTTCAAGAGTGAATTCAACATCTGGATCTGGAAAGGAAATATCTTTCTCAGGTGGTGTTTGAAACATTGAACTACTTCCACAATATCGATATTGTGCCTCGTGCGAAGGATCTGAAATAGTCACACCTTCTTCTGTAAAATCCAAATCTGGATCATTGAACAGAGACAGAGTTCCAAGAAAACGATTTAATTCGTAAATTGGAAATGTCTTTGGGAAGTCCTCACTAATCTCTACTGAGGCGAGAATAGTGTTTAATGGGGAAACAGTTCTTAACAGATTTCCCTCACGAAATTCCAAACTTTGGTTTATAGTAGCGTAATTTTTCAAAAACCCTACTGTATTTTCACTTAACTTCATCGTGTTCTCCTTGAGTTTCACGTTTGTAATGGTTATCATGTAGGTATAACATAATAATAACATAATGAGCGACTTTTGTCAAGTCGTTTCTATTAAATCCACCCTTTTTTCCATACCTTTGAGCGTATTTAATTATATTACCGATACAGAAACCTTCACCATGTCCTGCATCAGAAATAAATTCTGTTGACTGTATTTTGTTTTGGGCATAATGGGAAGTATAGGTCTTATCTATTGAA
>Ga0206683_10002419_pt1 | contig 12603 bp, 10 predicted proteins | sample M280m12015metaG_FD_155483 | JGI IMG/M metagenome (GOLD analysis project Ga0206683, IMG submission 155483) | Ammonia-oxidizing marine archaeal communities from Monterey Bay, California, United States - M2 80m 12015 | ecosystem: Environmental > Aquatic > Marine > Intertidal zone | place: USA...
CCGCCCCATCTGAGACATCCCCACGCCCCCGACTGCGTTGGCAAGCCCGGCCATCGCGACCGTGGCCCCGCCTGGACCACCCGCCTCGTCCACGATCGTTGCCGTATGTCCCAAGACCATGAGACCGGCCAGTACGGCCAAGCCATAGGAGCTCCATAGACCACGCACGACCCGCCAGTCGGCTAGCGCCGATTCCCGGTCGGCCAGACTCACAGACCGTCCGGATCCGACGAGGCACACCGCTGCCAGACCCGCCAGTCCCACGACCAGAGCTAGGAGCCGGAGACCGTAGGTGCGACCGTGGTCCTTGATCGGACCGTCCAGCAAAATGGCCGCCAAGGCTGCCCCGAGGGCGTAGGCCGCGGTAGTTAGGCCGAGGGCTTTGCCGGCCGACCCCGGGTTCGCCTCAGCGGACCGTTGTAGGGCAAAGGCGTAGCCCAACCCATTGGCGAGGCCGAAGACCATGCCGTATCCAAGTAGAAGTACCGACCACGACGTTGCCGCAGCGGTGATGAGGAGGCCTACGACGGACCCCCCAGCGGCTAGGCCAACGATGGTCCAGCCGGGGAGACGGCTGAAGAGTCGGTGTCCGACGAGAACAGCCACGGTGATGGCTACCAAGGCCATCGAGTACGCAGCACTGACCGTTCCCCGGCCCGCGTCTAGGCGGGATTCGAGGGGCTCCAGGAAGATGCTCCATGCGTGGACGGTGCCCAAGGATCCACTAAGCAGAATGCAGCCGACCAGCGGCCCCCGACCTCTATGGCCGACCTCAGTCACCTTGTCGACGCTAACGGTCGCTACTCCGGGAGAGTTGTCACCCGATCTGGTGGGATGGTCGAAAATGTGGTGCGATTGGAAGGTGTCGGCAACCGTCGACGTCAGGCCGAAGGAGACAAACGAGATGCCGCACTATCTGATCCAGGGTTCATACACGGCCGAAGGGTGCCAGGGCTTGGTTGCCGAGGGAGCGACGGTGAGGTTGGAAGAGGCCTCGTCCCTGATCGCCGCCCTCGGGGGCACGATGGAGTCGATGTACTACATCTGGGGAACCGACGACGTGATCGGGGTCTGTGAGATGCCAGACGACGCATCGGCTGCTGCAGCGAGCCTGGCCGTTTCGAGCAGCGGGAAGGTCGGAGTGCGGATTACGCCACTGATCCCCGCCGGCGACATCGATGCGGCCGCAGCCAAGGCCCGCGAGGTGTCGTACCGGCCACCCGGAACCTGAGATACCCGTTCAGGGTGCCGTCGGACAGAGGTTCGGACGGCGGTGAGGATCCCGTTTACCTCGACTAGCCCACCTGGAAATGCTCCAGGGCGGCGTCCTATCCGTTATGTCCTCGTAGCCCAGGAGCGGTCGAAGTGTGTCGGCCGGGGGCATCAGGGGGCGAGGCGGGTGCGGTCGACCGAGAGTGACAGCACGTCTGGTCTGCTGTAGTGACCGGTTGGATCGAAGTTCTGGCGCTGACGTGCAACTTCACCCAGTTCGAGGTCGGCCCACACGATGCCGATCTCATCTCTCACGGGTTCGACGACCCAATGGCCGTCCGGCCCGGCGATGCAGGTCCCGCCATTGTGGAACTTTTCGCCATCCGGCAACTGGTCACGGAGGGGGAAATCCTCGGGGAGGTCGTCGGAGGCGTAGGGGGCGCCCACGCTCACCACGAACATGCGCCCCTCCTTGGCTATGAACCGGGTGATGTCCTCAGTGAGGCCGACCGAGCCCGGCCACGCGGCAACATGCACCTGTGAACCGGTGGCATACATGGCTGTGCGGGCCAGGGGCATCCAGTTCTCCCAGCAGTTGAGGCCAGTCATCCGTGCGCCGGCGTGATCGTGGGCTACCAGCCCCGCTCCGTCGCCATCGGCCCACACCAGTCGCTCGCCGTAGGTGGGCTTGAGTTTGCGATGCACGCTGACGACGCCTACCTCGGGGTCAATGGCTACCAGCGAGCAGTAGACCGATCCGCCCGAAGCGGCACGCTCCACCACACCCACATAGGTGAATGCGCGGACCTCCCGCACGGCGGCGACGACCTGGCCGAACTCGTCTCCGTTGATGTCAACAGCCTGGTCTAGGTAACGGGCGAAGGCCTCTTGTTGCTGTGGGTCTTCCCATGCCGAGCCATTGGTCCGGTCCAACCAGTTTGGGTAGCCCGATATGAAGACCTCGGGAAAGGCGATCAGGTCAGCACCGCCGACCCCGGCTTCGGTGATGCGCTCAACCACACGTTCCGTGGTGGCGGCCCTGTCGAGGTAGACGGGCGTGTCCTGTACGGCAGCAACTCGCATGGCGGATGGCCCTTCTGGTCGGAGACGCCTGGTCTAGGCGATTGGTACGGCGGCGCGGTCAGGAGCGTCGAACGTCATCACGCCGTCGTCGATGGCGCCCCGCCGGATCATCTTCACGTCCCGCCGGTAGTCCTGCGGGTTGAGCCACGGGACGTGGTCACCTTGTCGGGGCAGGAGATGCATGCTCCTGGTCATGTAACCGGCAGGAAAGTCGTCGATCCATGGGCGTTCTGGCATGTCGGCATCCTCGGTACGTAAACGCGGAGTGCAGCGGGTCGCCCCGACGGCGGCCATGTGGTTCAGCAGGCGACACACGTACTCCGAGGTGAGATCGGCCTTCAGGGTCCACGAGGCGTTCACGTATCCGAAGGTGGACACCAGGTTGGGAACGTTTGAATAACCAAGGCCCCGATAGGTCCAGGTGTCGGCGAAGTTCAATGGCTGACCATCGACCACGAAGTCCATCTCACCCAGAGTGACCAGATTGAGTCCAGTGGCCGTAACGATGATGTCGGCCTCCAGTTCCTCGCCCGACTGGAGTTGCACGCCCGTCTCGGTGAAAGTGTCAATGTGCCCGGTCGCCATAGAAGCCTTGCCCGCCCGGATGACCCGGAAAAGGTCGCCGTCGGGAATCAGGCACAACCGTTGGTCCCACGGGTTGTAGGTAGGGGTGAAGTGTGTGTCGACGTCGTAGTCGGGGCCCAACCCGGCCCTGACGCCCGACAGCAGGAACTCCTTCACCTTTTCCGGCTCGGTGCGGGTCTTTCGGTAGACGAGACCCTGCCGGAACACGTTCTTTCGTCGGACGATGGCGTAGGCCAGCTTGGCGGGCAGGAAGCGCTGGAGTCGGTTAGCGATGGCATCCGTAGCAGGCCGGGACGCCACATAGGTGGGGGAGCGCTGCAGCATCGTGATATGGGCGGTGTCGTCGGCCATTGCAGGTACGAGGGTCATCGCTGTGGCCCCCGAGCCGATCACTACGACGCGTTTGCCTGCGTAGTCGAGGTCGTCGGGCCACTCCTGTGGGTGCACGATCGTTCCTTTGAACCGTTCCCGACCTCGAAACTCTGGAGTAAAGCCCTCCTGATAGCTGTAGTAGCCGGAGCACATGAACAGGAACCCACACGTCAGGGTGACCGAGTTGGAGACGCCAGAGTCCGGATCGGTGTGCGTGGCCGTCACCGTCCAACGGGCTCGTTCACTTGACCATTTGGCGCTTGTCACCCGATGGCCGAACCGGATGTGGTCGATTAGGTCGTGTTCAGCCACCGTCTCGCGTAGATAGTCGAGGATGACCGGCCCATCGGCGATTGAACGTTCGTGCTTCCATGGCTTGAATCGGAAACCGAGGGTGTGCATATCGCTGTCGGATCGCACTCCCGGATACCGAAATAGGTCCCAGGTACCACCGATGTCGGGGCGGCCCTCCAGGATGGCGAAGGATGTGTCTGTGCAGCGGTCCTGCAGATGGACGGCGCCGCCAATGCCGGAGATTCCTGCCCCCACGATCAGGACGTCGAGGTGCTCGTGTTCCACCATGGGGCGGACAATAGGAAAGCTGTGGGACGGGTAGGGAACCGGGCTCGACACCAGATCCAACCCGGTGTGTCCGGATCGGCACCTGACTGGTGGTTGAGTTGGTGCCGTTCGACTCTTCAGAGCGGTGAGCCGAAGGCTAAACTGGACGATTGTTCAGTTCGACGGATGGGACGATTCTCGCCATGGCAGAACCGGGGACCATCAGCGGCACCCAGGAGCAGATTCTGGACGCTGTCCTGTCCTGTCTCGCCAAGGGGGGTATCGCCGGAGTGAGTATGCGGGCCGTGGCAGCCGAAGCGGACGTGTCTCTGGGCCTGCTCAACTATCACTTTTCGGGCAAGCAGGCCCTAATTGCCGCGGCGGTACAGATGGCATGTGATCGCCTTCTGGCCGAGTCCATGGTTTCCATTGATGGGGTGACAGGTGCTGACGAGCGGGTTAGGACGTTTATCCGGGGGACGATGGCCGAAGATTTCCTGTCATCGGAGTACCGTCGGCTTCGGCTGGTTATCTGGGCGGCGGGCCGGCAAGACCCGGAGATCGGCAAGACGGATCTGAAGTTTTACTGTGAGTACGTGGACCGGATGACTGAAATGATTCTCGAGGCCCGTCCCGAACTCTCCACGACCGGAGCACGGGAACGAGCCGTCGACGTGTCACTCACCCAGAATGGGCTTTGGCTCAACTGGGCTCGCTTTGGAGACCGGGAGGCCCTGGAGCGCGGCCTGCGGCGCTGCGAGGCCATCGCCCTGGGTGATGGCTGAACCGTGGCTTCGAACACAGCACACCAGCGGACCCACCTCCAGCAACTGGAGGCTGAGGCCATTTACGTGATGCGTGAGGTCGTCGCCCAGTTCGAGAGGCCGGTCATGCTCTACTCGATTGGCAAGGACTCGTCAGTGCTCCTGCATCTCTCCCGTAAGGCATTCCACCCGGGACCCATTCCATTCCCACTCCTCCACGTCGACACCACCTGGAAGTTCCGGGAAATGATCGAGTTCCGTGACCAGACAGCCGCCAAATTGGCTCTGGACCTGATCGTCCACACCAACACCCTCGGTGTAGCTGAAGGCATCAACCCCTTCGACCACGGGTCGAGGAACTACACCGACATCATGAAGACTGTGGCCCTGCGCCAGGCGTTGGACGCCGGTGGCTTCGATGCGGCGTTCGGAGGCGCCCGGCGCGACGAGGAACGGTCCCGGGCCAAGGAGCGGGTGTTTAGCTTTCGGGACCGGAACCACCGATGGGATCCGAAGAACCAACGACCTGAGCTCTGGAACCTCTACAACGGCCGGATCCACAGGGGTGAGAGCATCCGTGTGTTTCCGATTAGCAACTGGACTGAGTTGGACGTCTGGCAGTACATCCATCTGGAAGGCATCGACATCGTGCCTCTATACCGGTCCAAGGCCCGGCCTGTTGTGGAACGCGATGGGACTCTCATCATGGTCGATGACGATCGCTTTCGGTTCGCCGACGGGGAAGAGCCTGAGATGCGGTCGGTGCGTTTTCGCACCCTCGGCTGCTACCCACTTTCGGGTGCAGTGGAGTCGACGGCCACCACGCTGCCCGAGATCATCCAGGAGATGCTGTTGGCCACCCGGTCCGAGCGCGAGGGGCGAGTCATCGACCACGATCAGGCTGGCTCCATGGAGGACAAGAAGCGCGAGGGGTACTTTTGATGTCTCACGCCTCCAAGCTCATCGCCACCGACATTGAGGCCTACCTTGCCGAACACGAGCGCAAGGACCTGCTGCGGCTCCTGACCTGCGGTAGCGTCGACGACGGCAAGTCGACCCTCATCGGACGCCTACTCCACGACTCACGGATGATCTACGAGGATCAGCTCGCCGGTCTAGAGGTTGACTCAACGACCGTGGGGTCGGCAGGCGATCATCTGGATCTGGCGTTGCTCATGGACGGCCTAAAGGCTGAACGGGAGCAGGGGATCACCATTGACGTGGCTTACCGCTACTTCTCGACAGCCCGTCGTAAGTTCATCGTGGCCGACACCCCCGGCCACGAGCAGTACACCCGCAATATGGCCACCGGGGCTTCGACATGCGAGTTGGCGGTGATCCTCGTGGACGCCCGACACGGCGTGCTGGATCAGACCCGTCGGCACAGTCACATCGCCAGCCTGCTTGGCATCCGACACGTGGTAGTAGCCGTAAACAAGATGGACCTCGTGGCCTGGTCCGAGGATCGGTTTGACGAGATTCGGGTCGACTACCAGGCCTTCGCAGCCGGCCTGGAGCTGTTCGATCCGTACTTTCTGCCCATGTCGGCTCTACTGGGCGACAACGTGGTGGAGCGTGGGGACAACCTCACCTGGTTCGATGGACCGCCGTTGATGGAGTACCTCGAGACCGTCGACGTGGCCGCCGGCGTCGATCTGGACCGGTTCCGCCTGCCTGTGCAGCTGGTGATCCGTCCGGACGGCGACTTCCGGGGGTTCGCTGGCACGGTGGTCTCCGGGATGCTGCGGCCCGGGGATCCTGTGGTGTCGCTCCCGTCGGGGTTGGCATCCAATGTTGATCGCATCGTGTCCTTCGACGGTGATCTCGACCAGGCCGGGCCGGGTGATGCAGTGACGCTGACCCTGGTCGATGAGATCGACGCGAGCCGGGGCGACCTGCTGGTGGGAGCCGACGATCAGCCGGCTCGGTCCCACGAGGTCGACGCCATGATGGTCTGGATGGCCCAGGAGCAAATGCGGCCCGGTCGTCAATACCTCCTGCAGTCGGCTAACGGCCTCGTTGGCGTATCGGTGGCTTCCATCGACTATCGGGTGGACGTCAATTCGCTAGAGCACCTGTCAGCCTCAGAACTGGTCCTTAACGACATCGCCCGATGCACGATCACCGCTGAACGCGAGTTGCTGTTCGACCCCTATGCAACCAACCGTCGGACTGGCTCGTTCGTCCTTGTGGATCGGATGGACAATGCGACGGTAGCCGCCGGAATGATTCTGTGCGCCTCCTCGGTCTGGGATCGGAGCCCTGCTGCCGGCCTAGTCCGCCACCGTTCGGAGATCACGCCGGAAGAGCGAGCGGCGCGTTTCGGCCAGCGACCCTGCACCGTTCTACTGACCGGCTTGACAGCGGCAGGCAAGTCAACCATTGCAGCGGGCTTGGAGCGTCGCTTGTTCGACCGCGGGCTTACAACGATGCGCCTCGACGGCGAGAACATACGCCTCGGCATCAGCCGGGACCTCGGTTTCAGCGCCCGGGATCGTTCCGAGAACCTCCGCCGCGTAGCCGAGGTAGCACTCCTTGCCAACCGGCAAGGACTCATAGCCATTGCCGCCCTAGTGGCCCCCGAAGCCGACGTTCGCGCCCGCGCCCGCGAGCTGATTGGCGACCACCGCTTCGTAGAAGTGTTCGTCGACACTCCGATAGAGGTCTGCCGGGAGCGCGACCCCAACGGCCAGTACGAGGCGGCCGACAGGGGGGAGATCCAGGACTACCCGGGCGTTTCCTCGACCTATGACCAGCCCACCGACATGGATCTTCGACTCGACACCTCGGTGCAGGACGTCGACGAATGCGTGGACGCCATCCTGGCGTTACTCGAGGACCGGGGCGTGCTCTATGGCTGAAGTCGATCCGATGGGGGACAGCGAGCCGGTGTCGCAGGACATCACCCGCGCTGATGGACACGTGAACCAAGCCCGGCGAGCAGCGGTGACCGGCCATGAGGGCCAGACGGTCTGGTTCACCGGCCTGTCCGGCTCCGGCAAGTCCACGCTGGCCTTCGCCGTAGAGGAAGCCCTGATTGCCCGCAATGTGGCCGCATATGTTCTGGACGGAGACAACGTCCGTATGGGCCTCAACCGTGACCTCGGCTTCTCGCCCGACGACCGAACCGAGAACATCCGCCGGATCGGTGAGGTGTGCCGGCTGTTCCAGGATGCCGGTCTAGTGGTGCTCACCGCATTCATTTCGCCCTACCGCACCGACCGGGAGGCCGTGCGGGCCCTGCACCCAGACGGAACCTTCACCGAGGTCTTCGTGGACACGTCGCTGGAGGTCTGCGAGGAGCGGGACGTCAAGGGCCTGTACTCCCGGGCCCGGGCGGGGGAGATCCCCGACTTCAGTGGTATCTCGGCGCCATACGAGACGCCCATCTCGCCGGACTTACGGATCGACACTGGTCAACCTATTCAAGATTGTGTGGACGCCGTCCTCGATGTTTTGTTCCCTGATGAGGCCTACTCGTGATATTTCTGACCTTGTGGGTTACGCCTCGCTCAAGGTCCCGTGGGATCTACGCCGTGGACTCAACTAGGCCTTCTGGCCCGTGACCGACCCACTACTTCAACCATTCGACTTGGCGGGGTTGCGCCTGAGAAACCGGATCTTCTCTAGCAGCCATTCACCGGGCTACAACGTCGACGGCACTCCCAGCGACCGGTATGTCCGATACCACGAGGAGAAGGCCCGGGGCGGTATCGGACTGACCATGATTGGTGGGTCATCAAACGTCTCGGTCGACTCGGCGTCGTTGTGGGGTCAGTTGAATTTTGCCACCGACGCCGTCGTCGACCCCCTAGCAGCGATGGCTGAGCGGGTCCACGCACACGGCACGGCGATCATGTGCCAACTGACTCACATGGGGCGCCGCAATGTTTCCAATGATGGGGACTGGCTGCCCACCATTGCCCCATCGCCCATCCGGGAACCTATGCATCGGTTCTGGCCCAAAGAGGCTGAACTGTGGGACCTGGCTCGGGTAGTGGCCGACTTCGCTGCCGCTGCCCGACGCGTCGCCGATAGTGGGCTGGATGGGATCGAGTTGCTGGCCACCAGCCACCTCCTGGACCAGTTCTGGTCGCCCTTGGTAAACCGCAGGACCGACGGCTACGGCGGTTCGCTGGACAATCGGCTGCGATTCACCATCGAGGTGCTGGAGGCCGTCCGGGAGGCCGTCGGCGGGCGGCTCCTGGTGGGCTTACGGATGTTGGGCACCGAGGATCAGATCGGGGGCCTTGATGAGGAGGATTGCTGCGCCATCGCTGTGCGCCTCGCCGGATCAAGCCTGCTGGACTTCCTGAACGTGGCTGGACCGGCACTTGCCACTGACCAAGGCCTGTCGCGGGCCATCCCGCCGGCTGGGACACCTTTGGCGCCGTACCTACCGGTGGCCGCGGCCGTGCGCTCGGCAACCGACCTGCCGCTCCTGCACGCGACCCGGATCATCGACCCGGCCACGGCCAGACACGCCGTGGAGTCCGGTGCCGTGGACCTGGTGGGAATGACTCGGGCCCACTTCGCCGATCCCCATTTGGTGGCCAAGCTGGAGCGGGGTGAGCCGCAGCGAATCCGCGCCTGCGTGGGGGCGTCGCTGTGCATTAATCGACTACATCTTGGACTGGACTCGGTGTGCATCCAGAATCCCGCTACCGGTCGTGAGGGGACGGTGCCGCAGTTGGTAGTGCGATCTGATGGTCATCGTCGTCGGGTCGTCGTAGTGGGTGGTGGTCCGGGTGGCCTAGAGGCAGCACGAACTGCTGCCGAGCGGGGCCACACGGTGGTTCTGTTCGAGGCACAAGATCGGCTCGGGGGGCAGTTGGCACTGATGGCACGGGCGGGTGAGCGTCAGCGCGAGGTGGCCAGTCTCTTGGACTGGCTGGTCAATGAGGTGGCGCTGGCAGGCGTTGAGGTTCGGCTGTCCACACCGGTCGATGCAAGCGACGTGTTGGCTGAGGTGCCCGACGTTGTGATTGTGGCCACGGGTGGGTCGCCTGAGGTCTCGTATCTGGAGGTGGGTGCAGACCTGGTGTGCACGGCATGGGACGTGTTGGGTGGCTCGGCCCGACCGGAAGGCCGGGTGCTGGTGTACGACGACCATGGTGCCGAACGGGGTCTAGCCGTCGTCGAGTTCCTGGTCGAAAAGGCCGAGCTCCTCGGGGTGTCAGACATCGAAGTGGTGACGCCTGATCGGCATGTCGGCCTGGACCTGGCTACACCGCTAGGGCCTGCGTACCTGCGGATGCTCTACGAGGGTGGCGTGACGATGACGTCCGACCATCGTCTAGTGGCGGTGGAATCGATCGACAACGGATCTCTTCAGGCGGTGATGCGCAACGAGTACACCCGGGTGGAGGTAAACCGGGCGGTGGACGCCGTGGTTGTCGAGCACGGGGTGGCGCCCGACGAGGACCTGTATGTGGCGCTAAGAGAAGCCTCCGCCAACCATGGCGTGGTGGACCTGGAGGCGCTGATTGGAGGTCGGGCCCAACCTGCGTTCACCGGAACAGACGATGGCTACCTGCTCTATCGAGTGGGTGACTGTGTGGCCAGTCGTGACGTGGCCTCAGCCCTACTGGACGCCCGCCGGCTTTTGCAGCACCTCTGAGCGTGGTCCATGATTCGCAGCTCCGGTTCGGAGGGGTGAATGCCCGATCAGAATGCGAAAGCATTGAGGGGACCAGAAGATGCCAGTAGCGGTTCCATTTCCCGAGGTCCAACCCGATGGGTACGAGTGGCTAGGCGACGAGCTGGCGTTCGATCCGACGCTCCACCTGGACATCCGGCCACCCACCGGCGTCACCATGTTGACCGATCTCGGCTATCAACTTGATGAGATCGCCACGACGGCCACCCCGCTGGCCTTCTCGACGCCGTTCCGCATTTTGTCCGACGAGGGAGCGGCGGTCCTACTGGACACGGCCCGCCGACTACGAGCGTTCCAGACCAACGGCCGAGATCGCATCGAGAACATGGTCCGTGGTGGCTGCTACCGGTCACGGTGGCTTCGGGACCTGTGCCTCTCATCAGAAGTCACTGAGATGATGGCGGAGGTGTACGGCGCGGCCGTGGCACCCCACACCATGCCGCTTCAGCTCGGCCACCTGAACTACGAACCCGCCAGCTTGGGAGACGCTGTCGACAAGTGGCATCACGACACCCTGGCTCTGGACTACGTGATGATGGTCAGCGATCCGACGACCCTCCCGGGGGGTCGCTTCGAGATCTTTCTGGGGACGAAGCACGACGCCGCGACACTTGCCGCGGCCGGAAAGCGTCCCCCGACCGATCGGGTGCTGGTTCCCGACTTCCCAGGCCCCGGATGGGCCATCGCCCTGCACGGCAACATGGTTGTACATCGTGGTGCACCCTTGGACTCGGCGGCCGAGCGCATCACAATGGTCAACGGCTACGTGTCTCTTGACCGCAGCTGTGACGATCAGTCTCGCTCACGCGATCTTGTCGGTGTGGACGATCCAGCCCTGTTGGCGACCGAGTGGACCCGGCACGCCGCCTGGCGAGGAGTCGGCAGACTGCAGAAGCTGGTCGATGACCTACCGTTTGGTATCGACAACGAGCGGGCGGCTGACCGACTCGAGGAGGCAATCACCGACGTGCAACAGGCCATTCGGGATCTCCGCGCAGACCCGATGCCCACGGAGCACTACGAACGCGGAATCGAATGACAGGATCTCCACCATGAGCACTTCTGGTGCGCTACCACTCACCGACGAGCAGGTGACAGCCTTCTGGTCCGACGGCTACGTGATGATGGATGGCGCTGTTTCGGCCACCGACCTGGTCGACCTCCAAGCCTCGATCGCCTCTTGGGTGGAGGAGAGCCGGAGCCATGATGGCCCGTTCGGCACGACGATGGACGGGCGGGCACGGTTCGACGTACAACCCGGCCACAGCGCGGAACAGCCGGCGCTGCGCCGCGTGGCGTCCCCGCAGGAGGTATGCGCCGTCCACCTACGGATCATGAGGGGCAGTCCGTTGGTCGACGCGGCGGCCCAGCTGGTTGGCCCCAACCTCGTGGTCAACAACGTGAAGACCAACTGCAAGCAACCGGGCAGCAACACGGTGGTCAAGTTTCATCAGGACTTCGCCTACGAGGCCCACAGCAACGACGACATGTTGGCCGTCCTCTTATTCGTGGATGACGTGACCCCTGACAACGGGCCCCTGGAGGTCATCCCGGGCACTCACCGAGGCCGAGTATTCGAGCACTGGCAGGACGGGGTGTTCACCGGGACAGTCATCGACGAGGACCTTGCCCGCCTCGGTAAACCCGTTGCCTGCTATGGGACGGCCGGTTCGGCGTGCCTGATGCACACCCGCCTCGTGCACGGTTCGGCGCCCAACCTGACCGACGTGCCCCGAACCCTGGCCATCTTCAGCTACCGGTCCGAGGACAGTCGAATCTTGCACCCCAACCATATTCCGAGTGTGCACGAGGGCGAGGTGGTGCGCGGCGTGGCAACCGGCCGGATTCGTGCCACCCCCTACGAGATGGCCCTTGGAGAAATGCCGTCCACAGCGTCATTCTTCGACCAGCAGGCCCAGGTGACTCCAGGATGACCGTGGAACTGAAGGAGCTCCCGTTCGAAACCGATGCCGGCTTCGGCAGTCGGGCCCGAATCGGCCTAGTGGTACTTGAGAACGACCAGACCGTGGAGGCGGAGTTGGCCACGCTATGGCCCGAGGGGGTGGCCGCCTTCGCTACCCGTATTCCCATGGAGGACCGGGTGACCGCCGAGACCCTCCTAGCCATGGAGACCCGGATTCCCGAGGCGGCTGGACTACTTCCGGAGATCATGGGTTTTGACGTCATCGGCTACGGCTGCACCTCGGCGGCCACCCTGATCGGGGAGGACCGGGTATCGGCGGCACTGCATCGGGCGCACCCTGAAGTACCTAACACCAACCCGATCAGTGCCGTGTTGGCTGCGATGAAGGCATTAGGGGCGCGTCGGATTGCCGTGATCACGCCCTACAACGCGGAGGTGACAAC
>Ga0206683_10002420_pt1 | contig 12587 bp, 25 predicted proteins | sample M280m12015metaG_FD_155483 | JGI IMG/M metagenome (GOLD analysis project Ga0206683, IMG submission 155483) | Ammonia-oxidizing marine archaeal communities from Monterey Bay, California, United States - M2 80m 12015 | ecosystem: Environmental > Aquatic > Marine > Intertidal zone | place: USA...
TGAAAATGTATACTTGTCCTCCAGAAATTTAAAAAATTCTAAGGTAGTAGTTAACTCAGAATTGAACACTTATGAAATTACAGATGCTACAAATGTGTTGATTTTAGAAAGTGCAGTTGACAAATTAGAGTCAAATTTGAAATAAATTTATATGGATATACTTGTAAAACCAATATTGACAGAGAAAGCAACAGATGAAAGTGAGTTAAGAAATTCATATACTTTTATCGTTTCAAAAAACGCAAATAAGATTCAGATTAAAAAAGCGATCGAAGAATCATATGGAGTATCTGTAATTAAAGTTAGAACTATGATATATGGTGCTAAATCAACTACAAAGTATACTAAAAGAGGTATTCAATCAAGTAAGAAAAGTCCTTATAAAAAAGCTTTAGTTAAAATATCAGAAGGAGATAGAATTGACTTCTTTGCAAACCTATAATTATGCCAGTTAGAAAATTAAAACCAGTCACTCCCTCTCAGAGATTTAGAATCATAAATGGTTTTGATTCAATAACTACTGATAAGCCAGAAAAATCACTATTAGTCCCTAAGAAAAGAACTGGTGGAAGAAATAATAGAGGTAAAATGACAGTTAAATATAGAGGAGGTGGTCATAAGAGAAGATATAGAGTTATTGATTTTAAGAGAGACAAGTTTGATATAAAAGGAGAAGTAAAATCTATAGAATATGATCCTAATAGAACAGCATTTATCTCATTAGTAGAATATAAAGATGGGGAGAAGAGATATATAATTGCTCAAAATGGTTTAAAATTAGGGCAAAGTATTTTATCAGGAGAGTCAGCTTCCCCAGATTTAGGAAATTCTCTTCCAATTTCAAACATACCTTTAGGAACAATTATTTCTTGTATAGAATTTTCACCTGGAAAAGGTGCTGTAATTGCAAGAAGTGCTGGGTCTTTTGCACAATTAATGGCAAAAGAAGGAAAGTATGCAACACTTAAATTACCATCAGGTGAAACTCGCATGATTCTTTCTAAGTGTTATGCAACAATAGGTGCCGTTTCAAATTCAGATAATCAGTTAATCTCATCTGGAAAAGCGGGAAGAAAAAGATGGCTTGGTATTAGACCAAGAACTAGACCAGTAGCTATGAATCCAGTTGACCACCCAATGGGAGGTGGAGAAGGAAAAGCTTCTGGGGGTCACCCTAGATCAAAGAAGGGTATTCCAGCTAAGGGATATAGAACTAGATCTAAAAAGAAAGCGTCATCTAAATTTATAATTGAAAGAAGAAAAAAATAATTAAACAATGGCTAGATCATTAAAAAAAGGACCGTATGTACATTTAAGCCTTCTTAAAAAGGTAAATAAGAATGTTGAGGATAAAAAAAAGGAAGTTATTAAGACTTGGTCAAGATCTTCTATGATTATTCCTGATTTTGTGGGACAAACTATTGCTGTGCATAATGGTAAACAATTTATTCCTGTTTATATAACAGAAAATATGGTTGGCCATAAATTAGGAGAATTTTCTCCAACAAGAACTTTTAAAGGTCATTCTGGAAATAAAAATAGATAAATAAAATAGATAAAAAATTGGGATTAAGAAAAAGAAATAGTGCAAATAAAATTAAAGAGAGCAAAAAGAATCTAGCTTTTGCTAAACTTAATAATAGTCCTATTTCTCCAAGAAAAATGAGGCTTGTAGCTGATCAAATTAGAGGAGAGAGTATTGACAGTGCTCTAACTATACTTAAATTCAGCCCAAAAGAGGCTTCAAGAAGACTTGAGAAACTGTTGGTTTCAGCAATATCAAATTGGCAATCAAAAAATGAGAGTCTTGATATAGAGACTTCTCAGCTTTTTGTTAAAGAGATAAGAGTAGATTCTGCAGGTATGCTAAAAAGAATTAGAACAGCCCCGCAAGGTAGAGCTCATAGAATTAGGAAAAGATCCAATCATGTTACATTAATTTTATCATCTAAAACAATTAATTAAATGGGACAAAAGACAAATCCAATAGGAAATAGGTTAGGAATTATTAGAGGCTGGGATTCAAGCTGGTATGGAGGTAGAGATTATGGGGAAAAGTTAGCTGAAGATGATAAAATCAGAAAATATATTAATGCAAGACTTTCAAGGGCTAGTGTTTCAAGTATAATTATTGAAAGAAGTGTAAAGCTAATTGTTATAACTATTAAAACAGCAAGACCTGGGATAATAATTGGTAAGGGTGGATCAGAAGTTGATAAACTTAAAGAAGAGCTAAAGAAAATAACTTCAAAAGAAGTTCAGCTAAATATTTTTGAGATTAAGAGACCAGAATTAGATGCATTTTTGGTTGGCTCAAGTATTGCAAGACAAATTGAAAATAGAATTTCCTATAGAAGAGCTATTAAGATGTCTATTGCAGCATCAATGAGAATGAATGCAGAAGGTATAAAAATTCAGATTTCAGGAAGATTAAATGGCGCAGAAATGGCTAGATCAGAGAGTTATAAAGAAGGTAGAATTCCATTGTCTACTTTTAGAGCCGATATTGATTATGCTATGGTTGAGGCACACACAACTTATGGAAGACTTGGAGTTAAGGTTTGGATTATGAAAGGAGAAGTTTATGGTAAAAGAGAACTTTCACAATTAACTGGATTGAGAAACTCATCTGGGAATTCAAAGAAAAATAATCGTCAAAGGCAAAGAAAAAACTAAAAAGATATAAATGTTACAGCCAAAAAGAACCAAATATCGAAAAACTCAAAAAGGTAAAATGAAAGGCCTTTCTCAAAGAGGGAACAGATTATCAAATGGAATGTTTGGTATTAAATCATTAGAGTCTAAATTCATTACATCTAGGCAGATTGAGGCTGCTAGAATTGCTGCAACTAGATATATGAAAAGGGAAGGGATGTTATGGATTAAGATTTTTCCAGACAAGCCAATAACTAAAAAACCTTTGGAGGTTAGAATGGGTAAAGGTAAAGGTGCACCAGAATATTTTGTTGCAGTTGTAAAACAAGGAAGAATTATGTTTGAAGTATCAGGAGTTCCTATTGCTGTTGCAAAAGAAGCACTTAGATTAGCAGCTCAGAAACTTCCTGTTAAAACTAAATTTATAATAGCTAGAGATTACGAAGGATAAATTATGAAAATATCTGAAATAAAAAATATGACGCCTGATGAGTTAAATGAAAAATTAACTGAATCTATAAATGAATTAAGACAGTTAAAATTTAATCATTCTGTGCAATCTATTGAAAATCCTTTACAGATAAAGGTTTTAAGAAGACAAATTGCTAAAATGAAAACTATAATTAATCAAAAAAAAGAAGATTAAATGAGTGCTAAAGAATTAAAAAAAGAAAAAATAGGTATTGTTACACCTAAAATGAGTACTAGAGCATTAAGAAAAGAAAGAATTGGTATTGTTTCATCAAATAAGATGAATAAGTCTGTAGTTATATCTGAAGTTAGAAAAGTAAAACATCCTGTATATGGAAAGTTTGTTTTAAAGACAAAGAGATATGTAGCTCATGATGAAAAAGATGAATGTAATGAAGGAGATACTGTAAAAATAATGGAAACAAAACCTATTAGTAAAACAAAACGATGGAGAATTGTTGAAATAATAGAAAGAGCAAAATAATATGGTACAACAAGAATCAAAATTACAGGTGGCCGATAATACTGGAGCAAAAGATGTTCTAACTATTAGAGTATTAGGAGGAACTAAGAGGAGGTATGCCTCTTTAGGAGACAAAATTGTAGTAACAGTTAAAGATGCTACACCTAATGGAACTGTTAAAAAAGGTACAGTATCTGTAGCAGTTGTTGTTAGAACAAAAAAAGAAGTTAGAAGAGATGATGGATCATATATAAGATTCGATGATAATGCCTGCGTATTATTAAGTGAAACTGGAGAAATGAGAGGTACTAGAGTTTTTGGTCCAGTTGCTAGAGAATTGAGAGATAAAAAGTTTATGAAAATTATCTCATTGGCACCTGAAGTATTATAATTATTATGAAAAAGATAAAAATAAAAAAAGGCGATAAGGTTATTGTAATTTCTGGAGAGAACAAGGGGTCAACTGGTTTAGTTTTAAAAGTACTTTCTAATAAGAATAAAGCAATAGTTGAGGGAGTTAATATGGTAAAAAGACACACAAAGCCTAGTGCTGAAACCCCTAAGGGTGGGATAATTGAAAAACAGTTGCCTCTTGAGATTTCAAATTTATCATTACTGACAAAAAGTGGTGAGAAGACAAAAGTTGGATACAAATTTGAAGATGGAAAAAAAGTTAGATATTCAAAGAAATCAAATGAAATTTTATAATTATGTCATATAAACCAAGACTTAAAGAAGATTATTCCAATTCAGTTGTTTCAGCTCTAATGAAAAAGTTAGGACATAAGAACATAATGCAGATTCCTAAGTTGAAAAAAATTGTAATTTCTAGAGGAGTAGGTGCTGCTGTTGGAGATAAAAAGTTAATTGATCATGCAATAGAAGAGTTAACTTTAATTACTGGTCAAATGGCATTAGCAACATTATCAAAAAAAGATGTTGCATCATTTAAATTAAGAAAAGGTACTCCTATTGGAGTCAAAGTGACTTTAAGAGGAAATAAAATGTTTGAATTTTTAGATAGATTAATTACTATTGCTCTTCCAAGAGTTAGAGATTTTCAGGGTATTAATAATAAAGGTTTTGATGGAAGAGGAAACTATACTTTAGGAATTAGAGAACAAATAATTTTTCCAGAAATTAACATTGATAAAGTGAATAAAATTTCAGGAATGGATATAACATTCGTAACAAATACAAACTCAGATGAAGGCGCTAAAGCTCTTTTGTCTGAATTAGGTTTACCATTTAAAAAATAATTATTATGGCAAAAGAATCAATGAAAGCTCGAGAGAGAAAAAGACAAAAGATGGTTGCTAAATATGCAAGCAAAAGAAAGTCTTTAAAAGATGCTAAAGATTATATTGGACTTCAGAAACTTCCAAAAAATGCATCTCCAGTTAGACTTCATAATAGATGTAAGCTAACAGGAAGACCAAAAGGCTATATCAGGCAGTTTGGGATTTCAAGAGTTATGTTTCGTGAAATGGCAAATAAAGGTTTAATTCCAGGAGTAACAAAAGCTAGCTGGTAAAAAATATAGAGTTATGTATACAGACACAATTGCAGATTATTTGACAAGAATTAGAAATGCTAACTCAGCTGGACATAAAGTTGTAGATATACCTGCATCTAATATAAAAAAGGAAATTACTAAGATTCTATTTGATCAAGGCTTTATTCTTAGTTATAAATTTGAAGAGACAGAAAACAATCAAGGTCAAATAAAGATTGCCCTTAAATATGATTCTATCTCTAGAGAACCAGTTATTAAAGAAATTCAAAGAATTAGTAAGCCTGGATTGAGAAAGTATTCTAATTCTAAAAGTTTTCCTAGAATATTAAATGGGTTAGGAGTTTCAATAGTATCTACATCAAAAGGATTGATGACAGGAAAAAAAGCTGCAAATATGAATCTAGGAGGAGAGTTAATCTGTTATATATATTAAATTATAAGAAATGTCAAGAATAGGAAATAGCATAATAAATATCCCAGAAGGAGTTACTTTAGAAGTAAAAGAAAACATAATTACAGTTAAAGGTAAATTAGGTGAATTATCTCAAAAATTTGATGGCGTTTCTTTTGATATTACTGATACTGTGATTAGCGTTAAGAGAAATTCTGAATCTAAAGATCACAAATCAAAACATGGTTTATATAGGTCTTTAGTTAACAATATGGTATTAGGAGTTAGTGAAGGATTTATTAAAGAACTTGAATTAGTGGGTGTTGGATACAGAGCAAATAGTACTGGACAAAAGTTAGACCTTTCTCTTGGTTTTTCTCATACGATTGTTATGAGTCTACCTTCAGAAATCAAAGTAGAGACTGTAAATGAAAAGGCGCAAAATCCTATTATAAAGCTATCGTCTATTGACAAGCAATTATTGGGACATATTGCTGCAAAAATTAGATCTTTTAGAAAGCCTGAGCCTTACAAAGGGAAAGGTGTTAAATATGTTGGTGAGCAAATAAGAAGAAAAGCAGGAAAACAAGCATAATATGTCAAAAGTTAAGAATTATAGAAGAGAAAGAATAAGAAAAAGAATTAGGAAAATAATTTCTGGTTCTTCAGAATATCCTAGACTATCTGTTTTTAGGAGTAATAAGGATATTTATTGTCAGATAATTGATGATAATGAGGGTAAAACACTTTTTTCAGTATCGTCTAGAGATAAAAAAATATTAGATCTTAAACTAAAAAATAATCTTGAAAAGTCATTTAATGTTGGAAAGATAATTGCTGAAAAAGCAATAAAGACAGGTATAAGTAAAGTAAAGTTTGATAGAGGAGGATACCTTTATCATGGTAGAGTTAAATCATTAGCTGAAGGAGCTAGAGAAGGTGGACTTAAATTATAAATATGTATAAAAATTATAAAAATGTTGAAATTATAAAACCAGCTGGTCTAGAACTTAAAGATAGACTAGTAAGTATTCAAAGAGTTACTAAAGTTACAAAAGGAGGTAGAGCTTTTGGTTTTTCTGCAATAGTTATTGTGGGTGATGAGAATGGTGTAGTAGGACATGGACTTGGAAAAGCTAAAGAAGTAACTATTGCCATCTCAAAAGCTGTGGAGGATGCTAAGAAAAATTTAGTAAAAATACCAATTGAAAATGGAACCCTTCCACATGAGCAGAAAGGTAAATACGGTGGGGCAAAAGTTTTTATAAAGCCAGCAACTGAAGGTACTGGGGTAATAGCTGGTGGTGCTGTTAGAACAGTTTTAGAATCTGTAGGAATTCAAAATGTACTATCAAAATCTCAAGGTTCATCAAACCCTCATAATGTTGTAAAAGCTACTTTTGATGCATTATTAAATCTAAGAAGTCCAATGATGATTGCAAAACAGAGAGGCGTATCGTTAGATAAAATTTTTAAGTCATGAGTAAGAAAGTAAAAATTAAACAAATTAAAAGTACAATAAAGAGGCTTGAATCTCAAAAAAGAACTCTAGAGGCTCTTGGTTTGAGAAAAATTGGGATGGAAGTTGAACATGAGCTTAGTCCTTCAATTAGTGGTATGATTGATAAAGTAAAACATTTAGTTTCGATTAATGAAATAAAATAAATATTATGAGTTTAAATAATTTAAAACCAGCATTAGGATCTAATAAAAGCAGTGGGAAAAGACTGGGTAGAGGTCAAGGTTCTGGTAAGGGAGGAACTTCAACAAAAGGTCATAAAGGAGCACAATCAAGATCAGGATATTCAAGAAAGATTGGTTTTGAGGGAGGACAGATGCCATTACAAAGAAGAATTCCGAAATTTGGTTTTAAAAATATAAATAGAAAAGAGTATGTTCCTATAAATATTGATACAATTCATTTATTAATTGAACAGAAAAAAATTAAAAAACAATTAAAAATAGAAAATATTATAGAGTTAAATCTGGCTAATAAAGGTGATCTTGTTAAGATCTTAGGAAGAGGAGAGATAGGTTCTCCAGTTGAGGTTCATGCTCATAAGTTTTCTGAATCAGCAAAAAACTCAATTGAAAAAGCAGGAGGTAAAGCGATTAATTTATAAATATGCAGAAGTTTATAGACATAATAAAAAGTATACTTAAAATTAAAGAGTTAAAGAATAGAATTCTTTTTACTCTTGGATTACTATTGGTCTATAGACTTGGTGCTCAAATAGTACTTCCTGGTATAGATTCCCTAGAATTGACTGCATTTAATTCAAGATTTGATGGTGGAGGCCTACTTGGAATTTTAAATGCATTTACTGGTGGTGCCTTCGGAAATGCTTCGGTTTTTGCTTTAGGAATTATGCCTTATATCTCTGCATCTATTGTAGTTCAATTAATGCAAGTTGCTCTACCATACCTGCAGAAATTACAAAAGGAAGGGGAAAGTGGTAGAAAGAAAATAACTCAAATAACTAGGTGGCTAACAATTTTTATTTGTGTTATCCAAGCTCCAGCTTATTTGTATAGTTTAACTGCTCTTGGTGTTCCAGATAGCGCTTTTATCTTTGGTAGAAGTCCATTATTTATTATTTCATCTGTTATTATTCTTGTTACGGGAACAATTTTTGCGATGTGGTTAGGAGAAAAAATAACTGATAAAGGTATTGGAAATGGGATTTCACTTCTAATAACAGTAGGTATTGTGGCTTCATTACCTCTATCTTTTACTCAAAATTTAATCTCAAGGATAAGTGAAAGTAATGGAGGATTAATAATGGTTGTGATTGAATTAGCAGTGTGGTTAATAATAATTGTTTTAAGTATACTTCTAGTTATGGCTGTTAGGCAAATTCCAGTTCAATATGCAAGAAGGAATAGTATATCACCAAATGCACAATCAAATACAGGAATGTCATCTAGACAATACATTCCGCTTAAGCTAAATTCATCTGGTGTTATGCCAATAATATTTGCTCAGGCATTGATGTTTGCTCCAGTTACCCTTGGTGGTTTTTTTGGGAGCACTAATTTTGGTCAATGGTTACAGGCTAATTTTTCTGATATTTTTGGACTTTGGTATAATGTTCTTTTTGGACTTCTATGTATAATTTTTACATTTTTTTATACTGCTATTACGGTACCAACTAATAAAATGTCAGATGATTTGAAAAGGAGTGGAGGATTTGTCCCTGGAATTAGACCAGGAAATGAAACAGCAGAATATTTAGATTCAGTAATGTCTTATATAACATTTCCAGGATCGTTATATCTTGCTGCTATTGCTGTTTTTCCAGCAATTGTAGTTCAATTAATTGGAATGCAACAAGGGTGGGCACTATTTTATGGTGGTACATCTTTATTGATTATGGTAGGAGTTGCTATTGATACAATACAACAGGTTAATGCATATCTATTGAATCATCACTATGATGGTTTAATGAAAACTGGTTCAATGAGAAATAAACCTCAAATTTAACATATGGCAAAACAACAATCTATAGAACAAGAAGGTAAAATAATTGAGGCCCTGTCAAACGCAATGTTTAGAGTAGAACTTGAGAATGGACATATTGTAACTGCTCATATTTCGGGTAAAATGAGACTTCACTACATTAAGTTATTACCAGGGGATAAAGTAAAGCTTGAGATGAGCCCATATGACTTGTCAAAAGCAAGAATAACATTTAGAATGTAAATTATAATAAAATGAAAGTAAAAGCATCAATAAAAAAAAGAAGTGCTGATTGTAAAATAGTCAGACGTAAAGGACGTTTATATGTTATAAACAAAAAAAATCCAAGATTTAAACAAAGACAAGGATAATTATGGCAAGAATATCAGGAATTGACATACCAAAAGAAAAAAGAGGAGCTATTGCTCTAACTTATATATATGGAATAGGTAGAAGTAGAGCAAAGACTATTTTAATTGATGCTAAAGTAGATGAAAATAAAAAGGTCTCAGAATGGGATGATTCTGAAATTGCAAGAATTAGAGATGTTGTAGGAAAGTTAATGATAGAAGGAGAGCTTAGGTCTGAAACCCAATTAAATATTAAGAGACTTATGGATATTGGTAGTACCAGGGGGATAAGACACAGGTTAGGATTACCTTTAAGAGGTCAAAGAACAAAGAATAATTCTAGGACTAGAAAAGGTAAGAGAAAAACTGTAGCAAATAAGAAAAAAGTAACTAAATAAAGATCATGGCAAAAACAACTAGTAAAAAAAGAAAAGTAAAAGTTGAGTCTGTTGGTGAAGCTCATATAAATGCTTCATTTAACAATATTATTATATCAATTACAAATAAGAAGGGAGAAGTTATTTCATGGTCATCTGCAGGAAAAATGGGATTTAGAGGTTCAAAAAAGAATACTCCATATGCAGCTCAAACTGCCGCAGAAGATGCAGCTAAAGTTGCGAATGAAGCTGGAGTTAGAAGAATAAAAGTTTTAGTAAAGGGTCCTGGTAATGGACGTGAGTCTGCAATTAGAACTTTACATAATAATGGTTTAGAAGTGACAGAAATTGTTGATGTAACTCCCATGCCTCATAATGGATGTAGGCCACCTAAAAGAAGAAGAGTATAATTAAATAAAAAAAAATGGCAAGATATAGAGGTCCAAAAACAAAAATTTCAAGAAAATTCGGTGAACCACTTTTCGGAGAGGATAGAACTTTAGAGAAAAAAAATTATCCACCAGGTCAACATGGTAATAGTAAAAGAAGGTCAAAAAAATCGGAATATGCTATTCAATTGATGGAGAAGCAAAAAGCTAAATATACTTATGGAATACTTGAAAGACAATTTAGAAATTTGTACACTAAAGCTAATAGAGCTAAAGGGGTTACAGGAGAGGCTCTCCTTCAATTATGTGAGTCAAGGTTAGATAATGTTGTATTTAGAATGGGAATGTCTAATACAAGAGATGGTGCAAGACAATTAGTATCTCATAAACATATTACTGTTAATGGGAGAATAGTTAACATACCATCATATACTCTTAGACCAGGAGATAAAGTTTCCGTAAGAGAAAAATCAAAATCTTTAGAATCAATTCAAGACTCTCTTAAGATGAGTGAGTCTGAATATTCATGGATTAAATGGAATGATGAAAGACTTGAAGGTGAATTTGTTAGTTTACCTGAAAGGGATCAAATTCCAGAAAATATTAAAGAACAATTAATTGTAGAATTATATTCAAAATAAATTAAATATGGCAATACTAAATTTTCAGAAACCAGATAAAGTAATCATGATAGATTCAACAGAATCTCATGGAAAGTTTGAATTCAGACCTCTTGAACCAGGTTATGGGTTAACTATAGGTAATGCTCTTAGAAGAGTTTTGCTTTCATCCCTAGAAGGATATGCATTTACATCAGTAAAGATTGAAGGAGTTGACCATGAGTTCTCTACAATAGAAGGTGTGGTAGAAGATGTTACTGAAATAATATTGAATATTAAACAAATTAGATTAAAAAGACAGATTGATGATTTTGATGAGGAAAAAATAAATATTGTAGTTGGTAATCAAAAGGAATTAAAAGCATCTGATTTTCAGAAATTCATCTCTGGTTTTCAAATTTTAAATCCTGATCTTCATATTTGTAGTCTTGAAAAAAATTCAAAGCTAAATATTGAATTGGTAATTGAAAAAGGGAGAGGTTATGTTCCAGCTGAGGAAAATAAAAAGTCTAGTGATTCTATAGGTGTTATAGCAATTGACTCTATATTCACACCTGTGAAAAACGTGAAATATGAAATTGAGGATTATAGGGTTGAACAAAAAACAGATTATGAAAAATTAGTTTTTGAAATTGAAACTGATGGCTCAATTCACCCTAAAGATGCTTTAACAGAGGCAGCAAAAACATTAATACATCACTTTATGTTGTTTTCTGATGAACTAATAACTCTTGAATCTGATGAAATTGCTCAATCAGAAGCATATGATGAAGAATCTCTACACATGAGACAATTACTTAAGACTAAACTGATTGATATGGATCTATCAGTAAGAGCTTTAAATTGTTTAAAAGCAGCTGAAGTCGATACTTTAGGTGATTTAGTGTCTTTTAATAAAAATGATTTGATGAAATTTAGAAACTTTGGAAGAAAATCCCTTACAGAACTTGAAGAACTTGTAATTTTAAAGGGACTATCTTTTGGGATGGATCTTTCAAAATATAAATTAGATAAAGAATAATATAATAATTTATGAGGCATCGCAAAAAAATAATAAAATTAGGAAGAAAATCAGCACATAGGAAATCTATGCTTGCTAATATGGCATCTTCTTTAATTGAGCATAAAAGAATAAACTCAACTTTAACTAAAGCCAAAGCTTTAAAAGTGTTTATTGAGCCTTTAATAACAAAATCTAAGACTGATAATGTTCATAACAGGAGGTTATGTTTTAGTAGATTGAGAAATAAAATAGCAGTTACAGAATTATTTGATGAAGTTGCAAAAAAGATTGGTGATAGACCGGGAGGTTATACTAGAATAATTAAGTTAGGAAATAGAATGGGAGATAATGCATCAATGGCAATGATTGAGTTTGTTGATTATAATGAAATTTACTCACAAAACAATAAAACTAAAAAAGCTTCTAAAGAAAAATCTCCAAAAGAAAAATCTCCAAAAGAAAAATCTTCAAAAAAATAAAAGTAATCTTTTAAAATTTTTAATAACTAAAGGATATATGTTTTTACATATGTCCTTTTTTTGTTTAATTTTACCCTCTAGTAATGACCTATAAAAAGAGGAAAAAAGGGATTGTACTTCTAGCTGATGGAACAATTTTTTATGGTAAGTCTGTGGGGGTAGAAGGTACAGTTATTGGTGAAATTTGTTTCAATACGGGTGTTACTGGTTATCAAGAGATTTTTACCGATCCATCATACTTTGGACAAATTATGGTTACGACTACTTCTCATATAGGTAATTATGGGATAAAAGAAAATGAATCTCAATCAGAGAAGATATATATTTCAGGACTTATATGTAAAAACTTTAGTTATGTTAACTCTAGAGTAGCTTCAAAGTCTGTTGATTCATGGTTTAATAAACAAAAATTA